>Ga0268255_10000879_pt1 | contig 19008 bp, 14 predicted proteins | sample AgamicOrMarz_FD_200256 | JGI IMG/M metagenome (GOLD analysis project Ga0268255, IMG submission 200256) | Agave microbial communities from Guanajuato, Mexico - Or.Ma.rz (v2) (version 3) | ecosystem: Host-associated > Plants > Phyllosphere > Phylloplane/Leaf | place: Guanajuato, Mexico...
TATTCCAATTCAGCTGCTCTATTACTTCTTGTGGGGAAGTTAAGCCGAGCAGCTGCATTTCTTGTACCACTTCATCTTCTGTCAGGGAGGTACAGGAGCACATGGATTTCTTCTTAATGATTTCATTACATGCATCGCTCTTTATATAGGATAGCAGCTCCGTGACTAACGGCTTACAGCCGCCACAGGACCCTGATGCCTTCGTGCATTTTTTTACTTGGTCGACGGTAGTCAATCCTTCTTTTTGAACAGCCTCCAAGATTGCACCCTTTGACACCCCATTACAGTTACAAACTATTTCACTAAGAGGCATTGAAGCCATTGATATGCCTGCCTCAGGTGAAGATTGCAGTAAAGCTGCTTTTTCAAGGTCCGGTACATCCTGTTGTTTGATCATCATATCTAGCAATTTCGTTCGGTCACTGGTATTTCCAAAAAGAACCACACCGTTGATCTTATGATCTTTAAAGATCACCTTTTTGTAGATTTGATTAACCTCATCATATAGTTTAATTGACTTCGACGAGGGGTCCTCATCTACCTGTCCTGCAGAAAACAGCTCTATACCTGAGATCTTTAATTGTGTTGACAGAACGGAACCCTTATAGCCTTGGTCCTCAATGCCGCAGATATGCTTAGCCAACGCCTTTCCTTGTTCATACAGCGGCTTAACTAATCCATAGACGCTTCCACGATGTTCAACACATTCACCGACGGCATAGATATTCTCGATGTTCGTTTGTAAGAAATCGTTCACGAGGATGGCCCGATTTATTTCTATTCCACTTTCCCTGGCTAACTGAAGATTCGGTCTAACCCCTGCTGACATCACCACCAAATCCACGTCAAGCTTGGTTCCGTCTGAAAAAATCAGCCCCTCTGTCCGGCTGCTTCCGATAACTTCTTGTGTTTGTTTTTCAAAAAGAAACTTCATTCCTTGGTTTTCCAACTCAGCTTGAAGCATTTTCGCTGCAGTTTGATCTAATTGCCTATCTAATAAATATTGGCCAATGTGGACCACACTTACTTCCATTCCAAGGTTGAGGAGCCCCCTTGCCGCTTCGAGCCCTAACAACCCTCCCCCAATGACAGCGGCTTTTTTATAGTGCTTCGCTGTTTCCATGATCGACTGACAGTCCTCAATTGTTCGAAACGTCGTAACTCCCTTTTTATCTGAACCAGGTATCGGCAGAAGAAATGGAACCGAGCCGGTCGCTATAATGAGTCGATCATAAGAAATCTCTTGCTTTTTATCTGTAATGACAACCTGTTTTGCGGTATCAATCTTTACAACTGTTTCTCCGGTAAATAGTTTAATTTGTTTTCCTTCATACCAATCACGATCATTTATGGTTATATCCTCAAGCGATGTATCGCCTTGCAGCACAGTGGACAAAAGAATCCGATTATAGTTCACATGTGGCTCACTGCCAAAAATAGTAATTTCAAAAGCTTCAGGATTCAGAGTTACGATCTCCTCAATACAACGTACCCCTGCCATCCCGTTGCCTACTAAGACTAGCTTTTGCTTCCTCATAACAAACCTCCAGTTTTGTAAGAGTACATCCTACAGCCATGAATAACGTTTATTATTTCATAAGTTAACGTAATAGAAATCAATCATGTTATATTTCCTAACACAAAAATTTCTATGTTAGAAGACCTTACAGCATTCATGACAAAAAAAATTTGGCAGACTATTCTTACAACATGCAAAAAAAAAAAATTTAGGTGGAGGTCCAATATGAAAAATGAAGCGAATCTGTTCTCATTCTTACTGATACTAGGGAAGGTTATCTTTTCAAAAAAGCCAAATGTCGGCTGGTAAAACGTATTTAAAAGCGAAAGCAGTTGGTACCGATTTACTGTACACAAAAGGAGTGAAAGTACTGGTATGAAGTTAGCAGAGTTAAGAAAAAGTGGTCATGCACCATCATTAGTTGCGTCATTTTTATACTTTGATGTTAGTTTTATGATTTGGGTGATATTAGGTGCGCTTGGGGTCTTTATTACAAAGGACTTCGGTCTATCTCCCGCACAAAAAGGACTCATTGTAGGGGTTCCTATTCTTAGTGGTTCATTTTTCCGTCTGATCCTTGGCGTCTTAACAGATCGAATTGGACCGCGCAAAACAGCCATTATTGGGATGCTTGTCACGTTGGTCCCACTCGTTTGGGGATGGTTATTTGGCAAGACATTAACAGAAATTTATTTAATAGGTATCCTTCTTGGGGTAGCGGGGGCAAGCTTTGCAGCAGCCATTCCAATGGCAAGCCGCTGGTATCCTCCTCATTTACAAGGATTAGCGATGGGAATTGCAGGTGCTGGTAACAGTGGAACCCTGTTTGCCACGCTTTTCGGCCCGCGTCTTGCAGAAAATATTGGCTGGCATAATGTAATTGGGTTAGCAATTATTCCTCTCTCAATTGTATTTATCCTTTATATCCTGATGGCTAAAGATGCACCAGTACAGCCTTCAGCAAAGAAGGCAGGGAATTATTTTACTATTTTTAAACAGAAGGATACCTTGTATTTCTGCCTGCTTTACAGTGTTACTTTTGGCGGATTTGTTGGGTTATCAAGCTTTTTAAGTATCTTTTTTGTAGACCAATATCAATTATCAAAGGTTAGTGCGGGGGATTTTGTAACACTTTGTGTGGCGGCTGGTAGCTTTTTCCGCCCAGTTGGCGGTGCCATTGCGGATAAAATTGGCGGCACTCGTCTTTTGACCTTTTTATTTATAGCGGTCGCCCTATGCATGTTCGGTGTCAGCCAGCTTCCGCCTCTAGCACTTGTCACAACTTTATTGTTCTTTGGGATGTTATTCTTAGGCATGGGAAATGGAGCCGTCTTTCAATTAATCCCGCATAGATTTAAAGACGAAATAGGGAGGATCACCGGGATTGTTGGAGCAGCAGGCGGCATCGGCGGATTCTTTGTGCCAAATATCCTAGGAACACTCAAACAAATGACAGGAACCTATACACCGGGCTTTTTGGTTTATGCCGGAATTGGATTAGCTGGTTTAATCGTAGTACTCATTGCAAAGCTATCTTGGCAAAAAACCTGGGTTTCAAAGGAAGCTTCAAGGCAAATTTAACTTTTCTTTCTCTATAAAACAACTAATCTAAAAGTGTAAAGGGACATTCAAACACGGAATGTCCCTTTTCTAATCTAGAATGATTTAAGCAAATCACTGATTACCTCATTTGCAGCCCTTTCTCCCGTTTCGACAGCTCCATTCAAATAGCCTGGATATTTTATCGAGGTATGCTCACCTGCAAAGAAGATATTGCCTTCCCGTTCCCCCGGAATACCAGCAAATTTCGTAAATTGGCCAACCTTCCAATAGGAATACGCTCCTTTGCTCCATTGATTACTTAACCAGTGATCAACAGTAGATAAGCCATTCCAGTGTATTTCGCCATCAGGCAAAACATGCTTTAACTTGTCCAAAAAATCCCTAGTCCTTTCCTTTAATTCTTCCTCAGTAGACGCACTCTGACCTGCCGCCGTTTCTGAACCCGTAAAGTTAACAAGGATTCCAGATCTACCAGGTTGTGCACGAGAGGACTCAAAGGTCTGCTGATAGCCTGTATCGGAAAATGTTTCTCCGTTATTTCCAAACTCTTTCCAGAATCGATTAGTAAATTGGACATGAAGTTTCGTATTAACACCCATTCCAAGCTCCTCAATCGCTGTTTTTTTTAATGGACAAAATCTTGCATTCTCATAATCTATCATCCTTAAAATCCTAAAGGGTATAGCCAGAATTACCTTATCCGCCAAAACTTCAAATTCTTTATCAGCTTCACGAAAATGGAGTTTTATCCCGCTTTGATCATTTTGTTCAATCTTTACTAATTGAGAATTAAATCTAATTTGTCCATTAAGATTTTGGGCTAATAGTGCGGGGAGTTGATCATTGCCTCCCCTAATATGAAAGCATTCATCTGAATCTCCGTAAATTTGAAAGCGGTCAGATTGAACAAATCCTAATAAATAAAGTAGATTTAATGCACTTTGTTGATTGGCATCAGCTCCATTTTCAATCGTATAGGCAACTTCTAATAATTTACCAAATTTAGAATCGATCCCTCCTGGAACAGTTTCATTAATATAATCAACAACGGACATATGGTCCAATTCATACCCGCGTTCTGTGTAGCTATTATAAAGTGTCATTTCACCGGCTTCTTTTAAATCCCTTTTTAGTTTAGGGAGAATCGTTAAAAAATCATTTGTTACATCTTCTAAGGAATAAGGACTACCATTGAAAAAATAAACTGGGGCAGTTCCTGTGGATTCTGCCATAGGTAAATTATCAAGCTTTAAACCTAGTTCTTTTACCAGTTCGAGAATCTCCTTATGATTCGTATCAATGAATTCACCACCACGTTCAACAATTTGTTCCTCCTTGAAGAAGCCCCTCCTTGTCCAACAACGTCCCCCAACCCGCCCCGTTGCTTCATAGACAGTAGATGAAATTCCAGCCTGCTTAAGACGATAGGCACAAGTGAGCCCCGCCAAACCCGCTCCCACAATGACAATCCTGTGAGTATTTTCTTTATTCCTGTTGATGTTAATTATTTGATCGATTTCCTTTTCTGCAGTAATACGGTTTTTAACAGGGTCAACAGCTTGTAGTAAAGCTTGTCCAGAACTTATTTGATTCATCAGCTCATTACTTGCTATTGCAAAACATTTCTGCAAGATACTTGCCAATAGTGTTCGTGTCAAGAAACCACCCCTTTAGGCAAAAATAGACCATGCTCATCATCAGTTGATTTACTATCGTATAATAGTAATGATGTTTAATAAAATATGCATGGCATCTTTGATTTGCTATAGGCAATAAGGTGGTTCTGCTTTTTCTGATGAAAACCGGCTCCTCCTAGTTCATATAATGATCAGCTGCTTTATTCCACACAAATTGTAAGCTTTACCCTGTAAGCACTCCCACTTTAACGGTACCTATATTTTTACTAAGTCATTTTTACCCGTTCAGAAGTCTCTAAATCACGTGTTTAACAAGCAGATATACATATTTGCGATACATTTTCCTTTTATTAATCTATCTTTTATAACTATAAAAAGTAACAATCCAGTGAAATTTTGGTATTATCTTGGTATAATTGAAATAGTATTAAATGCTCTAATAGCTTACTAGATTTTCAGTTTAAATAGTTTTAATATTGGAAATACTTAAACTCTCCTTGAGGTGAAGGTCTTGCGTAAAAATAAACTCATCATTGGCAGCAGTTTCATTGTTATCATTGTGATAGTATTTGCGGGTGTTTACTATTACCAGTCAACCCATTTCAATGCACATATCACGATCAATAACACAAAAGCGGGCGGCCTGACTGCTGAACAAGCATTAAAAAAACTTAAATCAACTGTATTAAAAAACGATGTCTATATCGGAAAAGATCGTATTTTCGATGGTAAAGATACGAAGATGGAATTCACGAGTAAAGACCTTACTAGTGTGGAGAAATTATTAAAAAGCCAGCAAACTTTTTGGCCTTCCTTAAAAGAAAAAAACTTTTCACTACAGCCAGGAAAAGTGGATCTATATCGAAGCGAAACGATGAAAAAACTTGTAGAGGAAAAGATCCTTTCTATGAATAAAGGCTTATTAGCGCCTAAAGATGCGGAGGCCCGTTTAGAACAGGGCAAAATGGTCGTCTATAAAAGTGTTGATGGGAAGCAATATGATGTCACTCAATTATTAAAGGATTATCAAAAACAGGAATATACCAGTGAAATCTTTTTGAAGCCTGATTACATACAGCCGATCAAAGAGGACAGTCCAATTATAAAAAAAGAAGAGAATAAGCTGAAGGAACTTGTACAACGTACAGTTGATTATAAAGTTCAAAATAAGGTTTATTCTTTACAAGGCAGTGATCTAATTCAAAACGCCACTGTGACAAAAGATCTGAAGGTTACGATTAACTCGGAGGAAATTAAAAACAAGATAAATGATATTAATGACGCTCGATCCACATTAAATAAAGATTTCAAATTTAAAACCCACTCAGGATCAGTCGTAACAGTAAAAGGAGAATCCTACGGCTGGGCTATTAATGTTACTAAAGAATCAAAACGGGTACAGGAAGCCTTTGAAAAAGGCGAAAAATCACTTGAGGCAGGGTCTATTTACGGATCTGGCTGGAGTACTTACGGCACCGGCTATAATGCAACAACCAACGGTGGGATTGGGGGCACATATGCTGAGGTGTCCATTAAGGACCAGCGTATTTGGCTTTATAAAAATGGAAAATTAGTTTTTACAACCAATGTTGTTACAGGCAGACATAACACGAATGAAGATACACCACCGGGAGTGTGGTATGTCATGTATAAAGAAACCCCATCCGTACTCGAGGGAACTAGTGTAGGCCATGGGAATTATTCCGTTAAGGTCCAATATTGGGCGCCATTTACACTTAGCGGCTGCGGGTTCCATGATGCAAGCTGGCGTAGTAACTGGGCAAGTAATGCCTACCTTACTGCAGGCTCAGGCGGCTGTGTTAATACTCCTTCAAGTGCTATGGAAACCGTATATAATACGCTCAGTCAAAATGAACCCGTAGTCGTATATTAAGAATAACAAGCAGAAATTGTTTTATAGACAAAAAAGGCAGGAAATCTTATCAATGATTTCCTGCCTTTTTTTAAGTTAATACTTTCATGCAAACGGAGTCTTTAAGACAGTTCTCTGAATTAAAGTGACAAAAAGAGACATATCTAATAAAAACAATTCTTTGGATAAAAAAACCATTTAGGTATCAAAATAAAACGAAGGTAAAATCCTTAAAAACTATTCATTTACATGCATAGCCATTCTTTTTGAATCACAATCAAAGTATAGCGGGGAAGTTCGAATGAAATTATTTAGCATTTTACGCAAAAAAATAGATTCAGTTGAGTCAAAGCGACAAAATGGTGATGCAGAGAACCAGTTAGAAAAAAAAGTGCTATCTAAAAACTTGTCCGATAATGAATGGGTTCTAAAATCTATCTATATGGATTGCCCTGATGTGATCTTTCGAAACTTTACTTTAGGTGGAAACACCTCCGCTATCCTTGTTTATTTAGAAGGTTTAGCGAACATAGAAGAGATTGACCGAAGCGTGCTTAAACCATTAATGGACATAGATGAATTAACTCCAGCAGGCACAGAGGTTATTATCAAACAAAAATTAACTGTTTCAAAGGTGACCCCATTAACTACTTTTGCCGACATCATTGGACAAATATCTAAAGGAAACCCGACTATTCTTATTGACGGACACTCACAGGGTATTTCAGTTGGATTATCTAAAAGCGAGAAACGCTCTGTCGAGGAACCAATCGCTGAATCTGTTGTTCGCGGACCTAGGGATGGTTTCACCGAAACTATAGGGGTTAATATTTCACTTTTGCGCCGCAAAATCAAAAGTCCTGATTTAAAAATGAAATCCATCACTCTGGGAAAGTATAGTCAAACCCAGGTGGTCTATATGTATATGAAAGACATTGTCGATGATACGTTGGTAGAAGAGGTCGAGAAAAGATTAAGCCGAATTGATATCGACGGTATTTTGGAAAGCGGTTATATTGAGGAATTTATCGAGGACGACCCTTTTTCTCCTTTTCCGCAAATGATCAATACCGAGCGCCCGGATTCAGCTGCCTCGCAACTGCTTGAGGGCCGGGTAGTTATATTGACAGACGGTACACCCTTTGCCCTTATTGCACCTGTTACATTTTATTCCTTGCTTCAGTCACCTGAAGACTATTATCAACGGTTTATGATTGGAACATTAATTCGTTGGCTGAGATACTGCTTTTTACTAATTGCACTGCTTCTTCCTTCCTCTTATGTGGCGATTCTGACGTTTCATCAAGAGATGATTCCAACAACTCTTTTGCTTAGCGTTGCGGAGTCCAGAGAAAAGGTACCTTTTCCTGCCCTAATTGAGGCCCTTATAATGGAGATTACTTTCGAGGCACTGCGGGAAGCCGGGCTTCGATTGCCAAAACAAGTCGGCTCTGCCGTTAGTATTGTCGGAGCACTGGTAATTGGGGATGCCGCGGTCTCTGCCGGTCTTGTATCGGCACCAATGGTTATGGTCGTTGCGATTACAGGGATTTCCTCCTTTGCCATCCCACGCTACAATGCCTCCATTGCCATCAGAGTACTTCGTTTTCCGATGATTTTTTTCGCCGGGACACTGGGGCTGCTTGGTATCATGCTCGGTATTCTATTAATTATTGTTCATTTATGTACATTACGTTCATTCGGTGTTCCATATCTGGCTCCAATGGCCCCATTAAAGGGTTCAGAAACAAAAGATGTTTTACTCAGAGCTCCTTGGTGGTCTCTTAGACAGCGTCCACACCTGACAGGAAAATATAATAAGTATCGCCAGTCAAGGGGACTCAGACCCGGGCCTAGTAATGAAAAGGAATAGGGAGGTGAATTGTATCTATGATTGAACGCGGGAAAATATCTTCTATTCAAATGGCCATCATGATGAATCCTGCTATTCTGGCAACCGTCCTCATGTTGGTTCCTGCCATAACAGCGAAACATGCAAAACAGGACCTTTGGCTGTCTCCGATCTGGGCCTCTGTTACAGGGTTTATCGTTGTCTATATCGCCTATCGTCTTCATAAGCTCTATCCTAAAGAAACATTAATTCAATTCAGCGAACGAATTCTCGGAAAAATAATCGGAAAAATAATTGCTGCTTGTTATTTACTGTATTATTTGCATCTAGCCGGCATTATTATCCGAGAGTATGGCGAGTTTGTCTCAGGTACATTCCTTCACCTCACTCCAATGGTGGTGGTTTTAGGATCTATGGTGGCCGTATCCGCTTTTGCTGTCTATGGGGGACTAGAAGTGATTGGAAGGTGTTCTGAAATCATCGTACCAGTTGTTCTCCTCCTTTATCTAACCATTTTTATATTGCTCTTTAAGGATTTAGATATTAACCATATGTTCCCTCTCTTAGAAAATGGCCTAAAACCTTCATTACTTGGCTCCGTTGTACCGCAAAGTTGGTTTAGTGAATATATTGTCATCTCATTTTTCCTCCCATACTTAACCGATCAAGAAAAGGGACTGAAATGGGGAATGTTGTCGGTATTTAGTGTGATGTTTATTATGGTTATTACCAATTTTATGACTTTGTTATTACTTGGAAAATTGAATTCAGTGGTAACCTATCCCGTGATGATTGCAGCAAGGTACATAAGTATTGCCGATTTTTTTGAACATTTGGAAGCGGTTGTTATGGCCATTTGGGTAGCGGGCGCATTCGTTAAAATTACAGTCTTTTATTATGCCCTCGTACTTGGGATGGCTCAATGGTTGAAACTGTCTGATTTCCGGCCATTGGTTTTACCGACAGGTCTATTGTTGATTCTAATGGGAAAATGGTCGGCAGCCAGTCTGCAGGAACTTGCTCACTTTCTTAGTTCGACAGGCCCTTTTTATTTACTAACTTTTCAAGTGTGTTTACCTGTCATTTTGTTATTCATTGCATTAGTCAAAAATAGAACGAATCAAAAGAAAGGAAAAACAGCAGGATGAGCCACCCCCTTTTTAAATTTTTTGTTCTATGTATTTTGATTCTGTCCAATGGCATTCTCAGCGGTTGTTGGGACAGGCAGGAGCTAAACGATTTGGCACTAGTAACAGCTGCGGGGATTGATAAAAAATCGGATGAAACGATTGAGCTTACTGTTCTTACCATTGCTCCAAAAGGGGGAACAGTTCAACAAGGGACGGGCGGTAGCAGCAGTGTAAAAACATTCGTACGAAAGGCAACAGGTAAAACGCTTGCTGAAGCCATGTCCAAACTTCAGGAAATTCTTCCGCGTCAAATTTTTTGGGGAATATGTAAAGTATTCATTATTGATGAAGAGATTGCCAAAGAGGGAATTGCCTCACATATTGACTTTATCATGCGCTATCCGCAAATTCGGGAAAGTACAAATATATTTATTAGTTCAGTAAAGGTGAAAAAGGTCTTAAGCCTATTGCCCCCGCTTGAGCGTGATATTTCAGAGGTGCTTAAAGAGTTGGTATCGCTAAAGATTGGAATGGATGTATCGACAAAAGATCTAGCGGAAATGATGGTCAGTGAATCTGGTGATCTTGGGGTTCCGTGGATAAAGATCCTTCCTCCGGAAAAGGGCAAAGGAAAACAAACCATTGCTTATATTACTGGAACGGCCATCTTTAAAAAAGACAAGATGATCGGCCATATTGATGATTCAGTGACAAGAGGGGTCTTATGGTTGAGAGATGAAATCGAGCTGTCTACTGTTTCTTTGAAACCGGAGGAAACGGATGGATATATTTCGTTGAAATCTCTTAATGCCAAGACAGAGTTAATTCCCAAAATTGAAAATGGTAAATGGAAAATAGTCTTTAAAGCTACAACTGAAAACGATATTGTACAAAACTCAACACCTCTAGACGTCTCCAATCCCAAAGTAGCCGAAAAGCTTCAAAAACTTTTGGAAAAGAGAATTGAAAAGAAAGTAGAAGTGGCACTTAATGTTGTGCAAAAGGATATGAAAGCTGATATTTTTGGATTTGCCGAGGCTTTTCACCGGAAATACCCAAAGATTTGGAAAAAGGAAAAAGATAACTGGGATAATATTTTTCCAGATGTTGAAGTTTCATATGATATAAACGCACATGTTCGCAGACAAGGAATGAACTCGATTAATCCTAAATTCCCTAAGAACGAGGTGAAAGAAGAATGAAATGGGGGACTATATTAGGATGTACCGCATTAATTATTGTGATCATCCTTTTTCAATCATCCAGATTAAAGCAGAAGCAAGTAAAGGAAAAGGCAGCACTCCTAACGCTATCTATTTTGGGGTGGATTCTGGCAATCCTAATGCTATTTTTCCCTGATATGCCTGGTCCCACTCAATTTATAGACTGGATGTATAGACCTCTTGGAGAACTTTTGAAATAAGCACGGGTAAACCCGGGGACGGTTCTCATGCTTCGAAAGCATGAGAACCGTCCCCGTGCATTTACAATTAAAGCTTAACGTAATCTCTCCATTTATGAGTGGGCTTCCAGTTCAACAGCTTTTTAGCCTTTTCATTATTTAATAATGGGGCGAAACCTGTTAAATCCGTGCGGAAATCCTTTACAGATGGATAGCAAATTTCCATTAATTGTTTGCTCTCAATGTCCATACTTGTTTCATCGGCACCAATATTAAGGGCAACAGAGCCAAGACCGTCCGTTTCAATAGCTAACCGGTAAGCGATTGCAGCATCCCTCGTGTCAATATAACTCCATAAAATGGTTTTTCTTTGTTCAGGGTCATGAATAAAACCAGGGAAATTATTATACATTTCTGGAGAAATAACATTTCCTAATCGAAACGAAACTACCTGCATACCTGTTCTTCGGTGAATCATATCCGCGGTTTTCTCATTAACAATCTTAGACAACCCGTAGCTTTCTTCCGGCAATTGTGGATGGTCCTCATCTATTGGTACATATTGAGGCTGTAGATTTTGCTTTGAAAAACAAATGCCATATGACGATTCACTTGAAGAGATGACAGCCTTTTTGATTCCTAAATTCCCTGCCGCTTCTAAAATATTATAAGTGGACATGACATTATTTTGAAAGGTCACTTCATTTGGGTGTGAGTAAGCAACGGGAATCGCTGCAAGATGTACTACCGCATCAGCACCAGCCAATACTCCGTACACCTCACCTAGATTGGTCAAATCTGTAATAACTGTCCGACAAAGCGCTTGTTTGGGATACTTCATATCTGCATTCACAACATCATACCCATGTTCCAAGAATTCTTTTATGACGTCCGCTCCTAGAAGTCCACTTCCACCTGTTATGACTACTTTTTTCATGTCCACTCCTCCATTTATCATTGCTTAGCATTCTGATATTGACAATTCTTTGTTGATTGCATAAACTAAGTATATTACAAAACGGAATATTTTCAAGTAAATTGTCTTAACTTGTTGTTCTATATAAAACGCTTCCTATCTATTTTTATACATAACTAAAAATATATTAATATCTTAAATAGTAAGGGGATCAACAAATGAAAAAAATCGTAAAACCCAATACACCATTAGTGGAACACATGTATACAGCCGACCCTTCCGCCCATGTATTTGAAGGTAAAATCTATATTTATCCTTCTCATGACCTTGATCATGATGGACCTTCGACTCACGAAGGGGAACACTATTCGATGGAAGATTATCATGTCCTATCGATAGATGATTTTGAATCTCCTTGTGTGGATCACGGGGAATCGCTTCATGTTAAGGATGTCCCATGGGCAAAGAAACAGATGTGGGCACCAGATGCAGCCTATAAAAACAATAAATATTATTTATTTTTCCCTGCTAAGGATACAAATGATATTTTCAGAATTGGGGTCGCTACAAGTTCAAAACCTGCCGGTCCATTCATACCAGAAAAAGATTACATTCCCGGCAGCTTTAGCATTGACCCGGCTGTTTTAGTAGATGACGATGATAAGGCCTTTATGTATTTTGGCGGACTTTGGGGAGGGCAATTAGAGAAGTGGCGGACAGGCGTTTATCTTCCTGATGGGGAAGGTCCTGCTGATTTAGAACCTGCTTTAGGACCAATGGCAGCGGAATTAAGTGAAGATATGCTTACCTTTAAAGCAAAACCTCAGGAAATTTTGATTGTGGATGAAGAGGGAAATCCAATCCTTGCTGGTGATGAGTCAAGAAGATACTTTGAAGGCCCTTGGGTCCATAAATACAAGGGGATTTACTATCTTTCTTATTCTACTGGTACCACACATACAATTGCATATGCCATGAGTAAAAATCCTCAGGGACCATTTGTTTACAAAGGAACTATTCTTACTCCTGTAATAGGATGGACCACCCATCATTCGATTGTTCAATTTGAGGATAAATGGTATTTATTTTATCATGATTGCTCTTTATCAAATGGAGTCGACCACAAGCGCTGCGTTAAATATACTGAATTAAAATATAACGAGGATGGGACCATCCAAACGATAGATCCTTATAAGGGATCAAAATCATTCGATGAGGTAAACCTTTAAACATTGTTATAATAAGTAAGTAAAAAAAGGCCATCTCTAAAGAGATGGCCTTTCACATTTGGTGCACTGGCCACTTTATTTATTGATTAAACTAAGGAACACATAAGACCAATAGTTCAGAATAACAAACTAGTAAAGTGGGGCCCTTGGCACTACAGAAGAAAACCCCATTTTTAGGAAGTTAAGTGATATGATATATATATAGGATAATGCTAGAAAGGAGCATCAGGATGGACCAGGATATTTTATTTCGGAATAATGTGAAGGTAAAAGGCCATGGTAGTCAATCAATTATTTTTGCTCCCGGCTTTGGTTGTGACCAAACGGTTTGGAAGTCAGTTGCCGAAGCGTTCGAAAAAGATTACCAAATCATTTTATTTGATTATGTAGGTTCAGGCCGTTCAGACATACATGCTTACGACTCGAAAAGATATAGCAGTCTTGCAGGATACGCACAAGATGTATTGGATGTATGCTCAGCCTTAGATTTAAAAAACACGGTATTTGTTGGACACTCTGTTGGAAGTATGATTGGTATGCTAGCATCATTGAGTCATCCTGAGTACTTCTCTCATCTCGTTATGATTGGTCCTTCTCCATGCTACCTAAATGACCCTCCGCATTACTATGGAGGCTTTGAAAAAGAGGACCTTTTAGGTTTGATTGATATGATGGACAAAAATTACATAGGCTGGGCGAATGTTTTTGCCTCGACGGTGACAAATAATCCCGAGCGGCCAGAGGTTAAACATCAACTGGAAGAACGTTTTTGTTCCACTGACCCTATTATTGCGCGCCAATTTGCAGAGGCAGCTTTTTTTGCAGACACTCGCAGCGACTTAATAAAAGTAACGGTACCATCGCTTATTTTACAATGTTCAAATGATATTATTGCCCCTTTAGCGGTAGGAGAGTATATTCACCAGCATCTTCCTAATAGTATGTTGAAATATATGGATGCAACGGGACATTGCCCGCATATGAGCCATCCCGAGGAGACGATCCGCTTAATCCGTCAATACCTAAGCATGGCATCTATAGATGTCAGCTTAGCTGGCAGAGGAGCTCATTTTTAATGGACGAACAATTGAATCATGCACCATGTGGATTTCTGACTTTGTCAGAAGATGGAGTGATATTATCCATTAATCAAACATTGCTAAAGATACTCGATTACACCCAAGATTCATTAACAGGGCAGCATGTCAATTCTATCCTTACTGTCCCTGCTCGGATGTTCTTTCAATTCTATTTTTTTTCACTTTTAAAACTTGAACATCAGGTTGAGGAAATGTATATTTCACTAGCGTCCAATAAGGGAGAAGAGATACCCGTTCTTATCAACGCTCTCTCTAGAAGAGTAAAAGAGACAACTTTATTTGAGTGTATTCTTATCCCGATGCGCAAAAGAAACGAGTATGAAAATGAATTGCTTTTAGCAAAAAAGGAAACCGAAGAAGCCTTAAAAGCAAAGCATAAAGTGAATGCAGAATTAGAGACTACCCTTAAAAAGCTCCAAATTCAAAAGGAAGAACTACTTGAACTTAACAAACAAAATCATAATTATAAAATAGAAACAAAGAAAGAGTTGGAGCTTGCTAGAATTATTCAAGAAACATCACTAACCGATCCGATTAACAATGAAAAAGTTCAAATGGAAGTATTCTATAATGCGTCTGGTGAATTATCCGGTGATATCTACGGGATTTATCAAATTGATCAGCATCGCTTTGGAATTATCCTGCTTGATGTTATGGGCCACGGTATTTCTTCAGCTTTAATTACGATGACTCTTCAATCTCTGTTTCAAAGATTAATCTCAGCAGGATTTGCTGTTGAGATTGTCATGAAAGAATTGGATAGCCACCTTCACAAATTGTTTCGGAATAATGAGGAAGCTAGGCATTATTCTACCGGGATCTTTCTTTTAATTGATACAGAAAGGCAAATAATAGATTATGTCAATGCAGGTCATCCCCCTGCTTTATGGCAGGACTCTGACGGAAAACAATATGAATTATTTTCTACAGCCCCACCACTTGGAACCTTTGAGGGTGTTGAATTTAAAACTAAAACCTTTACCTTTAGTAAGGGTGGCAGACTGCTCCTATATACTGATGGTGTTGATCCCCTTGCTTCTAACCATTTAGCTCCTTTATTAAAGAAAACAATAGCATTACCTTTATTTAAACTGAAAGAGGAAATATTACAGTCCTTAAATAATGAAAAAAATGTCTATCATAAAAATGATGATGAATCCTTTATTCTCATTGACTTAAAATAGGAAATCCTTCATTAATAAACATCACAACAAACAAAATGTCCACTGTACGTGGACATTTTGTTGTTGTGTCTTTTTATGGTGTCGGGCACCATTTTTACAATAGGGATTCGGCCCCATCGATATAGATTTCACTTCCTGTAATGTGGCTAGATTGGCTGGAAGCAAGAAAAAGAACCAAGTCAGCCACTTGTTCAGGTTTCCCTGCTGCGTGTTCTAGCGGCTGGCTGCCTTGTGGATATTCGATCGGGATTTCAACCTTTTTCAAGTTCTCTTTATTTTTCCATGTATTTTCATTTATATTGGTTTCAATAGCACCTGGGCAGACCACATTGACCCTAATACGATAGTTGGCAAGCTCCAGCGCCGCCATTTTCCCAAAGCCCATCTGGCCAATTTTGGATGTACTATACGCAGACATACCAAAGTTTTTATATACCCTGTTTCCATTTATGGAACTAGTAATAATGATACTTCCCCCATTAGTCTTCAAATGAGGAATGGCGTATTTAACAGTTAAAAAGGTACTTGTTAAGTTATTGGAAATAGTCAGATCCCAATCTTTCGGGTCCAAATCCTCAATCGGTGTAACTTCCCCATTAATGCCAGCATTTGCAAAGACAACATCCAGTCTGCCCCATTGTGCAACCGTTCTTTTGTAACAGCTTTCTACTTCCTCGGGATGTGATACGTTGGCTTCTAAGACGAGCGCTTCACTGCCCATTTCTTCTATTTGATTTTTAACTTCTTCTACATTTTCTTTGTGCAAATCTACTAAAGCAATCTTTCCTCCATTTTGGGCAAGCTTTATAGCAGCCGCCCTGCCAATCCCTGATCCAGCTCCCGTAACAAGAGCAACTTGATTTTGAAGTAGTTTCTCCACGTAATAAAGCCTCCTTATATGATGTGATGTATATACTATATCCATCCCCGAGGTTTTAAAACGGGAGAAACACCTCTATTTATAATACAGTTCAAACGTACTACAATTACTCTATCGAAATAATCCCATTTTCACCCTGTGAAATTTTCCCCTGCTTCTTAATATTTAATTTGGCCAAGTTTGTAAAAACAATAGGAGAAGCGGTAGACGTTGCTGAATTCCTAATCTTTTCTAAATCAAATTTTAAAATTTCCTGCCCTTTTGTGACTGGATCTCCGTCTTTTACAAGGACAGTGAATCCTTCCCCTTTTAAATTAACTGTGTCTAAACCAATATGAATCAATATCTCATATCCCTGTTTAGATTTTATCCCGACTGCATGTTTAGTTGGGAAGACACTCATAATTTCTCCATCAACAGGGGAAATAACAGAACCCTTAGCGGGAATAATCGCAAAGCCCTCTCCCATCATCTTTTGTGAAAATACCTGATCTTCTACTTCCGTGATCGGAATAATCTCACCCTCAATTGGCATCACAAAATCCTGTTCATTTAACGGCAGATATTTTTGAGCTTCAGAAGATGTTACTACTTGTGCAGAAGGAATACTTACTGACTTAGTATCCAATCTTTTCATAGCATCTGCTACAAACTCTACCTCCGTCCCTACAATGATTTGGAGGTTTGTTTTGTTTAGTTTCATGACGCCCTTTGCACCATGTGTTTTTAAGGAAGAATCTCTAACCTTATCCATATCTTTAACATTTAAACGAAGCCGGGTTGCACAGTTATCAATATTAGTTATATTTTCTTTACCACCAATATCATTAATAAAATGATAAGCCATCGTTTCGTATTTATCTGTTCCTACAGCCGTTTCTATCGTTTCTTTCTCCACGGTTACTTCTTCCTCATCTTCACGGCCAGGTGTTTTTATATTAAATGCTTTAATGACTCCATAAAAAACAACAAAATAAATAACTCCGTAAATCAAACCTAGTAATAACAAAAGTAATGGTTTTTGAGCAATATTAAAGTTTAAAATATAATCGATTGCACCAGCTGAGAAGGTAAAGCCATCTTTAATCCCCAACATAGTGACGATTACAAAAGAAAGGCCTGTTAACACTGCATGAATTCCATAAAGCAGCGGAGCAATAAACATAAATGAAAACTCAATTGGTTCTGTAATACCTGTAAGGAACGAGGTTAATGCTACACCGACAAACATACCCGCAATTGATTTTCTTTTTTCTCTCTTAGCAGCTGCAATAATCGCAAGTGCTGCACCAGGTAAGCCAAACATCATGATAGGAAAGAAACCTGTCATATAGGTTCCAGCGGTTGGATCTCCTTCAAAGAAACGGGCTATATCTCCTGATTTACCTTGAAATGTCCCAAATTGAAACCAAAACAAACTGTTCAAGACATGGTGAAGACCTAGCGGAATTAACAAACGGTTTAATATCCCAAAAATACCTGCTCCGATTGCACCTAAACCAATAATCCAGTTACCAACCCCATTGATTGCATCTTGAATGGGCGGCCATACAAATCCTGCAATTCCAGCAATAATAACCATTGTAATGGAAGTTACAATTGGTACAAATCGTCTTCCACTAAAGAAAGCTAACCATTCTGGTAACTTAATGTCACGAAAACGGTTATATAGTAATCCTGAAATAATCCCTGTGAGTATTCCCCCTAAAACTCCCATATTTATATCTTTATCAATGGCTAAGGTTCCTTGTGTTAAAACCAAGTAACCAATGGCCCCTGATAACGCGGCTGCCCCATTATTATCCTTTGCAAACCCCATTGCAACACCGATGGCAAAAATTAAAGCTAAGTTTGCAAAAACAGCATTACCTGCATTTGCGATAAATGGAATATCCAGAAGATCCGGCTGACCAAAACGTAACAGCAATCCGGCTGCTGGTAAAACTGCTATCGGAAGCATCAATGCTTTTCCAATTCGCTGTAGAAATCCTAACATCAGTAATCTCTCCTCTTTCTCATGTAAGCGTTTATCTTTTCACAATGACCATAGTATCATTGAATTGTTATAGTTGTCTATACCAATAATAAATGAATTTATTGGAAAACCTTGACTGTTTACCTTATAATATAAGTAAACACCTTTAACAATCTTAAAAAATTGGTATAGACATCTATAATTTGCAGATGATAGAATTACAGGTGTCTAGAAAGGAAGTAATTAAAATGATTACAAATTTTAAACCTATTTTGCTCAAGGGAGTTCAAATATATTCTGAAGATCAATGGATTGAAAATGGTTATATAAAAATAAAAGATCAAAAAATAGTGGAATTAGGAACAACCGAAAATCTTTCCTTACAGGAAGAATTTGAGGTACTCGACATTCCGTTGTCATTTAAATCTGTTCCAGGTTTTATCGACGTTCATATCCACGGGGTTAATGGAGCAGATACCATGGATGCCACGAAAGAAGCTATGGATATCATGGCCAAAGCTCTACCAGGCGAAGGAACCACCAGCTTTTTAGCAACAACCATGACCCAGGAAGAACATCAAATTGAAGAGGCCTTATTGAATGCCGGAACGTACATCAATGGGGAGCAGGCCCCAGGAAAAGCAGAAATACTAGGAATCCATCTTGAAGGTCCTTTTGTGAATAAAAATAAAGCAGGAGCTCAACCCATTCAACATATCATTAATCCAGATTTGGAGTTGTTTAAAAA
>Ga0268255_10000881_pt1 | contig 18988 bp, 19 predicted proteins | sample AgamicOrMarz_FD_200256 | JGI IMG/M metagenome (GOLD analysis project Ga0268255, IMG submission 200256) | Agave microbial communities from Guanajuato, Mexico - Or.Ma.rz (v2) (version 3) | ecosystem: Host-associated > Plants > Phyllosphere > Phylloplane/Leaf | place: Guanajuato, Mexico...
GACTTTTTTACCCGGAATCATCCAGTTAGCTAAGTCACCATTTTCAGAAACTTCCATTGCACCTAAAATCGCAATGTTGACATGGCCACCACGGATCATGGCAAAAGATTCTGAGCTTGAGAAAAAAGCAGCGCCAGAGCGAGCAGTAACCGTTTGTTTCCCAGCATTAATTAAGTCGGCATCGACAGTTTCTTCAGTCGGGAATTCACCAATACCTAAAAGGCCATTCTCAGATTGAAGCCAAACATTAATATTTTCAGGAATATAGTTAGCCACTAGAGTAGGTAAGCCAATACCTAAATTGACATAAAAACCGTCTTCAAGTTCTTTTGCAGCACGTTGTGCCATTTCATTGCGTGACCAAGCCATTTTATACTGCCTCCGTGCTTAAAGTTTTATGCTCAATACGTTTTTCAGGTGACGCATTAAGTACAATGCGGTTTACATAGATACCCGCTAAATGGATCTCATCCGGATCTAAGTCGCCAATTTCAACAATCTGTTCAACTTCTGCAATTGTAATTTTTCCAGCCATTGCACATTCAGGGTTAAAATTCTGAGCAGTTTTACGGAATACTAAATTACCAGCCTTGTCTGCCTTATATGCTTTAACTAGAGCAACATCTGCTGTTAAAGATTCTTCTAAAATGTAATTTTTGCCATTAAAGGTTCGTTCTTCTTTACCTTCAGCAATCAGTGTGCCGACGCCAGTTTGTGTGTAAAACGCAGGAATTCCAGCACCACCAGCGCGTAATTTTTCAGCTAAGGTACCTTGTGGGGTAAGTTCTACATCAAGTTCACCATTTAAATACTGACGCTCAAATTCTTTGTTTTCACCAACATAAGAAGAGATCATTTTTTTGATCTGTTTGGTTTGAAGCAAAATACCTAAGCCAAAGTCATCTATACCTGCGTTATTAGAAATACAAGTGAGACCAGTTACACCACTTTGTTTAACTGCAACAATCAGTTTTTCAGGAATTCCGCATAAACCAAAACCGCCAACTGCAAGTGTTTGATTGTCTGCAATTACATCTTTCAGTGCTGCCTCTGCATTGGCATAAACTTTATTCATTCTATTGTTATCCTATATCCCTTAGTAATCTTAGTTTTAGCATCTGAATTCGAGTTATAGAAGTTAATTTTTTTAAAGGATTAATAAGTATAATCAATGAATGGTCTCAAATTATCTATAAAAGATCAGACGTATATAACGTTTAAATCTTCATAAAATCATTATAATATATTGAAAATTATAATAATTAATAATTTAACTTAGCCTTATGCTTAGCTCATCCTAAAAATACAGTCTTTAATTTTTTAAAATTTATATTGAACCAAAGCCTCAATAAATTGAGTCGAAATATTTGAAATTTCAAAGTTCTTTTTATAAACAATTCCTACAGTCTTATGAATAGCTTCATCCTTTAACTCAATCAAAACGTTATGTTCTTTATCAATGTGTTTAGCAAAGTGTCTAGGAATAGCGCTTACTCCAATTCCATAAGCCACAAAACTTGAAAGTGATGAAATTTGATGACATTCAACTTTCAAATCGAGCGTTATATTATTTCGCAAACAATTTTGTTCAACTAAATATCGAACAATTGAAGGTTTTTGTAATGTCACGAATGGGTTTGAACAAAGCTCGTGCCACGTAATAGAAGGCGACTGAGCAAATGGATGAGTCTTAGGTAATAAAGCTAAGAAATCTTCTTCAAATAATGGTTTGAACTCTAAGCCTTCGGTGAGATCTGGTTCGAAGCAGATGCCAAGCTCGAAAATACCATCTTGTACTTTTTCTATAATCGTCTCATTCGGAATATCGTGGATTGAAAAGTTCAGGTTGGGATGAAGTTCTAAAAATTGATGAATCACCTCAGGCAAAATTGCATGGGTCACAAAGGGCATTGAGGCAATACTTAATGTTCCCCGATTGAGCTTAAAGCGTTGTTTTACATCATTTTCCATTTCATCCCAATTGGCGAGTAATTTTTTAGCATAGGGAATAAGGGATTTACCTTCTTGGGTAAGCTCGACACGGCGTGTATTACGATTAAACAATTTTCCGCCTAATTCTTCTTCTAGGCTTTTGATAGTGAGGCTTAAAGCAGACTGGCTGAGATGTAGCTCTAAAGATGCATTGGCATAGTTGAGGGTACGCGCAAGAGCTAAAAAAGCTTTTAATTGTTTAAGCGTCATTTCATTCCTTTAGATTGCTCAGCTCACCTAGAAGGGTAATTTATACGAAAATTTGTCTAATATGATGTTTTTTGACAAAAAATTATGAAAAAGAAAGTAGAGAACAATGTGCTGAATTATTTTAGTAAATTTTCCAAGCAGAATTCATCGGTATTATTTGCAAAATATAGAGCCATTCCAACGACATGAAAAAATAAATAACCTAGCCAAATTGCTTGAGGGGCAACTTTTAAGCCTTCTAATAAAATAGTTGTTGAATAAATTGCTACTAAAAAAGTGAAGAAGATAATATATGTAGTACTGGCTACAAATTTATATTTCGGTGCTAATTGAGGAACTTTATAGCCAATCCAAATTTGCATACCACAATTTATGATCAGGGCTATTATAGCTACAAGTATTTCTGGTGCATTTAAAAATTCTAAAGAAAGCTGTTCGCTGATGAAAATGATTTGCCACAGTACAAACATACCTAAAGGGTATAATATAAATTTAATCCACATCATATTTTGTTTTCTTATCAAGATTTTACATTGGTATTCTCTTGAATAATTATGATTACATAAATGCGGTTTATCAAAAAAAACTATATCTCAATATAAAGACAGTATTAATTCAATTAAAATATTTGTAAATTTTAAATTCTTTAAAACTTAATTTAAAAGATAAATGAAATTGTGTAAGGGTAATATTAATGAATAAAACTATACTTGGCTTGGTCGTAATACCACTTATATTAAGTGGCTGTGTTAAAAAAGCTGAGGAGAAACCTGTAGAAAAAGCAGAAAAAACGTCCAATATAAAAGCTAATGAAGACTCTCAAAAAGAAGAAAATCAAATTCCTGCAATGATAGCGAGTAGTTTTCTTGTGAAATTTGAACAACCCAAAATTTGTGGACCTAATCCAGATGTTGAGGGTGTTGTATGTACTTCTAAAGAAGCAATTGCACTTAAAAGTAATATTGGTTGGATTGATCAAGTCATTGATAAAGAAATCCGTAAAGATTATGCAGATGCACTTACTCCTGCATCAGAAAAGCAAAAGCAATTAAATCAAACCCAAGCTGAGGGGCTTAATAACTGGTCAGAAAGTGTAGTTTATCGCTTTAATGGACAATTTGGTCAATATGTTCAAATTTCGAAAGTTAGCTCGGAATATTCTGGCGGAGCTCATGGTATATCAACTTTTGAAGATTATATCTTTGACTTAAAAAGCAAAAAGCGCATTGGGCTAAAAGATATTGTAGTCAATGGAAAAATGGATGCACTTAAAGATGCTTTATGGAAACAGTACGAATATTGGTGCCAAGAAAATGATATGGAACCCTCTATTAGCAAAGAAGACTTTAAAGTAAGTGAAAATTTCTATATCAATCAATCGGGTGGTGTTACTTTTGATTATCAGCTTTACGAATTGGCTCCATATGCCGCAGGTCCTGTGAGTTTAGAACTGTATGATACAGATCAACTGATAAAATCAGACTTTTTACCGCCAATGCCTACTTTAAAAACTGAAATGTAGGATTAATAAATTACTCAAACCACCTTCAGGTGGTTTTTTATTTTCTGAACTGTTAAATTTTACTCATAATTAAAATGGATAATTTCATGAAAAAGATAGTTGCATTAAGCTTAATTTTTTTATTAAGTGGGTGTGTAAGCCCAACTACTCAAATGACTAATAATAATTTTAGCGAACTGCAGCCTTCAACACCTTCAATATCAGGCATATGGACGATTTCGATCAGCCCAAGCATATCAACCATAAAATTAGAAGCAGATGGCAATGGAATACTTTGTGACGATACGAGTGGACACGTTGTCTTCAACAAAATTAAGTATGCAAATAATATGATTTATATTCAAAATGGTATGACTCTAGAAGTGAAGCATCTAAACAAAGATATACTTGAAGCTAGAGCAATTTTAAGTGCTTCTAATTCAAATATGATCTACAAAGCTGATAATGATTTAAAGGCAACTTCATTAAAGTGTGTCAAAGAATTATAGATAACCATCTTTATAAAACCGCAATAGTTTTTTATGGCCATGAGAAAAACAAAGTTGGCATAAAAATCCTGTCTGGTCATTGTTGTTCATTCATCAGTTACCTGACTATTACCAGATTTAGAAAAGGTAATTAACTATTCCAAACAGTTTTTGTAATAATTTGTGGTAGATTGTTAACAATTAAGGTTTTGATAATATTTTCGTGTAGCATTTTGGGATTAAAAAAATAAAATCTCAAGGTAAAATGAAATGAATAAGATAACCCTAGTTTTGTTAGCTGCTCTTCTTTTTTGTATTTTAGCTAACTATGAAAGTTTCAACTTATCAAAACTTCATGAAACTGCCAGTAGTGAAATTAACAAAACTCTTCCTAAAAACTAATCTACCTAAGGATGTTTTTTTTATATCTTAAGCTCTTAAATTTTAATTATTAATAATAAAGGGTAATTTCATGAAGAAAACTTTAATTGGAGCTTTATTCTTGATGTTTGGAGCCTCGGTAAGTGCAGCATCAAAAATTGAAAAAGAGGAAACAAAAAAATTCTCAACTATGAAGCAATGTATTGAATGGTTAGATTCTAAATATCCAAATAATAAATGGCATAAAGATGAAGGTACCTCTTGGAGTTTAGAAAATGATAATTCAAATTTTTTATCTGGGATTACTCATGTCCCTAGTGAAGAAAATAAAAAACTGACACATCCAATTGCGATTTATTGCAAATTAAAAGAAACAAGTGCCGATGGTGTTTTCTATGAAGGAAAATATATTGTCATAGAGGCTATTTAGTCTCAGAATTTAATTGAAAAAACCACTCAATGAGTGGTTTTTTTATAGCTGAACAAATTTAACAAACTCATTGCCAAGAACAATTTCTATATGATTGGCTTGCTACGCCAGTAGTGATTTAAAAACTTTAAGGAATGCCTATTTCCTAAGCTTCTATTTTATTTATACAGCTATATCTTAAGAGGGCCTAACTTTAGTTTTCTTTGTCAAAATCTTGATAATTTTAAAAACTTGATTATCTAGCTTTATCTTTTGATGAACAGTTGCATTGTCGAGCTGATCCCACAACTCAAATGGGAAAAACTCTAAACTATGATCAAATACCCATAACCATTGATAACTATTGTTAAGGGTATTTACATCAAAACGTACATCCTGAACTTTGACAATCTTAAGTTGTTTATGATGTTCGTCTTGAAGAATAATTTCATGGTTCTCCATTAGACATCCACAAATTAAAGATAATTTTTAATTTTACTGAAATTAATACTTTTTAGTGAGTTTGTTAGTTGGCTTTAATTTACAAAAGATTTCGAGTTGTTAAAGTTTGTCATTTTCAAAAAAGATAATATTCTTTACTCTTGAAATACAAGGTTTTAAGTAGGCCACATTGTAAGGATGGTATGTAAGTGTCAGAATGCCTAACTGACATATATCTTCGAGTTATCGCTATGAGTTTAATAGGCTTTATGTATGCAAGTAAAACCAATAGTGAACATAATCAAGTAAAACAAGATTTAATTGATATCCTTACAGAAGCAGTCAAATTCAACTCTTATAATGATATTACAGGAGTGCTTTACTATGGTAATGGGTATTTCTTGCAGTACTTAGAGGGTGACAAAGAACAAGTTGAATCACTATTTTATAATTCAATTTTGAAAGATTCGCGACATCAGAACTGTGAAATTATCTTTTCGGAACCATCCGAGCAGCGATTATTTAAACATTGGAGTATGAAATTTGCTCCTATAAATACGAAAATAAAAGATTTCTTTTTTCATCATCATGTCGATGAGTTTAACCCGTATTTGCTTAACACTACATCAATTCCATCTTTTATTGAATTGCTCGTAGAGCAACCAAATCTTAGAGCTGATCAATATCAAATTTAATCAACGATAGGATCTGAATCAGAGTAGTTTTTTCTACTTAAAAAGCTCTCTAAAGAGGGCTTTTTAAGTTCAGTTTTGTTAGTTCTTCATTAAATTTAGTAAAAAGTTAATTTATAAAATAGTGTTGTTTAATTGTTGAAAAATGAAACATATTCGTTAATATGGATGAATAACTTACATAACAACGATTAGGTAAAATAATGGATAACTTTATAGCAAGTCTTAAAAATCATATCGATCATGTAAAGCGTGTAGGGGAACATTGTGCGACGGAAGAAACAACCAAACAGGCATTAATCTTACCTCTCTTAGATATTTTGGGTTTTAACCCATACGATCCTACAAAAGTTCTGGCGGAGTTTGCTGCTGATTTTCCTGGGGTAAAAGCGACTGAGAGAGTTGACTATGCTTTGTATTGTAATGGGCAGCCAGTCATGTTTATTGAAGCAAAATCCTATTCTGCAAATTTAACTAATCATGCACCACAATTATCTCGCTATTTTAATAGTAGTTTAGGTGTAACTATTGGTGCAATTACAAATGGGCGTGAATGGCGATTCTTTACAGATCTTATCAATACAAATGTAATGGATGAAAAACCATTTTTAATTGTGGATTTTACGAAAAATAAGGCTGAAGAGTTAGTACAGCTTGCAGAATTTAAACATGATAATTTTCATGCTGAAAAGCTACGTTTTTTTGCAGAAGAAAACCAGTATATTCAGCAATTTAAAACAGTTATTAAGAAAAGTATTAACGAGGTCGATATTGATTTTGTTCGTTATGTTGCCCAACAAGCAAATATTCCTCGTCAACTAAATACTAAGTTTTTAGAGTCTATACAACCTTTTGTCAAACAAGCTGTAGAACAGGCTATTAGTGATACTGTAGTCAAAGGTTTATCATCGCCAACCATTATTACTGCTCAGCCAGTAGAACCTAAAATTGTAGAAGAAGAACTAACAAAGATTGTTGAATCAGATTCTATTGTTAATCCGGATAATGAAAAAATTATTACCACCAAGGAAGAGCAAGATCTTTTCCGTATTATTGGTGAATTATTGCCGGAAGTTCATTTGGAAAGCAAAGATACTGAAAGTTACTATTCAGTATTGTACCAAGGGAAGAATAACCGTTGGTTATTTAGATATGATGTGAATCGCAAAAGACCAACTATTCAGTTTATTGTGCCTATGGATGATATTCGTCGAAATGAGTTAGTGAGAGCTGGTTTAGAGGTTCAATCAAATGGACAAGTATTTTTAGAAAAACCTGAATATATTTATAGGGCAGTAGGTATTCTCAAAGATTGTTTAGAGTATTGTATGAATGATGATAATTTTAAAAGATCATCTGCTAATTAAATGTATTAATGAAAAAAGTCTATTTGTATTGCTAAGTACCAATTTAAAGTAATTCGCTGGTATAAAAGCTCATCATCTGATGAGCTTTTTTCGTTGTGTTTCAGTATTATTTAATAGGCTATGTATGAAAAATATATTAAAACTATTTTGCGTGTTATATTGATTTAATTACAGATAAATACTAAATCTTCTTGTGAGTTTTGAAATTATGAAAAATCAAAATAATTCAATTATTAATAATTTTGAGGTAACAGAATCAGAAGTTGAACAAAAGCAAGAAAATTCTTTGCTTAACTCTGTTAATCCTGATCCTGTAGAAGTAACTGAGTTAATCGTAGAAATAGGGAGGAGTGTAGTCGATTCTGTGTCATCTATTTTTGATAATGTCGATATAAATTTTTAATTTTAAGGCTCGCCAAACGTTGGGATTTTTTATTTATATAATATTTATGCACTTTAATAATTTGTATTGAGTATACGCATTTTATGGTTAATATATTAATATTTTTTATTAGCTTAGTAGTTGTGAGCTCTGTGTACAGTGCTAATGATTTTTTGAAAAAATAGATGTCTTTAAATGAGGCTTTTTTATTAGTGAAGTATTGACACAGTCGAATGAGATTGATGACTATTTTACTGTATTTCTAAAGGAGCATTTTCTTATAAGCTCCTACATATAATTTTAATCCTTCATAAAGATGTAATTGTACAAAATTTATCCAATACAGTGTTTTTTATAAAAAATTAAGAAGAAAAGAAATTAATCACTTTGGATTAAGAAAATATTTATCAAATTATTTTAAAAAATATATTATTTAATTGTCTTTATTAAATAATACTGAGATATTTATTTAATTTACTCAATAATTAATAAGTTTTATAAAATAATAATGATTTTTAAATAGTTTGATTTTACCGATTTATAAATATAAGTAATTGTATTTTATTGCTATTTTAAAAATTAAATAAATTACATTGTTTTTAAGTATTTTAGTGATATTTTATTTTTAAGCTCATTTACCCATTACCACTCATAGATACTGTGATTTTTATCATTTTAGGTTTGGGATAACCTAAATATGTTTTGGTAATTTTATTGAACCTAATATTTATTCTTTAGGGAGAAGGAATATATGTGGGAATTATTTGTAATTCTACTTTCACTTGGGCTGTTAATGTATACAGCTTACAAGGGCTTTTCTGTCATTCTAATGGCACCAATTTGTGCCTTACTTGCAGTTTTACTCATTAACCCAGCCAATGTTTTACCGTTTTATTCGGGTGTATTTATGCCCAAAATGGTAAACTTTATTAAAGATTACTTTCTTGTATTTTTACTCGGGGCAATTTTCGGTAAAGTCGTTGAAATGTCAGGAATTGCTGAATCTATCGCACGAACCATTGTGAGATGGATTGGAGCAAAAAAAGCAATTTTAACTGTTGTACTACTAGGTGCAATTTTAACCTATAGCGGTGTAAGTTTATTTGTTGCTGTATTTGCCATTTATCCATTTGCAAACCAGCTATTTAGACAAGCCAATATTCCAAAACGTTTAATTCCGGGAACCATCGCGCTCGGTGCATTTACATTTACCATGGATGCATTGCCGGGTACGCCACAAATTCAAAACGTAATTCCAACTACATTCTTTGGCACCAATATTTATGCCGCACCATTTCTAGGAATTATCGGTGCAATTTTTGTTCTATGCATGGGTTTGGCTTACTTAGAATGGCGTCGCCGCGCTGCTGCGAAAGCAGGTGAAGGCTACTCTGGCTTTGGAGTAGACAATACCTCGTCTCAAGAAATTGAAGCCGATATGAACTTGCAAAATAATGGAAGTACGGCGCGTCAGTTCTTAGCTTTTGTACCGCTTATTCTTGTTGCTGTAATGAACAAATATTTGTCTAAAGCAATCAAAGAGTGGTATCCAAATGGTTTTGATTTTGCCTCAGTTGGTCTTGCTGATTACACCGTAGATGTTGCAAAAACTGGTGCGATCTGGGCGGTTGGTCTTGCGCTCATTGTCGGGATTATTTCTGCAATTTTATTTGATTATCAGCGTGTAGTGACAAATTTCAAAGAGGGCATTAATGCCAGTATTGGTGGCTCACTTTTAGCGGTGATGAATACAGCTTCTGAGTATGGTTTCGGGGCAATTATTGCGTCATTACCAGGCTTTGCTCTGATTAGCCATGCAATGAGCAGTACCTTCACAAACCCTTTAGTGAATGGGGCTGTGACCACAACCGTTTTAGCAGGTATTACCGGTTCAGCTTCTGGTGGTATGAGTATCGCTTTAAGTGCAATGGCTGAACATTATAACGCCGCGATATTAGCCGCAGGCATTCCGCCAGAAGTCATGCACCGTGTGGTTGCAATGGCATCGGGTGGTATGGATACACTTCCGCATAATGGTGCTGTTATTACTTTACTCGCTGTTACAGGCTTAACCCATAAACAATCGTATAAAGATATTTTTGCAGTCACGGTAATTAAAACGTTAGCGGTATTTGTGGTCATTACGGTCTTTACCGTAACGGGTATTGTTTAAATCAGCACGTTATAAACATTAAGGAGTAAATAGATGACTAAACTTTTAGACGGTAAAGTTGCTTTTATTACGGGTTCTGCAAGTGGTATCGGTCTAGAGATTGCCAAGAAATTTGCTCAAGAAGGTGCCAAAGTTGTTATTTCTGATATGAATTCCGAAAAGTGCCAAGAAACGGCGAACTCACTTAAAGAGCAAGGTTTTGAGGCATTATCTGCACCATGTGATGTAACTGATGAAGATGCTTATAAACAAGCAATTGAGCTGACTCAAAAGACCTTTGGTACAGTTGATATCCTAATTAATAATGCTGGTTTCCAACATGTTGCACCGATTGAAGAGTTTCAAACGGCTGTTTTTCAAAAGCTAGTTCAGGTCATGTTAACAGGGGCATTTATTGGTATTAAACACGTTTTTCCAATCATGAAAGCTCAAAAATATGGCCGTATTATTAATATGGCTTCAATTAATGGCCTAATTGGTTTCGCTGGAAAAGCTGGTTATAACAGCGCGAAACATGGCGTGATTGGCCTAACAAAAGTTGCGGCATTAGAATGTGCACGTGACGGTATTACGGTAAATGCTTTATGTCCAGGTTATGTAGATACACCATTGGTTCGTGGTCAAATTGCAGATTTGGCTAAAACGCGTAATGTGAGTTTAGACAGCGCACTTGAAGACGTAATTTTGGCCATGGTTCCTCAAAAGCGTTTGCTATCTGTTGAAGAAATTGCTGACTATGCAATTTTCCTTGCGAGTAGTAAAGCTGGTGGGGTAACAGGCCAAGCTGTCGTTATGGATGGTGGCTACACATCACAATAATTTAAGTGTTTTATAAAAGCCGCTTATTTAAAATAGGCGGTTTTTTTATTTGTTGAAATTTACGATAGTCTACTGTTCAAAATAATGATTTATCTCTACTGTATTTGTTTATAAAAAATCTAATAAAATAAGTTTGTTAAAGTATGAAATTATACTTTAAAGGTATTTAACTTATTTCCATTTTTAAAATCTAATAGAGTATGAGAAAGTAATCTTTACTCTCTTTCTTGATTCGATATTTTTCAGGAAAATGCGTCAATTAAAGGATATTAATTGGCATACAAGTTGCTTTTTAAGCAATAAGTTATTTAGCTAGGTGAAAAGGATATGATATCACTCAGCCAACAGACGGAACTCAATCATTATTCTCGCAAAGCTGAATTTGCGCAGAATTTAATGTCCACGATTTGTGGTGAACACCGTCTAGACACAATTTACAAAGACACTCTCGATTTTCACTATGATGGAATGCGTTTGCCTAATAAAAAAATGGCGATCGGTACAATCAGTTATGGTGCAAACGTTGCCATTAATATCTCAAATTTAAAAGCGTATAGCATTAGTTTGCCTATACAAGGTCGACAAGCTCTCAACATTCGTGGCGCTCATTATCAATCTGATGAAAATAGAGGCCTTATTGTTTCAAATAACGATCAACAAGATCTGATTATCGATAAAGATTGCAGAAAATTTCAGGTGGTTATTCCTGAGCGAAGTATGCAAATTGTCCTTGCAGATCTACTCAATAAACCAATTGAAACTCCCATTATTTTTAACCCTGAGATGCATCTGGACTCGGAGCAATTGATTGGTGCATGGTGGAAGAATATTCAAAATTTTGTACAGTTAAAATCGCAATATAGCAATTTCTATGGTTTGCAGATGTTGTCTGAAGACTATGAAAATTTTGTAATTAAAGCGTTATTGTTGTCTCAAGAAAACAACTACTCTGAAGCCTTAAAGTCACTTTCACATCAGGATGAGCCAGCTTATATCCGTAAGGTTCGTAATTTTATTATTGAACATGCGCACGAAGAAATCTGTGCAGAAGATTTGCAACGTCTCGCTGGGGTTTCAAAATCAAAATTGTATGACGAATTTCAACAATACTACGGCACAAGCCCTATGTCGTATTTAAAAAAATATCGTCTCCAACAAATTTATAAAATCTTGAGCACCACAGGTGCAGATAGGAAGGTTTCTATTTCAAAGCTTGCCTATGACTGGGGCTTTAACCATTTAAGTCGTTTTTCTCAAGAATATCGTGAAGAGTTCGGCGAAAATCCAAGTGAGACCAAAGGCAAAATTTTCTAATATTTAATTTTTCCAAATAAAAAAACTGATTTAGGTGACTAAATCAGTTTTTTTATTTATTGATTAATATTTATAGACTTTCCTCTAGCTTTAACACTTGTTTGTTTTTAGATTTCTCATAAATCACTTTCAGGCTAAGTGCAATAAATGAGATGAAAGTTGGTAGTGCAAGAATAAAGAAAATACCGCTTAAGCTTAGGTTGAAAGTGAAAATAAGAGAGCCAAAGAAAGCACCTAAAATTGCACCAATACGACCAATACCATGCATCCATGAAACGCCAACTGCGCGGCACACTGCTGGATAGAACATAGCTGCAAGTGGCAGTAATGAAGACTGAGCACCTGCGAGTAAGGCCCCAATTAAGAAGATAGTAAGACCTAACAAGAAAATATTTGAGCTCACCAGACCTGCAACAATGAATAGAGCAAAAGCAATGAGATATGAATATTTAATGACTGTAGTTGGATTTAGTTTATCCATATACCATCCCATAATGGTTGCACCAATTACACCACCAAAAGGGAAAATTGCGGCAATTAAACTAAACTGTTGAGTACTGAAACCAGCTGTTTTTAAAATTGTTGGCATCCAGCTTGTTAAAAGATAGAACACCAAAAGACTAGTAAAGCAGCAGAGCCAAAGCATGCTTGAACCCCACAGATATTTACCTAAAACCACTTTAACCGGATTTTCATCTGATGCAGTTTCTGCTTGAGTTAAAATAAGTTTTACCGGCTCTTGGAAGGAATGTCCTTGAATATTTTCTAAAATACGCTGAGCTTTCTCTTGTTTATGACGTGTAATTAAGTATTGAGTTGATTCAGGTAATTTAAGCAATAAAGCAACCACTAAAATTAGGGGAATACTTCCGCCAATAATAATCACTTTAGCCCAGCCATAGCTTTCTAATAGATAAGCTGACAGCACACCGCCACAAGAAATACCCAGCATGAAACCACAGCCAGCAAGACCTGTTAAGAATGCTTTACGTTTTACAGGCATATATTCAGAGACAATCGTACTGATGTTTGGCATGGCTGAGCCTAAACCAACACCTGTAATAAAGCGATAAATCATTAAATCTTGGGTTGAGTTAGCAAAGCCGCACAAAATCGTAAATATTGAAAATAAAAGACTTGTAAAAACAATGACGCCTTTACGTCCAAACTTATCGGACAGAGGCCCCGAAATGATTGCACCGATCGACATACCGACTAAAGCAGCACTTAAAACTGGAGCAAGTTGCGGCTTGGTAATTCCCCAATCATCCAGTAAGGCTGGAGCAATAAAACCAATAATCCCTGTGTCTAGACCATCGCAGAAGAAGACAAAAAAGCCTAGGATAAAAACCATCCACTGTAGCGGAGACAGTTTTTCGCGGTTGATAATCGTGTTTGCATCTATCGTTTTCATATGTATTCCTTATTCATTAAAATTTTTTGCTGTAATTGACGAAGAAACGGTTTTCAGAGAAATCGTTCCCATGCTTAACGTCGTAATTGATGAAGATGTATTGAAGAGCTAAACCTTTGAGGAATGGCTGTTGAAGGGCATAATTGACAATAACGTTTGCTTCACTTTCTTTATTTTTTAAACCATCTGTTGTTTTAAAGTGATCACCATATACATATTTGAAAGTCGTATTTAAACCAGGCACATGATCTTTAAAGTCATAGCCATAGATGAAGTGATAAGACTTTTCATCTTGTTTGAAGAAACCAGTGGTATTCCAATTAATGAAGTAAGTTTCAGGCAGAAAACCATCTGGTAACGGGTAAGCAGACTCACCAATAATTTGTTGATAACCCAAACCAAAGCTATGATTTTTTACTTTAAGCGTTTCTAGTAACCCTACATTTTGTGCATCGATGTCAAAAAGATGTCCATTATCTTTGGCATTGAAATATTTGAATTTTGAATTAACTGAAAAATTAGAGTTTTTCCATAGGTGATCAACGCCGACATAATGTTTGTTATATAAATCCTCCATATTTCCAAAGTAATATTCACCCTTCAACGTAGGCGTAAATTGATAGCGAAGATCTATGTAGTTAAGGCCATCGGAATAGGCAGTCACACCTTTTGAAGTAAAAGAAAATCGATGAAAATCTTCTTCATTTCGCGGTGATACTTTTTCAATACGGCCAATTTCAGCAAAAAGCTTATCGTTTAGCTGACTTTTAAGATTAGTTCCCCAATAAGAGGTCAGGAGTTGTCGGCTTGCATCTACAGTGGTTACTGGTAAATCCAGCCATAATTCACCAATGCTTAGTAGGGTCTTGTTATAGCCTAACTTTAAAGTCGCGCCATATTTTAGATAATCAGGTGCTTGAGACTGAGTCGCTTTATCAAAAGGCAATACCGTATCTGCAACATGTTTATCTTGGCTTAAACGAACCGCATATTGTGCTGAAGCATTTGCGCCAATTTGAATCGGGGTTCCACTAATTTCTAACGGCGTATCATGCATATTTGAGTTGTAAAATAGAGAAACGGATTGTGACCAGCTACCTGTGTCTTTTACATCTGGATTGTCATAGTTTCTGTCTATATATGCATTTTTTAATGTAAATTTCCATTCTTCATCCGCTGAATAAGCCTGAGTAGAAAATGCACTACAACATAAAATATTGATGAGCATTAACGTTTTTTGTTGTCCATAAAGTGGCCATGGTCGATGCATAAATAAAACGCCTTAATTTAGAAAATGACTGGGCTTTTTTTTATGTAATCAAACGAATTACATGACTTGATTGAACTATTTTTAGCCAATCGTCACTATCCAATAAGTCCTAATCTTCATCCATTTTTTCCAAATTAGATAAAAAGTATTAATTTTATTTTTAATTTAAAGTTATGAAATTTATTAGTTTTCTAATTTTTAGTGTTTTATCCATTTTTATTGATTTTGATAATTGCGCAGAGATTGGATAGTACTTGCAGCTTTTGGACAGCCTAAAAAAATATTCGGATAGAAGATAAAGCCATAACAATGTCAGGAGTTGACACTATGGCTGGTCAAACCGTTCAAATTAAAACAGCATCTGGAAAGCAGTTCAGTGCATATCTAGCAACACCAGAAACGGGAAAAGGACCTGGAGTGGTGCTTTGTCAGGAAATCTTTGGGGTGAATGCAGCCATGCGAGAAAAAGCAGAATTTCTTGCAGAAGAAGGCTATACCGTTTTAGTTCCTGATTTATTTTGGCGTGTAGCACCTAATATCGAACTGGGTTACACACCAGAAGATTTTCAAAAGGCTTTCGAGCTTTATCAGCAATATGATGAAAATCTTGGGGTTGAAGATATTCAGGACAGCTTAGGTTTTTTAAAAACACGACCAGAATGTGACACCTCTACAGGCCTCGGTGTGGTGGGTTACTGTTTGGGTGGAAAGCTTGCGTATCTTGCGGGCTGTCGACTTTCGGAAGTGGCATGCGCAGTTGGGTATTACGGTGTAGGCATTGAAAAAGCGATAGATGAGTTAGCCAACGTAAAAGGGCGCTTGGTTTTACATATTGCAGAACTGGACCAATTTACACCGCCAGATGCGAGGCAAGCAATTGTTGATGCAGCCAATCAATATTCAAACGTACAAGCCTATGTTTATGAAGGTGTTGATCATGCTTTTGCACGACCAAAAAGCAATCATTATCACAAACCTTCAGCGCGCTTTGCCCACGAGCGTACAGTAACAGCACTACATGAAACAATTGGGCCCAAATATGACCTAGTCGCGCTATGGGAAGAGCATATTCGTCATGAGTTCGATACGCGTGACGTGCCTGCAACTATGGCAACGATGGTCGCAGAACCTTATGTCAATCATATTCCAACCTTAACTGGTGGTGTAGGTCAAAGCCAGCTTGCTCGCTTTTATCAATATCACTTTGTTCATCAAAACCCGAAAGATATGAAGATCACTTCGATCTCTCGTACGGTTGGCTCAACGCAAGTGGTAGACGAGTTCATTATGAGCTTTACACACGATGCTGAAATTGATTGGTTATTACCGGGTGTAAAACCGACTGGTAAATATGTCGAAATTCCAATGTTAGGTGTAATTCAGTTCAGAGGTTCAAAGTTGTGCCATGAGCATATTTATTGGGACCAAGCGTCGGTACTCGTTCAAATTGGTTTATTAGATCCGACAGGCTTACCAGTTGCAGGTGTCGAGACAGCACGAAAACTTCTTGATGAAGACCTTCCTTCAAATACTTTGATGCCATCTTGGTCAAGTAGTGAAGGCAAGCCAATTAATTAAGGAGTATCTGCAATGAATATAGATTTAAAAGGAAAAGTCGCTGTCATAAGTGGTGGTGCAACTCTGATTGGTAAAGCGGTCGTTCAAGCCTTGGTCAGTGCAGGTGCTCATGTCGCTATTTTAGATATCGATGCTAAAGGCAAGGCAATAGCTGAAAGCTTTAACCATGATGTAATGTTTATTCAAACCGATTTAACCAGTGATGCGGCTATTCAACAAGCTGTGGCAGATATTCACCAACATTTAGGTGAAGTGAGTTACTTGGTCAATCTAGCATGTACATATTTAGATGACGGTTTTAAATCTTCACGTCAGGACTGGTTACAAGCACTCGATATTAATTTGGTCTCCACGGTTGAGTTGAGCCGTGCTTTTTACAATGACTTAAAAAAGCAGCAAGGTTCAATCGTTAATTTTACTTCAATCTCGGCCAAAGTGGCGCAAACAGGGCGCTGGTTATATCCAGTGTCTAAAGCCGCGATACGTCAACTCACACAAAGCATGGCAATGGATTTTTCTGCCGATGGTATTCGCGTCAACTCCGTTTCACCGGGTTGGACATGGTCTCGTGTCATTGCAGAAGTCAGCGGTAATAACCGCGAAAAGGCCGATAGCGTGGCAGCCGATTATCACTTACTCGGCCGATTGGGTCATCCCGAAGAAGTCGCCAACGTGGTTTTGTTTTTATTGTCGCCCGCTGCGAGTTTTGTCACCGGAGCAGATTATGCAGTCGACGGTGGCTATTCAGTAATGGGCCCTGAAGGATCACAGCCCGCTATTCCACGTTTAGCCGAATAGCACAGCGTTTTTAAAAGCACATTTAGAAAATTATGGAGAATATTATGCGCCGTATTGCAATTGTTGGAGCTGGACAGTCTGGTTTACAGCTTGGTTTGGGCTTATTAGATACAGGCTATGACGTGACAATGATCACCAACCGAACTGCCGATGAAATCCGTCAAGGTAAAGTCATGTCAAGCCAGTGTATGTTTCATACCGCTTTACAAACTGAACGTGACTTGGGACTAAATTTTTGGGAAGAAGAATGTCCAGCGGTAGAAGGCATTGGGCTGGCTTTAGTCAATCCTGAAAATGGTGGTAAAGCATTTGAATGGAGTGCTCGTCTTGAGCGCTACGCACAATCGGTCGATCAACGCGTCAAAATGCCACATTGGATGGAAGAATTTGAACGTCGTGGTGGTCGATTAGTGATTCAAGATGTAGGAATAGAAGAGTTAGAACAACTCGCAAACAATTATGAGCTTGTATTACTCGCGGCTGGTAAAGGTGAAGTCGTTAAACAATTTGAGCGTGATGATGCACGTAGTGTTTTTGATAAACCACAGCGCGCTTTGGCATTGACCTATGTCAAAAACATGAAACCAATTTCACCTTATTCACGTGTGACTTTTAATATTATTCCAGAAGTTGGCGAATACTTTTCTTTTCCGGCACTTACCGTGAATGGTCCTTGCGACATCATGGTATTTGAAGGTATTCCAAATGGACCAATGGACTGCTGGCAAGATGTGAAAACACCAGAACAACATCTGCAATGCAGTTTGGACTTACTCAAGAAATTTGTGCCTTGGGAATATGAACGCTGCACAAATGTTGAGTTGACCGATGCTGGGGGTTATTTGGCTGGACGTTTCCCACCGACCGTACGTAAACCCGTTTTAACATTACCTTCTGGCAAGAAAATTTTTGGGATGGCAGATGCCTTGGTGGTGAATGATCCGATTACAGGTCAGGGCTCAAACAATGCTGCCAAATGTAGCAAAATCTATTTCGATGCCATTTTAGCCAATGATAATCAAGGTTTTAATGAACAATGGATGGTTCAAACCTTTGAGCGTTATTGGGCCTATGCAGAAAAAGTCGTGGCTTGGACCAATAGCCTATTAGTACCACCACAACCACATGTGGTTGAACTATTAGCAGCCGCAAGCCAAAACCAGAGCATTGCTTCAATTATGGCCAATAACTTTGATGACCCACGCTCTTTTGCTCCTTGGTGGTTTGATGCAGCTCAGGCTCAGGCATTCATGGCCTCAAAAACCGCAGCAAAAGTGGCTTAAGGACATAATATCAAAGGGAGAATTAAAAATGGATACAATTGAAACTTTAGCTTTACAAGCGATTAATGCTGAAAACCCAAGAGAAATTCGTAATTTACTTGGTCAGTTTGCAACTGGCGTTACTGTGATTACAACCCGTGGTAAAGACGGTCGGAAAATAGGAATGACAGCCAACTCATTTTCATCACTGTCTTTAGATCCGCCATTAATTTTGTGGAGCCTTTCAAAAACGGCACCAAGTTTATCTGATTTTGTAGAAGCTGAATATTTTGCCATTCATATGTTGGCGCAGGAGCATCACCAGCTTTCGGGGCATTTCGCTCGAGGTGCTGAAGACAAGTTTGCCGGCGTTGCCCATCAGCAATGCAAGGCAGGTGTTCCAATTTTGACCGATGCACTCGCAACCTTGGTTTGCCGCAATGTAAATCAGTATGAAGGGGGAGATCACCTGATTTTTATTGGCCAAATTGAACAAT
>Ga0268255_10000882_pt1 | contig 18988 bp, 7 predicted proteins | sample AgamicOrMarz_FD_200256 | JGI IMG/M metagenome (GOLD analysis project Ga0268255, IMG submission 200256) | Agave microbial communities from Guanajuato, Mexico - Or.Ma.rz (v2) (version 3) | ecosystem: Host-associated > Plants > Phyllosphere > Phylloplane/Leaf | place: Guanajuato, Mexico | collected...
TCATTCGATCTCAGATGGGCAAAGGAAGGCGGGGAGTAGCACTAGTCTCAGGGGCATGCCCGGAAGAGGTTCTTAACGGAGGAGAACTTTGGCAAGACTTTAAAGGGTCTACGGTAATACCGTTTGAAGCAGCCCTCTGTCGGGCGGGAAAATGAAGAAGTTCCGTGACGGTAGATATACTCCTTGCTATCTCAGTGTCAGTGTTTGAGGAACAACAGCGAGAAAGAGCGTAGCCATTTCCTCTGTCTTTTTCCGCACTTCAATTATCGAGACCTCTACATACAAGGATCGTTGTAGCTTATCTCCTTCGTCGAAGTCAAATCCCCTTCCCGTGCGTTAAGCCTTTCGAAACTGAAGAATAGGCCTCATTTAGGAGCGCTCTTTTCATCCAAAATGAAATTGTTTAAGAGGGGAAAGCAACTGCCCAAGAATTCCCATTCCAGGTCGTCCTGTTAGCTATCCGAGTAAGTCCCAGTATGGGAGAAGGGGGGCCCATCTGTTTCAGAAGGTCCGAAGATTCATTTCAAAAAACAGGAATGTCAGAGCAGTTAGTCCGCATGTCCCTAACTACAAAGTTCAATATTGGATTGCTTTCTTAGTGTGGCATCTTTTTGTCCACTGGTGATATTTGCATATCGTCATATAGATAGAGAGAGAGGCGAGCGCTAAGCCTACGTAATGCTATGGGAACAGCTTTTTGGTCTTCAGCTATGCTATGTAGATGCGCTACTTTGTGAAAGAAAATATCGTAAATAAGCAAGTAGCATTTAGAACAGAATCCATAGCGACTAAACAAGCAACTCCCTGAGCTAGCGCGAAAGCCGTTGAGCGTTAGACGCGCAGGAGTTTTCTTTAAGGGGAGTGGCTTGCGGGCCGGTCGTCATTGCACACTAGCAGGTCAGTGGGGTAAAGTGTTCCGTTGGTGTTCTGCAATCGCACAAGCCGGTAAAAGCCCTTCTCTTTTGAGAAAGAAAAAAAGTGCTTTCTTTCGTTGGAAAAACCAACGCAAATAGAAAATGGACTTTCTAAAACCGTTAAGACAGGATAGAACAAAGAGTGATTTTCTGAAAGATAAGGGTCACGCTTTCTTTTTTGGCTCCTGGGGTTCGAACTAGTCATTAATGGTCGGCTTAATTGGTATCCTTTCGGCATGCCTTTCGAACACTTTCATTTTTAGTCTTTCATCTTCTCGTCAGAAGCGAAACTCGAACGGATAGAGCAGATGGTCCAACTACATAACTTTTTCTTTTTCATTACTTCCATGGTCGTGCCTTGTGGCACGGCAGCACCCGTACTATTGAAATGGTTCGTCAGTAGAGATGTTCCCACAGGTGCCCCTTTTTCCAATGGTACTTTAATTCCTATTCTTATCCCTTCATTCCTTCTTTTGGTCTATCTACATGGAAGGAAATTCATACGCTCCATGGACGGAGTCAAAAGTGGAGTCTTGGTCAGAGCAAGCTGCCCTATTTTATTACCAGACATAATTGGGAGAAGCTCATCCGCGTTAAAGGCCTTATTTTGTTTCGTTCCCATTCTTCATTTTCTTCTTCTCGAATCCAAGGGGGACTTCCCATATTTAGAATCTTTTTGCGGTGTGCTCCGTTTACTATTCTTTCGTACTTTCTTCTCTTTACCACGCGATAGGTCAGCGAAGCGTGAGCGGGCGCGGAGAAGAAAAGGCCAAACCCAAAGGCCTAACGGGAATGAGCAACGACGAAATGACTTCATAAAGTGCCCCGGGCGCCCCCATGACGAAAGAAGGGTCGAAGGGTTTGGGCCTGTAGCTTTCCCCGTCCCCCCTTCGTCGGGTGGTGCTTGTGTGTGGGGTGTGCCACCTGAAATCGGGCTTGAAGCTCCCGCCTTACCAACGAGCCGACAGCTGATGGCTGTTGGTCACGACTACTACCAAAAAGTGAACATGAAGATGAATATTTCACATGGAGGAGTGTGCATCTTTATGTTGGGTGTTCTTCTGTCGTGCGACCCGGCGGCTTATGTGCGACCTGTGGCCCACGCCTCCTATTTGTTCAGGGCGGGCGGCGTGAACTCTGATTCGATCCGGGTATTCAATCCCGCCGCTGAGATGCTCAGTTGAATCCTTAACCTTGATAGGAAGATGGCTTATTCAATAATTCGTGCATAAGGGTAAGGAACTTTGGATGAACTAATGCGAATGGGTGTAAGCTTCGCTGCTCGAAAACACCCAGTGCTGACCACACTGAGAGACACGAACGCGCAGGTAACGCCAGTTGGCGAAGTGGCGTAAAGCATCCAACGCGGTACGAAAAGAGAGGTCGTGATGATATCATCTACGTCCGTACCGCTCCTCGTGGAGTAGATCCCGCATCCAACTAAGTCTTTGACCAGGGAACGGGAGAATTCCCACTACCGCTGGCGGGCCAGCCGGGCCGTGAGCGCGGTGGGAACGGGCTTCCCAAAAAGCCAGCCCCGGCCGGGGTCCGCATAGAATGAAGGGGACGGCCCGTCGTTGTGTTGGCAAAGCCAACTTCTTGGGTTGCGGGCGGAAAAAAGCGGACGTGGGGACTCGGGTCGGAGCGCAGCGTAACTAAAAGAGCCATTCCATTTAGGACGAGACAGAATGGGCGGGCACGAGCGGTGACGTGTCCGAGCCGATTGATCAGACGACGACTACTGAACTTATTAAATTAGTATTAGCCGCCTATCCCGTAATTACATGGGATAGAAAGAACGCGAAGCGCTAGCGCTATAGGGTCGGTTTTTTGGGGATAAGCTTGCTTCTTCTTTGGCTTATCCCCGCCCCGACCGGCAGCTGCTGGGTCTCCTCATCTCTTCTCAACTTCCCCCGGTCTTCGGCCTGAGCTGTATGAGGCAGAAACTCGTCTCACGTACGGTTCGAAGGCCGAGCCCCACCCCAGCAGTAATGGTGCGGCTTAGGTCAACTAACACAAAGAAGATACAGTTCACTCAACGATTGCCTTTGGGTTCCGAACTCCATATGGGGAAGGAACGTTGTTGTTTGCGGGGTCTCGATCATTTACATGGACCCACTTTTCATTCCATTTGTGGGAATTTGATGATCTATAAACCGTCCTTAACGAACGATCGGCTCATCTTTGAGCATGATGAATCGCTTCGTGCCGACCTGTTGTCAATAAACTTTTTGGCCTCATATGAGAATGGAAAACTGGAGCATTTTCTTCATCGGTGGATGAAGAATCGCGAACATAAGAATTTCTGGTTAAGCATGTTCCCAGAAAAAAGATACTTTCGAGAAAGAACTCACACGACTGAAGTGGCTATACATACAAATCCATTTACGGATCTATATGCTTCGATTGGAACTGGAAGTTCAAGAACAGGCGGCTGGTATACTACCATAATGAAACTGCCTTTTATTTTTTTTATTCGGATAGGATTTCTGTTGGCTTCGTTGGGGGGCTCGCGTAGTTTGTTACGTCAGCTCCAAAGGGATAAATTGCGTTGGAATCGAAAGAGTTACGTAAAGTTCATAATTGTATAAAAGGAGTCAAAGTAGTGACTGCAGCGCATCGAGGCATTTCTTCTTAGGTCCCCGTCCGCTCGGAAGAATTCATGGGCCGGCAGGCGGGCGAGACAGAATGAGCGGGCACTACTAACCAAGCCAAGCCGTCTTCTCTCCGATAGGCGCTGGTAGCTTGCTTCCAAGCCTTGCCAACTATGAGTGGCCCATGGCCTGAAGGAGCCGCCCGCACTTGTACAATGCTCAAGTCAAGGCTCTGGGCAAGGAGTGGCTAGGGGTGCCTAACGCTGTTAGAAGGTTGGGCAAGGAGTGGGGAATACCCTTTTTGAAGATGATTTTGGAGGATGCTTTTTATATTGGGTTATAGTTCTGTCCCCGATTTTTCTTTCCATGCAGACTGCACGTTCATCTAGGTCGAGGAGGGTTCGACAGTCTCCTAACGCGATAGCACTGAAGGTTCCACCTCTGATGTTGGAGAAAGCAATGCAGACGGCATCACCTTCAGGTATCATGAATGTAGCTCTTGAGGTGAGGCTTTTCCATCGATCTATAAAAGACACTACACTCTCATTTGGTTTCTGTATTAAGTTCATTAGCTCAACCAATGATGGCAGGTAATCGGTCTGATGCTTGTACTGGTGTAGGAACCTGGAAACAACATCTTCAAACGTCCAAAGTTCATTTCATAAACAGGAACTAATGCAAACTAACGTTCGGCTTCTCTCTCGAGTGACTTCTGAAAAAGTGCGAAAAACATTCTGTCATTCTCTTCTGTAATGCAGCAATCGTTCCGCGAGCATTAGATCGCCTGTCTATACTTACTGGACTTAGATCTTGAATCCTGTCGGAAAGATAACTAACCCTTGGATGACGGCAGAAATCTCTGAATCCAAGGCGGATGAGGTTGAGGTGCATGTCTTGTCATATACTTTTCGAAGAGATCAAAGAATTCTTCTTCGGGCTTAATCATTAGCTTCTTCGACTGAGAAGTAAACCTTTGTTGATGTTTAATCACTTCTGGGTCTTCTAATCAACCTCCTCTATTAGTCTTTTGAGGATGGGTATGCGATTAGCGTTGAGGTTAGGCCGGCTGTCTTTCACTTTGTTCTACCTACTTGCTGTGGTCTTCATTCATTTCCCACTCGCTCTTCGGTGCGAATAAGTTTGTGCTAAGTTAGTATTCCAGGTTAGATGTCTACGAATAGCAAAAACTTATGTAATTACAGTCGGAGAATGGAAAGTTATTTCCGCTAACTCTCAATATCATAAGAGAAGGAATTTTTACGCTACGATGAAGCTTACTATTTCCTCTATCTAAGTAAGAGAAGGAAGAAGTTCCAATCATGCTACGGAGATTATATGCTGTGTTGATAGAGAACATTTTTCCTCATCAGCCTGTAATTACAAGGCCTTCGTTTCTATCATGGACGGAGTAAATTGGTAACAGTCTCATCGTTGTGTGCTCCATACTTCGGAAGATAGCTTCATCCAGTTAGAAAAGGATGCGGCGCATCCATTTCAGTTCATAGCGTGCTCTCTCTCGAAGGGAATATGGATCCAACAACCATCCCAGTCACCCTTCATGCCTCATCGAGTGCATATCAGATCATGAGTTACTTATTGTTGGATGTTGACCTGGCTATGCGAATGAGTCTCATCCCTTCCGAGGACGATCTGATCAAAGATGTGTGCTCCTTCTTCAACGAAGAGCGTCCGCCTTTGAAGCAAAAGCACTTGGATCCAACTCTATCAACGTCTCGCCTCACTCGTAAGCTAGTCCGATCTTTATGCCTATGATCTATGGGAAGACTGTGATTAGCACGGCGAGAGATATTCATTATTCATTCTCTTCCTTCCTACTTTGGATTCTATTAGTAAAGCGCACTCACGACTCTACTCTTGAAGAACTGGGTTTCAGAATGAGTTCAAGATTCTTTCTCCGCAACTTCTTCAGTTTTACCAAAAACTGCGTCTTCATCCAGTGAAATGTATTTTTCTTTTCCATTTTTGGAAAGAAATGAAATCCAATCAGAACAGCGCTAGTTGGGTAAAGCCCGATGGAAGACCATTTTGCTTTCTCATCCACGGTAATTTTATATATAGGTCATTAAGAAAGAGGGATCCATTTATGAAGAGTGACGAATCTGGAATGAGGAAAGGTTCTTCCTTTCTACTCCGCATCTTCACGGAGAATTCAATTTCAGTAAATTCTATTTGTTCTTCGCCGCTTTGGGTTGTGGGGCTTACTTCAACGCAGAAGACGAATTTGTTGCCCCGGTGAACTCATGTCACTTTCGTGTACCCATCGGACGGCAGCCCTTCTCGGTTTATAGACCTTCGGAAAAAAGCCGAACGAGCGGGCGAGCTCGAATCCGCTTTAATTATTAATTCAATTAAATTCAAGGCATTATTGAATCAATCTCTATGTGTCATATTCATAGGGGTGTACCTAAATACAAATACTAAGTACTTTAATAAGACATTATAAGATAGTAAGTGCTATAAAAGCTTATAACCATGCTACTGAAAGCTTCCCAATTCACAAATTAGAGTATATATTGTAAATAAATATGATCCGGTAGATATGGTGTGTTTTAACACAAGTCTCGTGGAAAAGAAAAGACGTAGATGTGCATGAATCAATCCTTTCGATGACCTTGAGGGTTTGCTACTTCCTTCATGGATGGTAAATCAATTCATTTTCTGGAGCAAGTTAGGGAAACACATGAATTGTCGCGGTAACATACTTCAGGTAACATAAGGTAACATACCTGGTCGACTAGGTCGGTCGAGGTTGGACTTTGCCTTCTAAAAAAAAAACTTTCCATTACTTCATGTTTTCACGATCCGCTCGATGTAGTAGAGTAGAAACAGTCGGTAATAGTAAGTTGGGAGAAAGGCCTATATCCAGCCCGATTGAGCCAAATCCTTTACTTGTTCGTAATATGTATGTGTTCGGATGGTGATCTGCTTGATCATCTGAGAATGTATCACAGACTGGTTGGAAAGCTCAACTATCTCAAACGCACTTGTCAAGATCGTCATCGTCTATATGCCGTTAGTGTGGTCAGCTAGTTCAGCCCCTCGGTATCAAGAACTCGATAGAGAGTTCAGTGAGCTGAGGGTAGGCAAAGGATCTCTGTCTCTATAACCTATTATTATTATAGGAGCAGGGGCATTAGATAAGGAGCATTCGACCTTAGTGTAACGCTCTTGCTTTTAAAAGCGGGCAAGAAAAGTCAGCGGTTGTATTGGTCGGGATCTGTCTGTAGATCGTATTACACATATCTAGTCCAGCCGGTCAGTCACTAGCACTCGTTTACCCCCTCGCCAGAACATGATCTAATTGCTCAAGGGGGCACCACTCACCAAAGACAACCCGACGGTTATTCGAGAAGCGAGGGCTATCAGATCATCTTTAATCTTGGTTGCTAAAAAAAAGCCAAAAGGCTTGGTGCCAAGAAGGTAAAACATCATTAGCTAATCCGTCTATATGTTACAGCCATATCCCAAGACTTAAACCTAATAAAGTAAGTTTTTAGCGTTCTCGAGTTGAGTTTTTTTATAGAGTCGATTAGTTAGAACTCAGAGGCTTTCGGATTTCAGTTAAAAATATCGATGTTAGCGGGTTCACCTGAAACCTTTGAGTAGGGCAACTAATTTATTCTTTGCCTTGAATGCTTCCTTTCTCTTAGCATACTTCAGATTGATACCTATAGATTATGCAGGTTTTAAAAGGTATCCTTTAGGTCTAAGCGCTGTGTGCTGCTGATTCTATAAGAGCTTTCCTTAGGAGTGCAATTGGCTCAAGAATAGCTGGTAGAGGCATTCCATTTTGATGTCTGCCAACTTTTCTATTTTATTGGTGGACCATTCCTAGATCCTAGAACTGCAATTAGATCAATGGCTGGAAATTCAATTAGAGGTGCAAACTCCTACCTCTTTAGATAACTATTCAAACAACTTTGGCGTATAAGCTAATTGGGTAGAATTCACAAGAGCTAAAAAGTTACGGTATTAGGCTCATCCCAAGCAAGAAAGGCTAATAGCTTTATCTTATGTTTACGTGTATGCCTTTCTATTTATTTGTTTTCAAAGAAGAAAGAGCTCATTTACAGTTCCAATTCGGATTCCACTCACCAAATAGAAGTGCGCTACCTTTCAGCCTCTGACGAAAAGCACTATTTCAAGTGGAATTGGAGTCGACTACGAAAGTGCACTCCCTCTCAGTTGGGGCCTAAGGCAACTAGTTAGCTTCGAAAGCTTTCGAACTGCCTTTTGTGTTACCCACTCTGCGTCAGCGTTAAGCTGACAGCTAAAGATTATGGATCTTGCTTTGTAAGCTTACGATCCTCTCTTTCATTTTGGAAAGCATTTTCAGAATAAGCGAGAAGTTTCATGGGATTGAGTGCTAGCCCAGCCTCGTGAATGATTCCTTTTCAAAACTTCAAGCCTTGAGCCAGTCGATCTAGTTGGAAAACTGCTCTGTGAGAGTACAAGGCTGACTTTATAGCCTATCTTCAAGTCCCTATCCCCTTGCTTCGATACCATACATCTTTGCATAAATCATTTTCGAAAGAAGGAGGTAAGCTTTGTGGATCTACCGCATGGAGTAACGAATTCGAAGCGTCTTTCTCAAATCAATAAGCTAACGGACTCCCTCTAATGAATAGAAGTGCGAATAAAGGCTTATTCTCTTTCCATTCCCTACCTTGAAGAAGTATGGCTTTTCGCTGAGAGTGACTTGTGGAGATTAGTACAATAGAGAAAGCTGGAACCAATAGAATGGATGTTTTAAGCCATACAAGTGAAAGGGAGAAATACTAAAATAGACTGTACAGTCTCCTTTAGATGCTTCAGTCCAATCGCGTTATTCGTGACTAAATGAGCCCTTCAGTCTCAAGTGTATATGTCTTGACCACCCTAAACGTCCTGTCATCATCTAAAGATAGCCTACTGAGGTAGTTTCGCTTGTAAAAGTCTTGAGCTAACCGTAGACGCTAACTCTTATGCAGTTGACTAGCCCGCTTAGCCTGTGTCTCGCTCGCTTCTCACTTATTTCTCCTTGGTTTCGCATACTTCCTTTACAGGTTGATTGATCAATCACTATTTCCAATTCTATTCCCGGGCGAATAACTTTCTTCGATGTACTTTCTACTAGCTTTTTTCTCTTACTTCGCCTGTATTGGCATAAATAGAAAATTCCTCTTTATTTTCTCTTTTGTCTCCTGCTGGTTTCAGTTATGTTGCTAGTACAATTGGACTACTCTTCATGCTGACTTCCTTACTGAGGAGATTAAGATAATTACTTTTTTATTTGTGTGGAAATTTATGCGTCTTTTCCTTATTTTTTAAAGAAATTCCATGCTATGATCAAAACTCAGTTCGATAAGAGTAGTTTGAAAGATCTGACTCTGAAGGACTTCAGAAGTCTCCAACCTCAAGCAATAGGGTGTGGGAGCAATGATAAAGGTTGTGTTCTTCCTCTTCCCGTATCCTCTTTGCAGAGTCCTCCGAGTTCGACTGAGGTTCACCTGAACTTCAAAAATTTCTCTGTCTTTTGGCCCTCCCATCCCATTCTTAACAGGAAGAGAGACCTGACAAATCGTCTGATGATGCAGTGCACCAAGCGTGGAAGCAGCGGAGTCACTTCCTACCCCGGAACCAGATGCCTCTCCACCTCTTGAGGTACGTCGCTCCTCACGTGTCAAGTATTCAGTCGATCGCTTTCTTTTGAGTCCTTTTCGGCCTTCCTAACGTCTCTTATTTCCCATCTTCAACCGCGTGTCTTTTGCTTCATGTTTTCGACCGGCCTGTGATAGATGCCCAGTCTCTTTCTGTTGCAATCAACGCGTTGCAAGCAAAGATCTTTGATTTTCACCCTGGGAACAAGTCCAACAAAGCACTTTTCCTTACCAACCAAATTCGCACTATCCATGCTTGCTTCTTCCATTCGCTGAGCTCTGAGCTCTTCTGGCAAATCATGATGTGCGCATGCTGGCTACCCCGCTTTAGTAGTGCGTTAACTAGTAGTCCACTACTTATTAAGTATTTGGTACTGACACCTGTCTTACTAACTATAAGCCTTTGGAAAATATATAGAATCTATATTAATTAGGGTACATTTTTACAACTTTGTCAAAGACTCCGTGACTTGGGAAGTCCCGAACCCGGGGTCAAGCGTCAGCCGATGGATCCTGCTTCTGGCGAACTAGTGGTCCTTCTTTTCTTAAGGCAAGACCATTTCTACAGGACCAAGCACTTCATATTTTGGGGTAGGGTGAGGCGAATGCCCCAGTACGTATGCGATAGAGTATACAGTGCGAAGAATTGCCCTGAAATCATCAAAGAAAGGGGAAAGAAAAGCTTGATCTTGATGTCTGACTATCTCTTATTCTTATTAAAGAAGCAAGCAAAAGAGCAAGTGGAGGTATTCCCTTAGATTAGATCTATCCCTTCTCTTCTGAGTGAGACGAAGTACCACGTCAGTGGACGGTAATGGAATCGGGGATCACAGACGCTCTCATCCACTTGATAATCTACATCAGGAAAGCAAGTCTTAAGAGCTGCTTCGCTCCTCTCCCGGCTAAGGTCGAGTGGCCTTCGCTCCTCTCCTTATCAGAAGAGTGGCCTTCGGCTCCTCAATAGGCGTCGGTCGAGTGGCTTTTCGCTCCTCTCCTTATTAGTCGAGTGGCTTTTCGCTCCTCTCCTTTCAGTCTTTTGCGTGATTTCATACCTCACCAACCCCCAAAATGAAGTTTCGAGCTAATCAACTGACTACTTTGGCTGGCCCATTTCTTTTAGTTCGCACCTGAAAAAGGATCCGCTTCTTCCATCATTTACTTGAGAAAGCATAGAAGTTACGTCTTTTCCTGCAGGAAAACCGAGTTACCTGAGACAGGGATCCTCATCTCGCGGGAAGACTAAAAAAGATCTAAATTGTTTTCTACTGGCTTTAAAGAAGAGAAGGCTTCTTCAGATTTATTTTAGCAAATAGGAAAGAAAGATCCCAAGCTTATGTTGAATCGAGATTGGCATTGACTGGGTCTTCTTTGAGTTTCATATAAAGGGAGTTTAGTTAGCCGACCATTCAGTGAAGCTGTGAAAGAATCTAATGACAACATCTGCAAAAGAAAGGCGAGGGCGGAAACGAAACCACTCGCTAAAGAATTGAAAGGTCTCTTAAGAGAAGACAGGCCCGTGAGGAACTCGACTTCCTTATTGAAGAAGATGACGATCGTTCGTAAACATTAGTAATTTTCACTACGAACGGGAGGAAGAAAGATCATTACTTGCTTCGGGAGATAAAAAAGGATAAGGCGATTACTGATTGAGACAGAAACGATTTCACTCAACTAATCAGTCTTAGTCTTATTCCTTAGGGCGAAAAACTAGGCTAATCCTTGCATCGTTAAGAGTTCTGCCTTATTTGATTCTATTGATTGAGACCCGAATAAAACTTAAGCCATGCCTTTCTTAAACAACCCATTCTCGACATCCCATATCATCAGAAGAATGCGATTCCCTTGTTGGCTTCGGGGGAGCTGAGAAAAGATCATTGATAGAAGCCGGTCCAATTTGCTGACTTTTAGGCTTTGACGCCCTTGACCAGCGCATTCTCCTACTTCTCTATCCGAAAGATCCATACTGACTCAATGGAAGGGAAGGACATTAAAGAAAAAAGGCATGCTACTTAAGCCGCGAACCATAAAAATAAAAAGACTGAACACTTTCACAAGTCCTACTGCCAAGGTGGCCAATCTCAAGTACAAGCCAAATTAGGCCAACAAAGGATGAAAATAGCCCTTCCTATTCCGAATCCAAGACCTAGTTGTTATGCCGAATCTTTTTCTTTATCTTTAGTTCGTCAACTATCCTTCGTCCCTTCTTCTGGAAAGTAGGAAATCGTTTCTGTCTACCTCTTCACACTCTTCTTTTCGTGACGCCCTTTTGAGGTAACTTAGATCCCGTCTTTGATGTTGTTTCCATACTAAGACTAAGGGCATCCATTTAAAGGCCAGTTACCTATAAGCTTGTGGATGAGAGTGCCCCGTAACCCATTTTTTCCTTCCTGATGGAACTTTATTTAATGCGTTAAGGTCTTGACTCTGGATCGCGCTTCCCAGCTTAGTATAAGTAAAGTAGTGCTTTAGACGGCTAGTTCTTACGCTTGTCGTTTGGAAGGGGAGCACTAGTGTAACAGGTTATCACCTTTCATACTTGTATGATATACTTGCCATAGCTTGCTCACTTTAATGTTAGACTAAAGCTCACTTTGTTATCTGATCCGCCTTTATTTTACCTTAATAGGCCATATAACATATGGTTCCTAAGACTCTCACTAATATTGATGGATTGACTAGCCTTCCCTTTGGTTTCTTGCCTAAGATCATAATATTGAGCCAGCTACTCTATCGAAAAAACTTCTTCTTAGCCAGCCCTTCTCTACCAAAATTCTCTCGAGCCATTTAAACAGCGAATCAATTTCTTTCCTTCCAGGAATGATTTACCGGTACAACCGATCCGAAAAAAGGTACTTCAATCTCTTTCCAGAAACAGGTAAAATGAGCGGAGACGAGTTTATCAGCGCACCCCCCGTAGTCGGTTCCCTCGGAAAAAGTTGGGTAGAAAGAACGCTTGTAGAAAGATCCCGTTGATCTTCGGGCCGGCCCTTGCCTATGGAAAGAATGGTGTCTCAGAAAGTTGTTGAATGCCTCAACTTCGGATGATGACTAGCGGATCAAAACACCATTGTTGGCACATTTTAACCTAATTAACTGAAGCAGATGCAGGATCCGAAGTCTTCGACTCAGGCTCAAACGAACCGAGAGTCCTGTCTATCCTTAGTCACAGCGAAAGACTTCTACTTTTGAGCTATACCTCTGCCCATAAAAACTGAACTTTTTGATCTAAAAAGAAAACGCCCACTATAGTCAGGGCTTATTGCTCAGTTTCGTGGTCAGAAGATCAACATTCAGAGTAGCATTTTTTTTTTATTGAAGATATGCCCAACATGCAAGCACTAAGTAAGTGAACGCCCCTTCTCCTAATCGAAACTGCTTAGGACGATACTGACATCCTTTATCGTTCGAGCTTGCTTGTGCGCCTAACACTCTGCATTTCTATAGTCTCTTCTCGATGTGCGCCTTAAGATGCAAACTAGGTCCTTTCGAAGGTAGCCTTTCAATAAAGCGATAGAAAGAGTAGACGACTGGAGGTGATCTTTATTCAATTAAGTGACGCCCGGCTATCTCAATGCTTTTTAAAAGCCGAGTCTATTTAAAGGCGGTATTCACTTATATTATCTCGACTAATCGAATCTTAGCTTCAGGCGTCAGAGAAGAACAAGGCCTTCATGTGCAAAGGCTAGGCACCCTATAGAGCCCCTTCGATTCCTCTTCTCAGTGCCATAGATGATGAAATAGCTTCAGTTAGTAATTCAATTTCAAACACGGGTTCTAAAACAACGGCTATTTGAAGAACGGGTATTCATCCATGAGCTCCTACTACCACGGTTATTCCACCACATCACCAGGAAGGTAAGACAGATTGTAGAACAACGCTTATTACGCTTACTTGTTGAGCTGATATGCCGACAACGGATAGTAATAAGAGAAAGAAAGCAGCGGTTAGCCATTCAGTTAGCTTTCACAGGGAAGTTCAGTTCCTACTGTCACACCGGTTTAGGATGAAACTAGTTGAGTTCTTTCTTTGTAAATTAACGCTTCGCAGCCTCTCCTTCCAGTCTTTTGCGTGGTTAAGGACTTTGTTGGACTATATGAAGCAGGACATCCTTCTCCTTGGAGGTGTAATGCAAAAAGCCCAAGATATCTATTGGAAGTTGTTCCAAGTTGACATAGAAAGTAAGATAACCTTGTCTTCATTGGCTCTAACAATCTTTCGATTGAAATACTACGATGAAAAGAATTGGCCTATTCACATCCCAAACAAGAATGAAGACAGCTTTATAAGGCGTGCTTACTACGGTGGTCATACAGATGTATATATGCCATATGGCGAGAACTTATACTACTACGATGTGAACTCTCTCTATCCTTTTGGTTTGAAGGAATTTCCCTATTGAGTAATGGGAAGCGGGCTAGTCCCCGAAAATGCCTTTTTGAAGTTGGGGTACAAGAGGAAGAAGGGGTCTTTGCTATTCCTGTTAGAGAACATCTATCATTTCATGTCGGCTCTCCCGCTGTTGGTGGTTTAGAGGTAGGATTCAGCTTAGGATATTGATTGAGTTCGGTGAAAGATGAAATAGAAGTAGGACATCCAATCTAAAGTAAAGTATGCCAGAACTCGTAGCCTTGTTGAAAGAGTATCCTCTTTCTTGTCTTTATTCTCTCCTAAGAGGAAGGTCTCGAAAAGACCAATTGAAGCTTTCAAGGGATAAATGAATTCAATTTGAACGCTGTCATTTTTCTGTCTAGAATTCATATTCTCGAAGTTTTTCCAAGCTCATGCATTTATTGGCATCTCTGGAAAAGAGTTTTGGGGTTTCGGGTACTAAAAAAAAAAAGGCTCTACTCTACCCAGCTTTATCCCGTAGTTGCATGTTATCCGGTTATTCAGTAAAAAATCCTATTTGATCTAGTAAGGGGAAGGGGTATTTCTTTTCTAAAGGTCACAAAGAAAGGTTCCTGGAATCTCATTTCATTCGCATGCCACTCCCGAGAGAAAGGAAAAATTCATTATTGCTAAAATGAGTATCCGTTTGTAAGGAGTGTGTGCAAGTGCACTGAGAAGTAGTGCATTCATTCTCTCCCTTAGAGTCGGGGAGCTCATAAGCCTGGACAATGAGAAGCCCACTTCCCTACTTTTGCTTACTTGAGATGAGAGCTTGAATCAACAATAACTAGAACTTTCATCGAAGCTTCGCTGCTTCTCCTGGTTGCCTTCTTTTCTTTTCAGGCTAAAACTTGTTGGGACTTTTTATAGGCAACGAAAGTTGCGAAATGCCTTATCATTCTTACTCTTGAGTAAAACTGGCTTTGGACACAGGTGCGAAGCAAGTCTATGCGGAAAGGATAGGAAAAAGCTCTATACGATACAGGTGGAATAGGAGTAAGGACTTTGTTTGCCCGCTTGAAGGACTATCGTGTCCCTACCTGAAAGCGGGTTTACTTCAGTTCTGGCTTTCCCAACCGGACAACTTCTGGGGAATCGTCTTTCCCCCCTCGGTCCTAACTTTGCTACTCTTACTTCCACTAGCAAGAGAACTTCTGCTCGTAACATACCTTCCCTTATGAAATGATCTTACTTCTTGAAGCGATTAACTGCCAAAGGGGCGGAGCAACTCGAGTTAGACGAGAGGCGGGGATGTTTATTTCAAGCTGGATGAAAGTGGACCAAAAGGTCTTATAAAACGTCTGAACCGATTCATTCATTCATTAAGGTTTTACTATCTTTGAAGTGGCTATCGAACCTTTCCGTGGGGAACAGGGGCTTTCTGCCTGGCTTGCTCGCTGATGTTTCTTCCGGTTTTGGGAAGAGGCTATCGGCACTGGCGTTACACGCGTACAAAGAACTCGTTGAAACCTCGCTACTGGATTGAGGAAGAGGCAAGAAACTTGAGCTATATCTCCTTCCTTCCCTGTGGTTGGTTGACTGGTTTTTCTTCCTTTTTAAGCCGGGTTCAACTTCCACTGGTGATGGCGATTCCTTCTTGAAAACAGTATATTCAGTTGAATCTTCATATTATAATAATAACATCGAATCAATTCCTATTCGAAAAGAGGATTTCATTATACCTGGCTTTCCTAACCTTACAACTGGCACTGAGACTTTACTTTAGAAAGCTGGAAATAGGGTTGGAACTGCCTTTGATCTTAGGCTCGCAGCTACTAGGTGCGTACCCTTGAACCTAGCCCTCTTTTGGGGCACAGGCATTGAAGGCTTTCGGAATAGGCTTTTTGGTACTAGCTTGAGGAAGAGAAGGGATTTACTATAACAAAAAATTAAGTAATGGCTTGTGCTAAAGGAACTGAGAGATGCCATATGCCATACCACGATCTTTAGTATTCCTGCTATTCCAAAGAGCGGGGAAGGCGTCAAGGCTTTCACGGATTGATAGATTCGAAACCAGGATTTGACTCCATGGAGGGTGATCGGTCTCTTAACCGATAAGGTAACGGAAAGGTTCTTCTCAACTGGCTCAGATGTCGCTCCCGTAAGAGGAGAGGCTTTTTCGCGGGAATCAGATTCATTCCGTGACGCAAGTTAACAGAATAGCGTCACATACTTTCACCTGGGATTTACCCTAAAGGAGTGACTAGAGAACGACCTTATTAATACCCTTATGTTGTGTGGAGAAAATGACTTATCTCACAAAGAGGGAGGTCTAAACGGAAGCAGGATTTTCAAGAGTCCAAGCTGTTCGGCATCGCTAACAAAGCAAGCAGCTTTCTCATAACTTATTGAAAGGGAAGTCCACTCCTTCTGGTAAAGAAAAGTAGTCCCTATTGAGCTCCGCTAGGCGTAGATAGAAAAAAGACACTAACTAGATGTCACCGACCTAAACTAAAAGAAAGAAGCAAAGCTTTAAGTTGATGTTGCCTTAGTTAGGTCACTCCGAGAAGACTATTAATCGATCCAATGTGGATTGGCGACTCATTAGCCTCCCTTCCCTGAACCCGCTCCTTTAACGAGTGGAAGTGCGAGCGTAGCGAGGGAAAAGAAGATTATATAGCTGAAGCTTCTAAAAAAACCTCTATAAACTGCAGTTCTAGTCAGTCAGCATGAAAAGAGGCTCCGACTAATACTATTGCATTGGATGTTGAAAGCCTAACATCGGCGCTCTCTGCAGATCTTTCTCGGGAAAAGACGACGGTGCTATTGATACGGATGCTCCAAAGGCCCATGTTCAACGGCGGACGTAATCACTTCAACGAGCTTGATCGGTAACTGCATGTCCTTTCACTGGCTTAGAAATAGGTGCTGCTCTTCGCTCTCCAACTGCCTTAAGACAAGACCGGTGATAGGATTCATTTAAAGAAGAAAGCTCGGGAGTCAGTTCACGTCTTTGTTCTCTTCCCCTATCCCTCCTAGTTAGGGGGGGAAACTTCTCAGTTGAAAGGACGGCTGCGATCCTATTAAAAAAAACTAAAGGATTCTACCTTTCACCACCCACGGGGAAGGAAAGTTCCTTTTCAGGAGGATTGTTGAAAGGAGGTTAGAGTAAGGCTGTTCTCCTCGTTCAAACAAAGAACATGCCCTCGGCAGGGAGGAAGGAAAGTTGCTAGGGCCGGCACACTAACTTCATCTTGCAATACTAACAATACTAACCGAATTTTGCGATTAGAAGCATAGCGTATCCCCGGAGTATGTCCTCTTTCCTTAGAGACCTGAAGGTCGCATGTGAGGCAGGCACTCGATGCCAGCTTCAAATAAAGTAATAAAGTATGGAACAGACAACACCCTGCTTTCCCCATTTTAGCCCGCGGGGAACACAGGAAATAAATCCTTCCCTTTCTAATAAGAAAGAAAGTTTCCTAACGCAATGGTAAAGTCGGAGTGACAGCATAGCGTTTGAGTTCCTTTGCGTTAGTCACACTCGATTCTTCTTTCTATACGTGACATCTCTTCCTTGTACTTATATACGTGAGCAAATCAACCTTATTTCGACCGGCCGGAAATAACCGATCTCGCTACCGGGTGAGGGAAGAAGAGCTCTACCAAGAGGTTCACTCTTTTCGCATGACTTTCTTTCCTCGACAATAACGAATAAAGTAGTCACAAAGGACTAGAAGCCTTAGAACAAACAGATCAATTCACGTCCTCCGCTAAGAATTCGTCCCCTAGGATTAAGAGCGACATCCTCGATGTCAAACCCCTGCTGGCTGGGGTGGGGAATCTCTACTCTCCAAGAGACGTTTTCCCGGAGACCTAACCTAACGGAAGAAAGATCGGGGAACCTGCTAGCGCAGAGAATCAATGCGCCAAAGCTATCGGCGCTGACCGCGTCCATCTTATCTTCTACGGGGTAGGTAGATAGGAATGGTCCTCTTTTGCTACCATCGAGCCGAAGGTCTTCGCCTTCGGTGACTTCTCCAGGAGGATGGGAAAGTCAAAGTAGCCGCTCAACACTCACGAGGGAGATAGCCTACGCTAATCACGCACCTCCAAAGAGGCATCGTTCCCCGTTCTTGCCACTCCTGTTAGTGAGAGAGTGGTCACAGTTCGTCACCTCGGTGCCATGGGCTTCTCTGAAAGAGAGGAAGGCTAGGTGAGGAGATTTCTACTCCGCAAGAGCCATAATAAATCAACATTGGGGCAGAGAGTCCCACAACCTGTGCAGATTTATAAGCCAGGGTACAGATAGATCGAAATTCGCATCGCCAGAAGGCAACGAAAGGATAGACAATTCCTTGGGTGACCGAGGGGCTCCACAACCTTTCGCCTCGACGAGGCTAGTCCAGAGTGGAAGCTATCCGGGTAAAGTGCTGACCACGGAGTTCCTATGCTTAACCAGATTAATAGGATTTGAAAAACTCCTCGTCTGCACCCCCCATAGATAATGCGACATCGGTCGAGGTCGGTGGGAACAATCAATTTCCTTGCCTGCCTGCAGGATAACCACTTAGCAAGGGACCGAACTCAGATGACAGAATAATTCAATTGACTTTCTCCTTTCGCCTGTCGACAATGCCTGACGTTTCACACTGGGGAGATCTCGACTCTTAGGAGAGGGGGGGTTGCTTTGAACCTATCTTTTCTCTAAGAGAAAGGCTAATGACTTAAAAAAAGAAAGAGGGGAGGGGAGCACCATTGGTTACTACAGCATTTTCGGTTTTTGAATCCTTAGCGTCCTTGCTTTTCGGCTAGTTGTTGAACGACGGCATGACCAGTTCTTGAATCTATTTCCTCATCTCCGAGTCCTTTGTGTATTGAGAATGAATATAAATCGTCTGCTCCTACTACAGATAGGAAATCGTAAGCTCCTCGTTGGACTTTACAATTTCATTTAGGCGATAACGGAATGAATGCAGCTATTTCAGAGGGTATGTTTAGATTATCAAAAGCAGACGCTGCGCTCCTGGTCCTAAAGAACCAGACACTCCCTCTTGGAGGGGTACGGCTTCACACTAGGGAGAGGAAGGATTATGCGTCAAAAGCATGAAATGCTGACGGCTTTCGTTGGCTCTCAATCCCTTCTACCATGCCAATAATTCTCCTGTTCATAACTTTTCAGTTTCGGATAACCCCTAGTCATTACAGCAGGAGATATTGATATCGAATAGCTATCTATCTACGTAAGTTCATTAGAAAGAAAGGAGGAGAGGAAGTTCGGGATTATTAAACTGGACTGGCTTAGACTTATTATAGGGTTAATACGACCTATGATGGGCAAGCAAGCGAGCTAACTATGCATCGGAAAGCAAGTCTTAAGAGCTGCTTCGCTCCTCTCCCGGCTAAGGTCGAGTGGCCTTCGCTCCTCTCCTTATCAGAAGAGTGGCCTTCGGCTCCTCAATAGGCGTCGGTCGAGTGGCTTTTCGCTCC
>Ga0268255_10000890_pt1 | contig 18907 bp, 21 predicted proteins | sample AgamicOrMarz_FD_200256 | JGI IMG/M metagenome (GOLD analysis project Ga0268255, IMG submission 200256) | Agave microbial communities from Guanajuato, Mexico - Or.Ma.rz (v2) (version 3) | ecosystem: Host-associated > Plants > Phyllosphere > Phylloplane/Leaf | place: Guanajuato, Mexico...
ACTTTTAACCAAATACCTGCCTTTTTCAAAAAATAACTGCCAATTCTTATTTTTACCGGACACCTTTTACCATTTACCCCCAACACCTCCCGAACAACCACAAAACACCAAAAAGCCAGGCACTCCGCCTGGCTCTGATCACATTATTTCTGTGCAGTTAAAGTTGATAACATACTCTCGGCAGAGGCAATCTCTACCCCTTTATAATAATGCTTCACAATCTCCTTATAATCCGACCCATCCTCGGCCATACCGTTCGCACCGTATTGACTCATGCCGACACCATGCCCGAAGCCCTTCGTCGTAATCACAATATTATTACCCTTCCGCTGCCAAGAAAAATCGGATGACTTCAGATCCAATTTTTCACGAATATCCCTACCCGTTAACACCTTGCCATTAAAGTTTACTTTCGCAACCCTTTTTCCAGCGGTACGGGCGACAATTTTTCCGATCGTCGAACTTGAGCCTATCTTCACACCGAGCTTCGCTTCAAACGCTCTTACCGTTATCACCTTTTGATTGGAAAACTTCGGTGACTCTTTATCCCATGGACTCGCGACACTCCGTAAATAAGGAATACTGCCTGCCCAGTAATCCTCTGAGTCTTCGGTATAACCATTTCCGGTTGAAAAGAAGAGTGCATCAATCGGTTTTCCAGCATAGGTTAAAATCTGGCCGCTTGTCGAGCGAACTGCTTCGAGGACCTTTTTCTTTTTCCAAGCATAATCCTGGCCCCAATCCCGCCTCATTTCGGCATCATTCATATAAACCTGGTGAATTTGCGTATCCGTAACCTGCGCACCCTTTGGCACACCCATCGTATCCTTATTTACCAATCTGTTTACGATATATGTCCGTGCCGCCAGCGCCTGTGCCTTGAGGGCCTCTTCCTTAAAATCCGCAGGCATTTCGGCCGCCACAACCCCAACAAGATAATCTTCAAAAGGTACTTTTTCAGTTACCCCCTTAGCTGACCGAAAAACAGATACGGTTACGCCCGTCTGTGAGTCCACACCTGGGGCTGTATTCGTTTCTTTGGCTGAGGCCTTTGTTAGGTCTTCTCCTAGCTTTCCGCTCGTCTGATGCGCACCTGAGAATGGTAATACAACAACACAGGGGATAATGATGGTTAAGGCAATGAGGAGCGATGCTAGTACGATGAGTGGTTTGATTTTATTCATGATCGTGCCTCCAGTTTGTAAAATTTGCAGCCAGCACAACCTGCCGGAATACATCTCCATTCATACATATGGAAGCGGACAAGCATTTATTACAGATTTTTCAGCGAAACATGTTGAAAATGGTGACAGGCACCGTTCCTACTCTACACATAATGGAAAACATAAAAATGGTGACAGTACCGATAGCAGCTTATCCAATGTAGAAAACTACTAAACGGTGCCTATCACTCCCTTGTTACCACCGCAAAATAAAAGAATCCCTTAGTACCGCAGCCGTCGGATATCAGACGACTGCCTACTAAGGGATTCTTTCACTTAAATTTCACTCTATTTTATTAAGATTTAAGCATTCATATCAGAAACATATTTCTTTACTTCGACAAATGTTTCATCCGCTTCTTTGACACGTTCAATATCTGCGCCTAACCCAGCTAACTTGCCGTGGAAGTCTACATAACCGCGGTCTAAGTGTTTCAACTCAGTCACGCGTGTCACACCTTCAGATACTAAACCAGTCAGAATCAACGCTGCTGCTGCACGAAGGTCAGTCGCAGACACTTCTGCACCCTGCAAATTAGAAGGACCATTTAAAATAACAGAACGGCCTTCAATCTTGATATCGGCATTCATGCGGCGGAATTCTTCTACGTGCATAAAACGGTTTTCAAATACCGTTTCAGTAATCATAGAAGTACCTTCAGCACGAAGCAATAACGCCATCATTTGTGACTGCATATCTGTTGGGAAACCTGGGTGCGGCATCGTTTTAATATCGACTGCCTTTAAACGATCAGGACCGATGACACGAACGCCATCCGCTTCCTCATGAATCTCAACGCCCATCTCTTCCATTTTCGCAATCAAAGAAGATAAGTGTTCAGGCACAGCACCTCTAACCAATACATCTCCACCTGTAATCGCCGCAGCTACCATAAACGTACCTGCTTCAATCCGGTCAGGAATAATGGCATGATCGGCGCCGAATAATACATCCACGCCCTCAATACGTAAAGTACCAGTGCCAGCACCCTTTACGCGAGCGCCCATTTTATTCAAGAAATTAGCTAAATCGACAATCTCAGGTTCTTTCGCAACATTCTCAATAATGGTCGTACCCTGTGCAAGAGATGCTGCCATCATGATATTTTCTGTTGCACCTACACTCGGGAAATCTAAATAAATCTTTGCACCTTTTAAGCGGCCGTCTACCTCCGCTTCAATAAAGCCATTCCCTACCTTAACCTTTGCACCCATGGCTTCAAAGCCTTTAAGATGCTGGTCAATCGGACGGGATCCAATCGCACAGCCGCCAGGCAATGCTACACGAGCCCGGCCATTTCGAGCCAATAGCGATCCCATAACAAGGACCGACGCACGCATTTTTCGTACGTATTCAAACGGCGCCTCTTCTTTTAACACTCTAGATGCATCAACAACAACTGTATTATTGTCAAAAGCCACTTCAGCGTTTAAGTTACGTAGCACTTCATTAATTGTGTATACATCGGAGAGTGTAGGTACATCACGTATCACACTTTTTCCATCACTTGCTAATAATGTTGCAGCGAGAACAGGCAAAACGGCATTTTTTGCACCTTCAACTTTAACCGTTCCATATAGCCTTTGTCCGCCGCGGACGATGATCTTTTCCAAGAGTATTCCCCTCCGCGTCCATTTTCTCTATATTAATATTCAATCGTAATGATTGGGGTTCCAACTACTATGGTAGTTTTACTGCCCAATCCTTCGGAGCGTAAGCCAATTTGTATATTCATGTTATGCAATTTGTGATCTATGGAGCCTGTAAAAATTGGCGATGATGCCGAAACAGACATGAAATTCTCCTCTTTTAACGCTTCGATCTCTCTCGCATTAAAACCTGACATGATCCTGTCAGCTTTCTTTGCCAAAGCCGTATCAATCTTATCACTGAAAACGCCTTTCATACAAGAGAAAACTGTAGGTTTGCCTCGAAATATGTCAGAAAGCCTATTCCGGAACGTTTTGGTAGTGAAAAAGCCCTCTGTCGTTTTGTTCCACTCGTTTCCACGAACACTATATACTATATACGCATCTACAGTTTGTTTTGTGTGGGAAGACATCAATTGAAGCGTTTCTTGGTGGTGTTTTGATGTTGGAGATACTGCTGTCACTTGCCATTTCTGGCTGGTGTTCGTTACAGACCATTTCCAATCCGGAAACTTCTGCTGAAGCTTTTTCGCATAATCCTGCACTTCCTCAACACTTTTCATGCCCGTCACATGTTCACGTGCATAATAAGACCAATCATCGAGCAAAATATGTTCGGCTTGCAAAACAGAGCCTATTTTAGCTAAATCATCGGCGCCTTTTGGAAGAATTGACGAGTCGCTGCCGGCGCCCTTCTCCGCTTTTAGAAGATTAGAGCCAACACGGCCCATCTCTTCAAGTGAGAAAAATCCTTTTCCGGCTGTCTGCCCGCCCATGGCTTCAGTTGTTCGGTTTCCCATCGCAACAAGGATGAAACATACAATCGTCATCATATATAAAAAGTTCATTAAATGTCTTTTCATTTCTCTACTCCCCCTTACTACCATTGTTGCCAGGCAGCCAGAGAGCAATACTTTCGAAATGTCGTCACTTTTTGACAAAGATGAACTTTTTTGGGACATACTTAGCTTTCCACATAAACTCGATTGTACTCAAAATATCATCAATTGGGAACATGCAAGAAGACCTAAATTTTTTCCAATTTTGTCGAAGGAAGCAAAGGGACGGTTCTCGTGCTTCCAATTTCACCTACTCCCGTATGATTTCCTCGCGCTTGCTATTGCATAATCAAGGGCAGCTGTTTTGACCATTGGAGGTAATCAAGGAAAAAGTTACTAACAGATGAACCGATAAAAATAGCTAATAATATGTATAGTAATCGTGCCTGGAACACATGGTTCGGCTTCAACAGCTTCTCTAAGCGAATGGCCTGCAGTGCATACCAAGCGATCGCAATAAAGATGAGATGTGACAGGATACTAACTAGCGCTATTTGCCCAAAATCATCCATCGAACGTTCCTCCTTTTTTAGGTCCAATGAATATTCTATCATATAGACGAGTGAAAACCAGAAAAGATTCACCGATTGGAAATATTAGTAATTTTCAGAATATAGAAAGGGTTTACAAACGAACAATTGCCCGCCTAAACTTTAATCCTCATTTGAAGACCATTGTTTAAACAGGCAATTCGAAATTATATTTCATTCCACACCCGGTCTATATTTAATGGAACAAATACTCTGTCCCCCTGAATCTCCTTGTGAATGATTGGATTCTCAAAATATTCCTCCAAACTGCGTTTCTTACTTCTTTTATGTCTGACTATTCGGTGGACACCTAATAATGTATCTAAACTTTGCTTCGAAAATTTCATCTTCCTCACCTCATTATTTTTTATAAAACAGATAGGAAACCTTAGCTTCCTATCGGTTTCTTCTATATTATGCTGATTTTGATGCTACGACGATGACCTTGCCATGGTCCAATTCTTCTTCATATCGTTCTGCATCGTTACTAGATAACCCCAGTGACTCTAATTTGGAGCGGAGTTCATCTCCCCGCGTCCGGAATACATTTGCGATAGAATCGAGGACGCCTTGTTCCTGAACACTAATATCATTAATATCCAGTGAATCAGTTAAATCCTCAGAGCGGTTTTGATCATGTGCCAACAGGTAAATTTCTTCTTTTGTATAGCCTTGCATGATCAACTGTTCAATTTCCTTCTTTGCTTGTACACCATTTTCAACGATTCTAACTGTTTCCATATCGTTTCCTCCTTTTTTCAACTTATGTTACGTATATAACCGCTCCAACTAAATTGAAACCTATTTTTCTAAAAATCTACTAAGTTTAGGAACCATTTCAATGTGGGTATATAGAAAACACCTATTATTAGTGGGGGTGCATATATGAAGAAATTAATTTGTAGAAATTGCGGGAATGAAGAGTTTAAGGTTCTAAATGTAGGCGAAACATTATGCAGGTGCGGACGAAGGTTAACGAAACTAAGTGATTATCAATGGGAAAATTCACAAAAATGGAAGGAAGATCAAAGGCGCCGGGCTGAAATCATTTCAAAAATCAGTCTGTTAAAGCGGGAAATTGACAAATGCCTTGATGAACGGGATGAAGAAGGCTTTAAAAAGCGAACGTTTGAATTAAAGCTTTGTCATCATTTCTTAGACAACGCACTGCAGGATTCCCAGCACCGCTACAAGAAGCACATCAAGCAAAATCAAAACAAGTTTAGTTTTTAAGTTTAATTGTCGAAACTCGCGGGTATTTAATTAACATAACTCAATGAAAAATAGAAAGGAGACATTTTCATGGGATTTATTTGGTCATTAATTATTGGAGGAATCATTGGCTGGTTAGCTGGACTTATTCTTGGACGTGACGTACCAGGAGGAATTATCGGTAATATTATTGCAGGATTTGTAGGAGCATGGCTTGGATCATTGATATTAGGCGGATGGGGGCCAGTGATTGGCGGATTCTATATCCTCCCAGCCCTAATCGGTGCGATTGTCCTCGTGTTTGTCTTAAGTCTTATCCTTAAAGGGATGAGAAAAACTGCATAACCTAAGGAATTAGTGAAGACTGCCTAACCGGCGGTCTTTTTATTTTGAATGAATCATACTCCTAAAAAAAGGTACCCGCCGCAGCGAATACCCCCTACAATACCCCAGAAAACAACCTAGCAAATGATTCCTTCCATTTAACCTCCAAGCCTCTTTTATAAAACTCTACCGGACGGATCCGATGGCACTCCTTCAGGTCCTCTTCGTAATGGGCGACAAGATCATTGATCGAGTCCGTTCCCGTTAAAAATAAATTGACCTCAAAATTCAAATGAAAGCTCCGCATATCCACATTGGCTGTACCAATCGAGGCCAAATCGCCATCAACGATAATCACCTTTTTATGTAGAAAGCCCTTTTGGTAGGAATAAATCTCAATGCCAGCCCGCAAAAGTTCCGGGAAATACGATTGCGTCGCATATTGGGTCAGGAAACCATCATTGGTGTCAGGCACCATTAATCGCACCTGTATGTTGTTTTGTGCGGCGATTCTAAGTGCGGTTTGGATGGCCTGGTTGGGTATGAAGTACGGGGTGGCAATCCAAATCGATTTTGTGGCGCAGCTGATCATCGAATAGTAATGGTCGCTCATATCCCTTGTTTCCGGACCTGTTGCGACGACGTGAACCAATCCATCACCGGGCACCGGTATCGGCCGTAGATAGCGCTCTTGTTCAAAAAGGATTTCTCCACAAGCGTACTTCCAATCTAGCAAAAACACTGCATGAAGAGTTTGAACAGCCTCCCCTTCAAGCACGACATGACTGTCACACCAAAAGCCGAAGTCATCGTCTTCACCAAGGTATTCGACACCAACGTTTAGTCCGCCGACAAAACCCACTTTTCCATCAATGACAATGATTTTGCGATGGTTCCGGAAGTTAAATTTCTGATTGTACCAGCCTCTATTCAGCGGTAAAAAAGGCTGAACGTCGATGCCAGCCTCCTCCATTTTCTTAACAATCGGTTTTGAGAGAAAGAAGCTGCCGACTGCGTCATACAACAGCCTCACCTCGACGCCATCCTCTACTTTCGCCTTTAAAATATCGATTAGTTCCTGGCCAAGGCGGTCATAGCGGAAAATATAATATTCAAGATGAATGAAGTCCTGTGCTTCTATTAACCGCCGTTTAATCTCCTGAAAGGTATCAGCCCCGTTTCGCAGGATCTTGGTTTTCGTGTTTTGGTTTTGGTCGGTCAAGGTTACCTTCTCCAAATAGCTGGCAAAACTACGCTGGTGATTATTCAGATTGGATAAGTCCAACTTTTTTTGTTTTTTCCCTAGGACTTCCAGCAACTCTCGGTCACTCATCCGCTTGCTTTTAAACAGCTCCCCTTTGACTAGCAATTGCCCAGAGTACACATAAAAGATATAGCCTAAGATCGGCAGCAATAGTAATATGTAAGTCCATAAGAGTGTCGTTTGGGCAGGGCGATTTTCTAGCCACAAGGCTATGACCGTGTAAAAAATAATCACAGCATAAAGTGTCAAGCACAGTGCCTTCCACCAAAAAGGAACATCCATAAAAAGGACTAAATAGCCAAAGGCTATCATTATGGCTGCAAAAAGCCATTCAAAGCGTTTGATTTTCATGACCGCGATCACCCTTTTTTTCCTATGGAATACCCTTTTCTGAAGCTTATGAAACAAAAACGCCTGCCCCATGGACGGGGCAGGCATTTATAGCTTTCGGTAAATCTTCTCTTGTGAATTAAATTCCTCGTATTTCAGACTTTTTGGCACAAACAGAATCGACTCTTTACTGCCGAAGCCAACGAAGCCTCCCTCAGCCAAGCTGCTATGAATTAAGTGATGAACCTGCTGCTGCAGCTCGTTATCAAAATAAATCATCACATTTCGGCATAGAATCACGTGAAATTCATTAAACGAGCCGTCCGTGACCAGGTTATGCTGCGCGAAAAACAAGTTCTCCTCGAGGCTTGGGTTGAAATAAGCATACTGGTGGTCGGTCGTATAGTACTCCGAGAAGGCCTTCTTCCCACCTGCTTTCAGGTAGTTTTTTGTATACTGCTGCATTTTCTTTAGAGGAAATGCCCCCTCTTTAGCGGCATACAATGCTTTTTCATTCATATCGGTGGCATAGATTTTCGTTTTTTTCGCCAATCCCTCTTCCATCATCAGAATTGCCATCGAGTAAACCTCCTCACCTGTGGCACAGCCAGCATGCCAGATGCGGATTTCTGGAAGGTCCTTCAAAATCGGCACGACTTGGCTGCGGAAAGCAGCAAAGAAGCTAGGGTCCCGGTACATTTCTGTCATCCGGATTGACAAATCATTTAATAAGCGCTCCAAATAACCTTTTTCGTGCAGAACTTTTTCTAAGAGGGCAGTAATCGTTGGTAACCGCTCCGCTTTCATGCGGTTTAGAATCCTTCTTCTTAAGGAAGCCCGTACGTACCCTCTAAAATCGTACCCATACATTTGATAAAGTCCTTCAAGCAGCACGTTGATTTCTACTTCCTGCAATTCATTGGTAGGTTCTTCTTTTTCTGTCAAAAATTCAATCGTCGTGTCGTTGTTCACTCCTGGTTCACCTGCTCTGTCAGCCATACCCGCATCAACGAGAAAAGCTGATCGATATTCAATGGCTTCATAATATAATCAGAAGCACCGGCTTCCATACACTTATCACGTTCACCCTTCATCGCCTTGGCCGTCAACGCAATAATCGGCAGATGGTGCATTCCAAGATCCTCACGAATGATCTTCATTGCCTCATAACCACCCATAACCGGCATCATGATATCCATAAAAACAAGGTCATAATCGGACCGGTTTTGCAGCATATCTAACGCCTGCTTACCGTTTTGAGCAACGTTTACGGTCACACCCTTCCGCTCTAAAGCCGTAACTAGGGCGAATACATTGCGGCCATCATCTTCAACTAGAAGGACTTTTTTCCCTCTAAACAATTGCTTATCAGAGTATTCCTCTTCGGCTTGGCCATCCTTCGGCTCCTCGCTCATCCATGCCGGTTCCTCGATTACTTCACTAGCAGCGGCGGCTTCCTCCAGCGCCAGTTGGGCATCAAGAGGCAAGGAGTCCTCTACATCCAATCTGCTCGGAATATACAAAGTAAATGTACTTCCTTTTTGCGGCTCGCTTTGGACCTCGAGTGAGCCGCCGAGAAGACGGGTGAATTCACGGCAAATCGATAAGCCAAGCCCCGTGCCGCCATATTGCCTGTTTGTCGTTCCGTCCACTTGCTGGAAGGCACCAAAAATAATTTGCTGTTTATCTTGTGGAATGCCGATTCCTGTGTCGGTTACGGAGATGGCAAGCACAGGTTCTGCTGTTTGTCTATTGAGTAATTGCCCTGCTTTTTCAGGAGGAGCCAGCTCAATTTGAAGAGTAACGCCGCCCTGCTCCGTAAATTTAAAGGCATTTGATAATAGGTTCTTTAATATTTGCTGCAATCGTTGTCCGTCCGTCGAAAGGACAGGCGGTACATTTGGATTCGTAATGATTTCAAACTGTAAATTCTTTTTCGCTGCCACTGGATTAAACATATTCCGCATTGTTTGTGGAAGCTCGGTGACATTCACTTCATCTGTTACAATTTCAATTTTTCCAGCTTCAATTTTGGATAAATCAAGGATATCATCAATCAGCCGCAGCAAATCGGCCCCTGAAGTGTTGACGACCCGCGCGTATTCCGCCACTTCGTCCGCATCCAAATCTCCATTATTCTCCATCAACATTTGCGACAAAATAAGAATACTGTTTAATGGTGTCCGGAGCTCATGTGACATGTTCGCAAGGAAATCGGTTTTATATTGTGAACTCATCTGCAATTTCAACGAATAATCCTCTAGCTCGTCCTTCGCCTTTTTGAGTTCCATCGCCCGCTGCTCGGCATATTCCTTCTGTTCTTCCAAATATTCATTCGAGAGCCGCAATTGTTCTTGCTGCATTTGTAATTCTTCCGATTGTGCCTGCAGTTCTTCGGATTGTGCCTGTAATTCTTCGGTAAGGACCTGCGATTCCGCTAGGAGCCTTTCCACTTCCATACGTCCAGCTACACTTGAGATTGATGAGCCAAATTTGTCCTGAAGTAAATCCAGCAGGGTCAGATGTTGTGAATCGAACGGCTGTAGCGCTGCAAACTCAACTACTGCCTCCACTCGATTTTCAAATAGGATCGGGGCAATTAATAGATTACTCGGGTTCGAAGTGCCTAATCCAGTTGTTATTTTAAAATGATTATCGGGTATTTGATCAATGAGAAAAATTCTTTTATCTAGGGCTGCCTGACCAATGATCCCTTCGCCTAGACGAAAGCGCGTCTTGACAATGTCGTCATCCGTGATGGCATAACCGGCTACTTTTACAAAGTCAATCTCACCGCCTTGTTCACGGCGAAGATAGACGACCCCATAGGACGCTTGAAGTAGTGGTGCAAGTTTGTTGATAAACAGTTGTGTTAGTTCATTAATATCGGTAATCCCTTGATATAAATTGGAAATGTCAGCTAGGCCTTTTTGTACCCAGTTGTGTTTTTCGAGACTGCTAAGCAATTCGTTCATTGCCTCAGCCAGTTCCCGCGACTCGTCGCGTGTGTTCACTTTTATCCGTGCCGTCAGATCGACATTGGAATTGGAGTCTGTTATTCCTTTTATCGTTGTGACTACCTGTTTTATGGTTTTAACAATCGAGTTCGATAAGATCACAGCGATGGCAATCGTAAACGCTGTTACTAAGATAATGAGCACGTATAAAATTAATTTAAGATTGTTGGTATGTTCATTGAGCTGATTGATTCGTTCCGTTGTTAACTTTTTTTCTGTAGTAAGAAAGGAATCAAACTGCGTACGCAGTTGGTCCGTGATTTTTTTTCCTTTGTTTTCAGCGAAATGCTGTCTTAATAATTTGGTTTTATTGTTCTTTTTGGCATTGATCGTATATTCGCCGGAATTTGTAATCCAGTTTTGTATTAACGGTTTTATCTCTTCCAAACTTTGCTGTTGGCTTCCGTTATCTGACAACAGGGAATGTAGTTTATTGTAATTATCCTGCCAGCTTCGGCTCCCTTGTTCATACGGTTCCAGATACTGCTCATCTCCCGTTATGACGTAACCCCTCATGCCGGTTTCCATATCCAGCACATTTTTTTGAATCAGATTGGCCAGGTCGTGTATTTCTATATCGTGTTCGGCAACAAAGTCTATCTCATCCTGCAAATCTGTCATTCTATTAATTACGGTTAATAGTGACAGAACCAAGCAAAGTAAGATCGTTAGGTAGCCGATAATAATTTTGGCATGGATGTTGAAGTTAAAGCCCTTAATAGTAACCGCCCCCCTAATCAATATATTCTTATTCTAACTTGTAAAATTCTAGGTTTCACCCATTTAAAACCATTTTGATACTATAGTAATAATTTTATTTCCAGTCCATTTATCCTACTTCTATTACCCGCTTTAAAGTGTTTCGAAACCTCTTTTTTTAAAAATTTTTATGGTTTTAACTCATTTATTAACGGGTAATCAATAGTTATCATGAAAATTATGGAGGTTTGATAAAATGGCGAAAACAAAAGAAAAGGTTCAATTAACAGAGGTACTCAACAAGCAAGTTGCTAACTTCTCCGTTCTTTATATGAAGCTGCACCATTATCACTGGTATGTGAAGGGGGAAAACTTTTTCACCCTGCATGTTAAGTTTCAAGAGTTGTATACGGAAGCAGGGCTGCATCTAGATACGATTGCGGAAAGAATGCTGTCACTTGGCGCGTTACCAACTGCGACTCTTAAGGAGCAGTTAGAGCTTTCTTCGATTAAGGAAGCTAGTGGGGATGAATCTGCTCAGGAAATGGTTCAGACGCTTTCTGATGATTTTGATAATGTCTGCAAGGAGCTTACTGAAGGGATTACGGCGGCCGAGGACAATGATGATCAGCCGACGGCGGATATGTTTATTGCGATTCGGACTTCGTTGGAGAAGCATGGCTGGATGTTGAAGGCTTATTTAGCAGAGTAAGAATAAAAAGGGTGCAACGGTGAGTGCATGCCGGCACCCTTTTTTAATGTTGGAGCCAAAGCGGATAGCTTTTTTTAAAGGGCGCTATGAATCTCTCATAGTGCCCGTTCTGATTATTTTTTCCCGCTCGTGGGCACTATCATCCTCTCATTATGACCGTCTGGATCATTTTCTCCTGCCCACGGGCACTATCATCTTCTCATAGTGCCCATCCGGCTTCTTTTCTCCCGCTCGTGGGCACTATTATCCTCTCATTATGACCGTCTGGATCATTTTCTCCTGCCCACGGGCACTATCATCCTCTCATTATGACCGTCTGGCTTCTTTTCTCCCGCTCGCGGGCACTATCATCCTCTCATTATGACCGTCTGGATCATTTTCTCCCGCTCGCGGGCACTATCATCCTCTCATTGCCCGTCCGGCTTCTTTTCTCCCGCTCGCGGGCACTATCATCCTCTAATTATACCCGTCCGGCTTATTTTCTCCCGCTCGTGGGCACTATCATCCTCTCATTATGACCGTCTGGATCATTTTCTCCTGCCCACGGGCACTATCATCTTCTCATTATGCCCGTCTGGATCATTTTCTCCTGCCCACGGGCACTATCATCTTCTCATTATGCCCGTCTGGATCATTTTCTCCTGCCCACGGGCACTATCATCCTCTCACAGTGCCCGACCTAATCTTTTTTCCACACTCTCGGGCACTATCATCCTGTTCGAATCCTTCTTACCCGCTCACAACCCGTTTGTCGAGACCATCACCAAACACATATCATCCTTCGCATCCTGCAGCATCTCCGAACTCAGCTGCAGCCGTTCAAATAACTCCTTCGGATCATCCATCCCCTGCTCTTGCAAACTGCTGACAAGTTTTGAAATGGCATCCTCATATTCCTCCTCAAGCCCCTCCGACAGACCATCTGTAAACAGCAAAATTCGTGCTCCCTTTTTATAAGGAATCACTCCCTTGATCACATCAATATCCTCAAAAAAGCCAAGTGGACAGCAGCCATTCGCCATCAACTTCACTTCATCATCTACAATCGCAATCCCAGCCGGATGGCCGGCATTCACGTACTCGATCGTCTGCTCGGATGTATCCAGCACAAAATAAATCGCCGTAAAATAGTAGTTTTCTAGTCTATCAGGCATATGGAGCTGGTTCATCCTGCGATTGAGTTCCATCATCACTGCCTCAGGGTCGCCTAAACCTGTAATCGCATCCTTTAACGTCGAATAGATGTACATACAAACAAGCGAAGACGAAATCCCATGTCCCATCATATCAAGCAAAATTACCCCATAACGCCCCGGGCTAATTTGATACCAGGCATACAGATCACCAGCAAGTTCAAAGGAAGGCTTGTAGACAGCTGAAATCGTCACATCCCCCTGTACAATCGGATCACTCAGCATGCTGAGCTGGACCTGTTTGGCCAGGTCTAACTCATGCTGAATCCGCCTATCCCGTTCCTTGCGTAAGTCCTTTTCATACTTTAACCGCAAAACAGACCGAATCCGCGCCAGCAGCTCAACCTTATTAATCGGTTTCATCACATAGTCAAGTGCACCGGCATCCATGGCCTCCGCCATCTTATAAGAATCCCCCATGGCGGTGACAATAATAATCGGCAAGTCTTCGTACCGCTCATTGGCAAGAATCCTCCGGCAGGCCTCTAGACCATCAATCTCAGGCATCATCAGGTCCATTAAGATTAAATCCACTGGGATTTCCACAGAACTAGACGCATCTAATTGCAGATAATCATATAATTCCCGGGCAGAAGATAACAAAACTAATTGATCATAGCCTGCTTTCTGCAGAATTTTCTCAATAATCATCAAATTAGTTATATTATCATCCACAATAACAATGTTCATAAACATTCCCCTTTTGAAAAAGGTGCCTGACCCAGAATGGGTGTCAGGCACCTTTAATACTATCAAACAATGTTTATCCCTCAATGGGCATCGTTGCAAGTTCCTTGCGCAGTTTTTCAATGGCCTTTTTCTGCAGGCGGGAAACATGCATTTGCGAGATTCCCAATTGCTCTCCAGTTTCTTTTTGACTTTTATTTTCCACAAATGTGCAATGGATAATTTCTTTTTCCCGGTCTGATAAAACATGCAGGGCGCTTTCTAGCAGCAATTTCCGGTCTACTTTTTCAAAACCATCATCAGGCGAACCGAGTATATCTAAGGCCGTTACCACATTCCCCTCCGAACCCGTTTCTATCGGCAAGTCGACGGATGCGGCTTGATAGCTTTTTCCCATTTCCATTGCCTCCAAAACTTCCTCTTCAGATAGCTCCATGTATTCGGCAATTTCATGGATCTTAGGAGACCGCTGGTATTGATTGGTGAGCTCGTCCACTACAGTTTTTAGCTTGGGCCAAACTTCTTTGACGCGTCTCGGCACATGGACGCTCCATGTTTTATCACGTAAAAACCGCTTTATTTCTCCGATTACAGTTGGGATTAAAAAAGATTCAAACGCCCTTCCGGCACCTTGATCATACCTTCGGATCGCGGCCAATAAGCCAATCATTCCGACTTGCATGATATCTTCATGAAAATCTCGTCCCTTTGAATATTTCCTCGCAAGGCTCCCGACTAAGGCCGTATAATGTTCTACTAAAATCGTTTGGGCTAGGGGGTTTTCATTTTGTTGAAATTCCAGTATCAGGGCGTCGATTTCTTCCTTAGTTCGCCTCATGGGTTGTGGCTGCTGTCCCATTATTCTCACGCTCCCCACTTAGATACTTCGCCATGAAGACCGTTACACCTGAATGATTCAAAACACGGACTTCGTCCATGAGTGTTTCAATCAGAAACAGACCTAACCCTCCCTCTGAAAGTTGTTCCACCGTACTTGACTCCGTGTAAGGGCCCAGCTCGTTTCTGGTCTTGATAAAATTAAAGCTCACCCCGCTGTCGGCCACCATGATTTCTAGCTTGTCCTCATAGATGCCGAAGCCTAAGGTCACTTCTCCGCCTTCCTCGTCTCCGTACGCATGTTGGACCGCATTGGTACAGGCTTCACTTACAGCAATTTTAATGTCCTCAATTTCCTCATATGTATAACCCATGCGGCTGGTAATTCCGGATAATGTCAATCGAATCACACCAACATAGTCTGGTTTTGCAGGAATTTTCATTTCAATATAATCCATCACTTGTTTCATCGTCCCCCACCCTCTTAATTTGCAGAAATATTCATTATATTCCCCAGGCCTGTAATCTCAAAGAGCCTTTTCAGTCGATCGGATAACTCAATCAGCCTTAATTCCCCGCCATTTTCCTTCAATTTTTTAAATATGCCGACAAACACACCAAGACCGGTACTGTCTAAATAAGAAACGTCCTTGAGATTGATAATCATGGTTGTATTTTCCCCTTCGGCGAGCGGTAATAATTCCTCTCTAAGGTTTGGTGCTGTAAAAGCATCAATTTCGCCTGCCAGCATCACGGATACTTCCTCGTTATTCTGATGTACATCTATGCTTAGATTCATTCCATCATCACCTCTAAGATATTTATTGTGTATATACCCAGGTTAAAAAAACTCTAAACCTACTTTTTTTAAAAAATTTTTGATGGGAGCAGGGGGACGGTTCTCATGCTTCGGAAGCATGAGAACCGTCCCCCTGCTCCCCTTTTTATTATAGCAAATGTTTCAAACTCTATTAAATGGGTATATAAAAGCTACTAAAATATAAAGGAGCGAGTGAAATGGATGAGATGAAGAAACTAAAGACAAAATTTAAGGTTGCGGCTAATAAAAATGGCTCGATGACACAGGACTTTGATGATGTAAAAAGGCTTGGCAAGGAAATGAAGAAAGCCAAAACAGGCTCCGAGCTTGAGAAAGAAGATAACAAAACTCCCGATCCACTTCAATAAAAAGCGGCCATTCAGTACGGCCGCTATTTTTTTCGCCTTATCATCATGTCAAAAGGGGCCTGCACCCATGTTTGAGTGCAAGCCCCCTATTTATGTTAAATATCGATTCCATTGATTAGATTTGTTTATCAAGCGGGTCTTCTTGGCCATATCGCTGATAAAATTCATCCACCTGCTTTTCAGGATGGGAATCTCCATTCTTTTTTCGTAGTTCTTCATTGCCTTCTTGTTGAAGATCTCGGCCATCACTCTTGGCAATGTTATAACCGGAGAGCTGCTGACTCGGTTCCCCGCGGTCCCGCTGTCCACTTTGGGACCTTTGTCCGTTCTGATTCCGGTCATCATTTTGCCAAGTTTTAGTCTCGCCCGATTGTCCATTTTGGCTAAACTGTTCCTGCCGTTGTTGTTTTCCTTGTTGAGAACTCTGCCCATCCATTAACGGAAGCTCATCGTCTCTATGCCCATACTTTTGCTTTATATCACACTCGTTGTTCCTTGTTGTCTGCTCGTTTTTATAAAGAGCGTCCTCGGTTTTCATACCTGCTTCTTCCATATTCTGAGGTTCTGCATAATTCTTCGCCATGTTTAGTTCCTCCTTTTTATATCTCAAGACTGCTGTTTTTCATCCCTAGTCATTCAACAGGTTTTACCGAACAAGCAACCACATATTTCAACCACCCTCTTTCTTTCCTAAGCTAGACTCTTCATTCTGGTTAGCTTTTTGCTAGCCATGTTAATGTTGTACCACTTAACCTTTATGCTCAAACCTCTTATTTAAAGGCTGTATTAAATTTGAGTGTTGATTTCCGCTCCAGGCGCTTCGCTTTCCGCGGGCGGTCCGGGGAGCCTCCTCGGCGCTATGCGCCTGTGGGGTCTCCCCAGCCCCGTACTCCCGCAGGAGTCTGCGCACCTTCCGCTCCAATCAACATGCTAAAAATCCATAATAACCTATAACACAGCCTATTTAAAAAACGATCCTTTCTTTTTCCCCTTCAACAGGTCGCCTGTCCAGCCTTTATTTTTTATAAAATAATATAAGAGGGCCGTTGAAATGATAATTAAAGCAATCGAGAAAATATAGCCATACCGCCATTCGAGCTCAGGCATATGTTTAAAGTTCATACCCCATAATGCCCCAAAAGCCATAATCGGGGTAAAAATGGTCGTCAACACCGTTAAAGTTTTCATAATTTCATTTCCACGATGTGAGGAGATGACCTCTTCTAAATTGATGAGCGAATCGATTTCATGTTCATACTCATTTAGCAGCACCATCGCCCGCTCAATCCGTTTGCATGTGCACGAGAAAAAATCTCCGTCCTTAATATCGGGGAAATTGACTTCGTCTATGGCCATTTTCACCTCGTTGATCGGAATTAACAGGTTTTTGCAAATCAACAATTGATGCCGGCGTTTATAGACAAGTTCAAGGATCCCAATTTCATTTCTTTTTCGAACACTCCATATCAGTGTCTTGAGTGTCTCCTCAAACTGATCAATCTCCACAAGCATTTCATTCATCAGTTCTCCGAGAAAAAGTAAAAAGCCTTCAACTGCATTATTTGTCCGCGCTAATTGGCGATTCAACATGTCCGGATGAATGGAGATGATTTCCAGGTCAGCCGTGATCAATTGATCACATGTTAAAAAGAAATGAAAAATTTTATAATCCTTTTCATCTGTGTAGCTCTGTTTATAAATGAGGGAGCCGTTGATAACCTTTTCGCCGTTCTCTAAGCTGGTTACCCGCAAACTATTGGTTTTATCCTTTCCAACCTGATTCAGCCAAGCGGTCATAACAGGGTCCTCTTCGTTGTTGGATGACTGGGTGAGCTTCATCTTATCGCTGTTCCACTCTACCCACTTCCACTGGTTGCTGCCAATATATTTTTCCAAAAGAATCCCTCCTCTTTAGACCTTATCCCCGCTTATCTGCGAATTTAAACGTTTCATTTTAAATGAAGGGGGTATTAAATAAACTAGGGTAGGATGTTCAAATCTTAAGGAGGTAATTTAAATGAAACGTGTCTTAAGTATGAGCTCACTATTAGCTGTTGGGGTTGGCGCTTCCGCAGTGTGGCTGAGTAATAAGCCCAATCGGATTAAAGCAGGAACGTTATTAAAAGATTGGAAACGCAAGATTCTGCCAACGGTCTATCAAAAAAGCGAACAGCTTCCGATTCAAAAAGGCGGTCATCCGCATCCACATGATATAGAAGATAACAAAATGGTCGATGAAGGTGCGATGTACTCAGTTCAGTTTTATAATGAGAAAATGCAATAACAGCAGTAGGTTGGGGCGTTTAATGCCCCAACTATTTTTATAAGATAAGAAAGTATAAAAGTTTTTGACTTCGAGAATTGTCCAGCTCCAGGCGCCTTGCGCTTTTCTTATGAGGTGATAGCAATGAATCTACTTTTTTTGTTCATCTACATGGTGATTATTATTGCTGTGATTGAAATATTTGTGATTTTATTCCGGTTAACCGGGCTGAAGGTAGAGGTTTCGCGGTTTCAGGTGATTTCGATGATGACAGGGACCGGGTTCACAACTTGGGAATCTGAGCTGATTTTGGGTCATCCGATTCGCCGTAAGCTGGCTACCTTTCTTATTTTGTTCGGCGCCTTTTCCCTTGCCGTGATTATTTCATCGATAAGCCAATTTCTATCAGAGGGTCTGCGAGCAAAGGAAATCTTTCTCGCTGCGGGAGCTGTAATCGCAGTTTTTGTGGTGTTAAAAACGGAAAGAGTCCGGCGGCGGCTTGCTAAGTTTTTTAATCGCGAAATGAAGCAGAACATTGAACTGGCGGATTTACCGGTGCGGGATGTCTTTTTGAAAAATAATGTGGATGTCCTGCTCAATCTTCATATTTATGAAGACTCTACTCTGGTCAATCACACCATTAATGAAGCGGTCAAAGAGCATGAAGAGTTGGAGCTGGTCGTCTTGTTTATTCAGCGAGGTGATGTCAAAATCCGTAAACATTTGTATGATACGAAGCTGCACGAGGGTGATCAGCTTTTGGTATATGGTGTAAAAGAGGTTGTCTTAAAGGTCCTTCACGAGGATATATCCATTATGAAAGAAAACCAAAAGAACCGCGAACTTCCAACAGATCATATACTATGATCAAAGAAGCAAAAGGCGGTTCTTTTTCTTAGTTCCCTAGTTTTTGTATTTTAAGAGTTTAATAAAACATTT
>Ga0268255_10000892_pt1 | contig 18888 bp, 23 predicted proteins | sample AgamicOrMarz_FD_200256 | JGI IMG/M metagenome (GOLD analysis project Ga0268255, IMG submission 200256) | Agave microbial communities from Guanajuato, Mexico - Or.Ma.rz (v2) (version 3) | ecosystem: Host-associated > Plants > Phyllosphere > Phylloplane/Leaf | place: Guanajuato, Mexico...
CGTGCGGCGCACGAATATCGAAGATCTCATCAAGCGAAATGTGCTTTTCAATGTGATCAGCCGCCGGCGAAGGAAAACCGGCGGGAATCCGAAACGAATACAACGCAAGCTTTTCGCCCGCGCCTGACAACGGGCCGAGGATGGTGACGCTCATGATACGAACCTGATAGTGAATTTACTGTATGCACATACAGTAAACTCGGGACGGTTCGGAGGGTCAATGAGGCGTGTAGGAGATTTCGACGGGTGACAGGGTTTTGTATAGCTTTGGAGAGAGAATGATCACCAAAGCACACTTCATGGATGCCGAGCACCAACGGGCCCACATCACCCTTTTCCATACGCCAAAAACCACAAACCCCCGACTTTCTCTAGGAAAATCAGGGGTTTGTGTTTACTGAATATGGCGGTGAAGGAGAGATTCGAAACTACCCGTTTGCGGTTTTTTGAGCACACCCCCCCGGTTTATAAGGGCTGCAGAGGAGCGAGTTTTTTAATCTCAGTCCCATGTCAGTCCCATGGGTTTTGCGCACCAGGTTGCAGAACACGGACGCTAAGCCCGTTTCGACGTTTCATGTTGACCCATGGGAAAAAGGTAATTTTGGTAATGCGGCATGAGGCAAGCTCTGGAAGCCTTGAAAATCGGGGCTTAGAGAGAAATACGCAGAGGTAATAATTTGGTAAGTATGAGGTTAGAAAATTACCTTTCCTATGAGTAATCCCTTATAGCCCTCAAACCTAGTAAAACTGGGCACTTCAGAAATTATTACCCTAACTCTTACCTAAAATTACCTCTTGAGGTAATGAGTGAAAGCCAGGCAAGACAAGGGCTGTAGCGCGTTTCCACACCTCGCTTACCAAAATTACCTTTTTCCCAGCCCACGTCTGAAAAATGGCCAAGACGACGTCCCTTTTCCGTGTTTTTCACATCATGAGAATTGGCACTGATAGCAAGAAAATTCTTGGTGACTCTGTGCAATACCAGAAAACCCCGCAGAGCCAAGCGGACCGGGCCTTACAACCGCTTTCCCAGCGGACTGGGCGTTGTCGGATTCGCAAGTGGTGCGAACAGTTCCAAAAACGAAAATACCCTTTGCAGTAGGTTTTTCAGGGTGCAGCCCCTGCACGCCGGACGTCTCACACCCTTGGCCAACTCGCCGATGCTCCGTAAAGCTGTGCCACGGATCTGCACTTTTTTACAAAACCTTGCACTGCGTGCAATCCATGCAAACTCCACAGCCCCCGCAGCAGGCCTGGGCAGAGCCGGTGATTGCACCGCTCTGGCCGTTGCACAAAAAAGGGACGCAAAGCCCGTCGGCGGGAGGGGGATAAGTGCTTTTTCGGCAGATTTTTTCTTACCAGGACATTATGCACAGCTAGCATGCAATCAAAATAATCAGGTAAGGATTAGCTGATGGAAGCAATCACGATATGGGGTTACAGCGTCAAGTTCAGTGATGCCATAGCATTCCTGGCGCTTATCGTAGCCGGAATCGCGGTGTGGGTTTCGTGGCTGGCATACCGCGTGAACAGGAATTCCCTTAGCTTGTATGAAGGTGGGGATTATTTAGGGACGGTTTTATACGTCACAAACAATAGCCCTCACGCCGTGACCGTTTCGAATCTCGGCTATGTTGGCCCCGACGGACGCTCATTTAGTCTGCTGGGGGAGCAAGGGTTAAGAGTCCGTATTGACCCTAGGGACGAGGCGAGCATTAGGCTTGACGATGACATGGCGGCTACCGTAAGGCGTGGAAAAGGTAGCTATTCTCGTCACTGTCTATTCGTGGCACTCGCGACTGGTCATGAGTTCTACAACGTCAATTTGCCGCGAAGGCTATGGTGGAAGATTCGGGGGTTTTTCGACGGTAGTCGCAGGCAGCGAAATCGACAATCCCAGCGCTGACTTCCTTCCTTTGATTGAGCATTCGTGTCCCCCGTGGCGTGCTTGTTGAATTGCTGGCCAGCGGAACGGTGCTAATCTGGCTCGATTAACTGACTCCATATGAGATTAAGTGCAAATGCCCGATTACCTTTATAGATTCCGCTCGGTAGAAAAGCTGCTTGGTAAAGTTGAGCTTGAAGGTGAGCTGGCAGGTACTTATATATATTTTGCGTCACCCGATCAGTTAAATGATCCATTCGAAGGCTATCGTGAATTGTTTTTTTCAGGTGATCCTATTGTCTGGCAGCAGCTTTTTAAGCGATATATTGCCTGCCTAATAGTTCGAAACTACCAATATTTATCCGGCTTTGAGCTTAATCAAAGTGATTTTCCAGATGTGTACGATCTCAGCATACTGCCACCCGATGTCAGTGAGCCAGGAAAAAAGTGATTTCTACTTTTCTTTCAAATGGCAATATTCTACGACACATTGAGTTCTTAGCACGTGGAGAACGAAAGGTTACAAAAGAAGAGCTGGTTGTGCACCTGAGTAGTATTCAAGTGTATGCGATGAAGTTGGTCGCTGGACTATACATCCAAATAGGTGTAAAACCCGTAGATACTAAGTTAAAAGATATGCAAGAAGTACGTAGCCTTGAGCCTTCATCAGCATTGCTTTCAGTCTGTGGGGAAGGGAGCGAGGGAGAAGTTACTGCGGCCGACGCTATAGGGTATACGGTGGCCTTGTATATGGCGGAAACTGAACTTTTCATATCAAACTACAACTCCTATAAAGAGGAGTCAAAAAATATCAAATGGCGCAGGCTTGTTCATAGTTTTATCGCGCAATTTGTAGAGAGCTTGAAAAAACTAAGTTATAGGGAATGGTACACCGCGTGCTTTATGGAAAGTTGCAGCAACTCATCCATATGGGGAACCTATGGCGATAACCACAAAGGCGTTTGTTTAAAATTCAAGACTGACAAGACTGGGGGCAAAGCACAGTTATCTTTCCATATGGCTGTCGCATTATCATCCAGTGGATCATTGTGGGATCATGCCAAGCTTACGTTTGAGAAAGTAAATTACGTGACCGAAATAAGTGATCTTGATTTTTTTAGATCTATCGGGATTTATCCAAGAAATATGCTGTTAAAAAACTGGTACTTGAACGATGCCGGTGATCGGAGCGCATGCTATTCAGCTCTTGACAATCAAGAAGAATGGATAGAAAACTACTGGAGAAGTCGGCAGCTAAGTATTACTAGTAAAATGCAGGACTGGAAAAATGAAAGTGAATACCGTTTAATCCTGCAGAACGGCATGCCCGATTATGAGGAATTTAAAAATCGGTGTTTGAAGTATAATTTTGAATCACTTGAAGGAATAATTTTCGGCATCCGCACACCAGAGGTTGAAAAGTATAAAATCATTCAAGTTGTCGAAGAGCTTTGTGATAAATACAAAAGATCTGAATTCAATATTTATCAAGCGCATCACAATGCATCGACCAAAGAGATTAGTTATCGCTCTCTCGTGAAGGTTAGCTGCGACAACCCCGTTTAGTTTATTACCTAAAGAGTGATTTTTTTGATTGATGTTGAGTAGGCTTTAGATTGAACTGCGCACCCTTCGAAAATTGTTGCATTAACAGGCGCTGGAGTAGGGCCATGCGTATGAATAGCGATTTCTAAATTCATTTGTTGCATTAGGTCGAGAACATCCCCGACAACTTTGAACAAATTGATTTCTCCGGAGCCAATCCAGTTTTTCGGAGCCTGAAATCGCTGGCTGATTCCCGCCACGCTGCGCCGTAAGCCTTCTATCCGCTCCTGCATCTCGCTACCGACGGTAGCATTATGTTTCTGTCCCACCACCAGATTCAGATCCCGGCCGGTGGCCTGGTGCAAATCATCCACCGCCGCCAGGCTCGCGGATCCTCCTGACATCAGCTTGAGCGCGCCCAGCGCCTCGATCTTTTTCACACCACCCACAGTCTCGGTCGAATGGTCATCGATCGTCTGCGTGTGGCTCTGGAACTGCTCGCGGTTATCCAGGGCTTCAACTTCGCGCTCGATCGCCTGATCCCGGATTTTGCCATCGGTCTGGCGTAGCCAGTTGCCGTCGGCATCGACGCGCTGTTGGGCGGCTTCGCTGTGCTGCCACACCTGATCCCCCTTCGGCACCTTGGGCATGCTCAGGCCGTGCGGCAAGATCGATTGAATGTAGGGTTTGTTCGGTAGCCCGTAGGCAAAGCACACCACCACCCGCGTGCCCTCCTCCGGAAAGGCATAAATGCCCATTTCCTCGCCACCGGTGGGCAGCGGCAATGGAACGCCAGTGAGCGGCGGCATGGCTGGGTCTGGTTCGTCGTCGGCGCCGAGCACTTCAATATCCACGGCATAGCGCGGGCGGAAGTCGTCGCACAGTCCGGCGTCCGCTGGCGCATCGGCCACGGCGATAACTCGGGCAAATCGCGGCAAGTGATAGCCACCGGTGAGTTCGGGGAATTGGCGCTCTACAGCGCGGCGGATTGCGTCGTCCATCGGATGGCCATCTGGTCATTGGCGAGTGCCACCGTGGTGATGCGCTCGCCGTTGTTGATCGTTGCACCTGGTCGCAGCCCGGGAAGGGCCGCGACCATCGCGCTCTGGTTGCCCTGGAAGCCGTCAAACAGCTCCGTGGGAATCTGCAGCGGCGCACGTGCGCCGAAAAAACTATCGGCCCAACTGCCGGCGAAGACTTCGCCGTTGCCCAACTGGTGCCAGGTGAAGTCGGGAATGCTGTACACGCGGGCCAAGCTGTCCATCGCCTGGTAACCGGCGGCGAGGCTGTAAAAATACGGCGCCTTCACGTTGGCATAAGGCCGATCAGGAACACGAAACCGCAAGCCAGTTTGTACGCTGACCTCGGCCAGCACGGCGCGTAGGTCAACATGGCGCAGATTCAGCGGCAACGGCTTGGCCAGTACAGCGGCCAACTCGCGACAGAACAGCACTTGCTCTACCGCGTTGGCGGCGGTGCAGCGCTCGACGTAACCGATGAAGTGCCGTTGCAGCGTGCCTTCGTTGTAGCCGATATCCAGCGTCACGAGCCCTTTGAGCGGCGCCGACGATTGAACCGTGAAGTTCGCCCGACCGGGACTGGTGGCGTCTAATCGCACGTCCTCCTTGACCAGTGCGATCGGCACTCCGTTGATCGAAAGTATCTTGTGCAGTTTCACGCCGGCTCACTCCCGCCTAGCCACTTGTCCACACGCCCGAGCACTTTTTCGAAGCCGCTTAGCGAGGGATCGTTGCCGGTTGATTCGCCGTTGCCGGTACCGGCGTCACCGACTGAGCTGCCGGGAGCGCCTTGCGCGGTGACCTTGTTGCCGGCGCGCCGGCCTTCGACTTTCTCCGGGTTTGATTCACGCTCGCTCAGGGTGAATTGCACCAACCATGCTTTCAGCGTGTCCGCCTCCCGAGCGTTGACACCGTCGGAGAACTCCACTTGGCGCACACCGAAGGCCTCGGCGGTATCGTTAACAATCCGGTACAGATGGAGCTGACCACCGCCGGCGGTGGATTCAGCCAAACGCAGCAGATCGGTGAGTTGGGTTTTGTCCGCGAAGGGGATCATCAGCGACACGGCCAGCGTCTTGGGCTTGAAGCCTTTGTGAGCCTTGTCGGTGTTGCTCGTCTGGCCGGACATATCGCCGCTTTCAATGCGCAGATTGGCCGTGACCTTGAGGTTCTTGCCTTGGACTTTTTGCCCGTCGAGTAGCAGCGTCATAGGCCGACCAGCTCCTGCACGAAGCTCAGCCCTTCTTTGCTACCCACCAACAGCAAGCCCGCGCATTGAATCCATTCGTGGCCAGGCGCATCGCCGGCCAGCAGCTCGCGGCGCAATTCGCTGGCGGTGCCTGGGCCAATCATCCGCGCGCGCATGCTGACGTCTGGGTTGCCACCGATCAGCAAGTCTTTCAGGTCAGCCAGTTGCTTGTCCCGTCCCTGTTGCTGAGCGCTCTTGCGTGCTGCCAGCGTTGCCAGATCGGCCAACGGCGAGCTGTCGGCCGCGTAGCCTTCCAGCATCGCCAACTGCCCCGCCATGGACTGCTTGGCAGCTTTCACCACCGTGCAACGTTCAAGCGGCAAACCCTGCCAGCGCGGAAGCGTGCCAGCGCCGGGGATCTCCCACTTTTCGATTTCCAGTTTCACCAGGTGTTGCGCACGGCGCTCGGTTCGCACCAGGTCAGGGATCGGCAGCAAAGCATTGAACCGCGCCAAGCTGCTGGCCAGCTGCTCAAGGTGTGTCGCCAAAAACAGGATCGATAGTGCGTACTGCGGCCCACTCGGGCGCCCGCTGTCGCTGGCGTCTTCAAGTTTTTTGGCGAGATGTTCCAGCGCATTCGGCGCTGACAGAAATCGCTGATACCCCGCACCCTGCCCCACACCGTTTTGAAACGGCGTTACCACCAGGCACGCAGGCACTTGATCCATTTGCTCGGCCAGCGCCTTGCGTCCGGCCGCGATCGCGCTTTTGGCGATATCACCGACCGGCCCCGGGTTGGTGTTGGCCAGCCCGCTCAGACTCGCCAGGCGCTGGGCGGTGCTGGCCAGTTCGCCGCCGGCCAGATCCTTGGCTGCTGACAGCCCGCCCAGCCACTGAGTGGCCTGCTCTGGCCAGCGCATGGTCACCGGTGCCCAGGTCATGCCGGCGCAGTCCAGCGGATGGCTTTCATCGCTTTCAGGTTTTTGTCTTTTTGCGCCTTTTCCACAGCCAGGCGTAACGCCTCGGCATGCTGCTGCGCGGCTCGTCGGAACCGAACCAGATCAAGGCTGACTTGCTGCAACTGGGCGATGGTGTGCGGCCGGAAGGCCAGCACCTGGTCGATGTCATAGCAGGGGTAGACGTCGTCGAGCCCCAACAGCACCTGGCCGTTGAGATTCACCTGGTCATCAATGGCGCTGCTGTAGCGGTATGGCTCGCCCAATGCGCTGGAAGTAAAACCACCAGCGATGTAGCCAGCGCAGCCCGAGGCGATCGCTTGTAGCTTCTCGTCACGCAGTGCCGCCAGAACCGCTTCGATGTCGTCGACCCACCCGCCATTTTTCCAGACCTGATTTGGCCCGGGCTTTTTCATGGTGTAGCCCGCTGGCACCGATTCGAAGCCTTCCAACGTTCGCGGCTCGCCGGTGACGATGCTGTACACCACGACGCCGCCGAAATAATCCACCAACTGCCAGGCTTTACCGTTCCACCATGCAGCTTTTTGCTCCGGTACTGCGGGCGGCTTCACTTCGACGCAACCACCAGGAACCAGATATACGCCCGGCTCCAGCGGCGATTCATCGGCCGTTACGGCTCCAATGAAAATGCCCAGGTGGTCAGTTTGGTACACGAATTTTTCAGTCATGCTCGACCTCAATACTTGATGCAAAAAAGGAGAGACAGGTTTCGAGGACGCGTCTCGGCACCGCCCGCTGCGGCCACGGAAATGGCATGGCTGTGAGCGCCGGCCCAGTCGATGCCGACGTTATGGCCGTGGGCGCCGGCAGCGCCTATACCAACGTTGTGAGAGTGAGCACCCGCCCAATCAGTCGGGGCCGTGGTGCCGTTCTGCAGGTTTGCTGTCGTAAAGTTAGGACTGCCACCGCCCACGTTATTGTTTTGCGCGCGCGGGGCAGTGTGCTGGTGGTTGCCCTGAACATCAGTCCACGCGGCGTGACTGTGCTCGCCTTGCGCATCCGTCCACGCGGCATGTAGATGGTTGCCGACTTCACCGGCTGAAGCGCCGTGGTTATGAGATTGAAGCATCATGTCCTGGTAAGCGCCGAAGGCTCGCCCCGGATCAAGGCCGCGACCGTCGTCCCAGCCTCGTGGAAACAAGCCGCGCATGTCGGGCAGATTGAAAGTCGTTGATCCATCGCCGGCGCCGTAGTGCGCGCCGAGCAATGCGAACAGTCGCGCATAGGTTGTGCGTGAGACGGCCGCACCGTTGCACTTCAGCCATCCTTCAGGCGCCCAAGAGATGGCAAAGCCTGCCACCATGCCAGTCATGGAATCCCCGACCTGTTTCTGCAATTTGTTCAGCGCGGCCGTAGACGCCACGATCTGGCTGCTGTTGGTAGCCGGATCGTCGCTGATGGCGTTCGGAAGATTGCCGAGTCCGACGTCTGCTTTGGTCGTGGCCCGGGCGCGCAGTAACGGATAGTCACCGGTACGAGAAGCGAGGTATTTGATCAACGCACCGCCGACGGGCTCGGCATCGCGCAAGTCCACGATGTTGGTTGGCGATACGAAATCGGCGAGTGGTACACAGTAATGGCGCACACCAGCGGCGTCGGTATAGTCGTCCTGTTCACCGAACACCACTTTCCACACAGCCACCCGGTCGTTCAACTGGCGCTCGAGGCAAACGTCTAACCAGATCTTGCCTACTGGGATTACTTCTTGGACGGCCTCTGCCTTCGCGATCGCCACGCGGATGCCCTCGATGTAGGCTGTGCCACCGTTGATCTGGTAGCCGGTCTCCGCTTTTTCGAACATCAGCGAATCACTGAAAAAGAACGCTCGTCCGTAGAGATTGCGATTGCTCAGGCGCTCGCGCTCGTCGATGCCGGCAAGGCGTACCGTGAAATCATGCTGCCAAGTGCTGGCATCGATCTTCACACCGGTGAGCTGCATCGCACCATCAAAGGCCACCAGAAAGTTGCGAGTGACGTTGTTGCCGATCTGCTCCGGCGGAATGTTTCTGCGCTTTTGCTGCAGGGGCACCGAAGACGCAGCGAACAAGATGCCATCGGCGTCCTCGAGGCCGACCCAGTTGAAATCCCAATCACCAACGTCCGATCCCAATTGCGCGCTGTACACCACCTGGTTCGGGTTCACGTAGCCGGCATTTTTCTCCGGGATCGTATAGACGTGGACGATCTGATCAGCGGGTGGCTTGCCGGCAGCGCGATCGAGCGGCTTGGTTGGGTCAAGCCCCGGCACATTGGCAAAGATGAACTGGGTAACAATCAGTGGCTGTTGCAGGCTTTGTTTCAGGGCGATTTGGCTTTCGCCGGCCAAGGTAATACTGGCGCTCACGGTGCGCTCCTACAGGCTGGCGACCAGCGTTTGCTGGTCGTCGTTGAAGTCGATCAGGGCGATTTGCAGCCCTACGGGGGTGATGGTGACGAAGTCATAGCGCCGACACGTTCGGCCGTATTGCTGGATCAACACACGCAGCAGCTCGGGGTTAAGAGACAGTTGAGCGTTGCTGAACTTGAGCAGCACGACGTCCCAATCCCGATCGGGCTGACGCTCCTCGATCTCGACATAACCCACGCCGAGGCGCTGAAAAATGCGTTTCAAACCGGCGGTGCTACCGGCGTCGACCGAGTTGATAAACGCGTATTTCACGCGTAGCCGAAACAAGGATTCGGGTTCGCCTTTGAAGCGCGTCACGTCCCGCTGCCAAGCCCACAACTCAAGAATATTCGGGTGGCAAGTGTCGGGATCGATCTGCGAATAAGGCCAGCGCAGCCATCCCGTCACGGTTTCCCACCATGCTTGGACAGCCGCCACCAACTTCGACAGCTCGGCGCCACCGAGCCAGAACGGCAGTTTCAGTTTGTTCATTGCACATCCACCTTGAGCGACGCCAGCCGAGGAATGTCCAACCCGCTGGTGATGTCGACGCCTGGGCTAAAACGCAGTGAGGCGATATCGGCGAACTGCTGGTGCAGTTCTTCCGCCAGTCGACTGAAGCTGAAACGCGACTGTGGATAAGTCAGCGTGGGTTGATAGTCGCGGGGCGTGCTTTCTCGAAACGCTGCACGAATGAACAGCTCGACCTCAGTTTTCAGCGTGTCGACCTGCTCGGCGCTTAGATTGGGCTGCGGCCAAAGCGTCATTTCCACGTCTACAGGGACTTCGGGCATGACCATGGCGAGCAGGTCATCGCCGTGGCCGTGATTGCCCTGGTCGCGGATATGCGAATTGATCTGCTCCAGGTAAGTTGCCGCCGGCACGCCCGCATCGAACAGCACAAACGCATTGGCACTGCCCGGCCCACGCGGGGCGCCGTGCTCGAAATAGACGCCATCCGGACGCACGCCCGGGAAGGCTGAAATCATGGCGCGATACACCGCGTCGGTGTGCCATTGGTTTACCGCCGAAAACTGGTTGCGCACGCGCAAGCGCAGCTGGTCGTTCGGCTCCGGATCCGCTCCTGGTGACTCAAGCCAACCGTCCTTGTTCACGACCTGGATGATGCCGGGTACCGGCACCGGGAGAATCGCGTAGTAGCCCGGGGCAAGGTTGAAACCACTGCCGGAATCGACCGCCTCCACCGGTACGTCCAGTTGCAGCTGACCCGCAACGAATGTCACCGGCGCCGTGGTAATCAACTGGTAGACGTTGCCGTTGATCGCGGCAGACTGCACCACAATGCCTTTTTCCAGCTCCAGGACACCGTCCGGTAAAGCCCGGGTAAACAGCAATTTCCCCCGTGCCTTGGTAGCGCCTTTGCGCTCGACGTTGACAGCCCACGCGAGCGTGTCCAGCCAAGTGTCTACCGCTGTTTTCACGAAGAAATTGGGCAGCACCGTCAGGCACATAAAATCCAACAGCCACAGCACCGGCTTGGTCACCAGTGCGGTCATTACTCGCCAGAACGGCGAATAGCTGCTGGTGTTGGCCACTTTGGCGCCCTGGGCTTCGGCCTCCTTCTCCCACGCAGCTTTCAGAGCGGCCTCGGTGGTCGGGATGCCGGCGTCGGCGATCACTTTTTTAAAGTCGACCTGGCTCACAGACTTACCTCAATCGAACCAAATTTCAGAGTTTTCGCAGTGACCAGGTAGACGCCTGGTTCCTGCTGGGTGATGCGCGCCGTACCCGGCACCAGGCGCGGGTCATCCTCCACCAACAGCTCCAGCTGCTGGATGCAGTCGCGCTGACGCAGCCGATCGCGTTCTGCGACCAACGTCACCAGCAGCCCGCTGTCGCGGATCATGTGAGCGATGTCCTGGGCGATACAGGCTCGGTCATCGATCAGCAGCGGCTGGCGGGACGGATCCAGTGCCAGGTCGTTATTGACGATCAACAGGTCTACGTACTCGCTCATCCGCCCACCGCCATAGCGACCATGTTTTCCACTTCCAGCGGATTCATCGGTTTGCTGGTGTGAATGTTCACGTTCTCCACATGCGTGCCCTTGTTCTGGCTGCTGTTTGTGTTCTGGATGCTGGTCAACAGGCCACCGGGCGGTACCGCTGCAGGGCGCGCCGGTGAAAGGCTGGGAATGGCCGCATTGATGGTCTGCTGGGCTTTCTGCGCGGCGTTGGCGGTGTCGGCGGCATTGGTGGCAGCATCAACACCAGGCACCTCTGGCATGCCGCCGAAACGCGCTTCGATGTTCACGCCCGGGATGCTGTTGAGCAGCTCGATCACGCCGTTAACGGCCTTGGTGAAAATGCCGACGATGCTGTCCCATGCCGCCTTGGCCATGCCTGACCAACCGCCCATAGAGTTGAACCAGTCGGCCAGTTTCTGGAGCTTGTCGGCGACGAACTGGAACGCGGCCGTATTCATCAGAGCGGACGTCCATTCGTCCCAGTAGTGGACGGCCGCAACAATGACCGCCACCAGGGCGAGAACACCGACCACGATCCACACCATCGGATTGGCCAGCAACGCCGCGTTGACCAGCCAGATCGCGCCCTGCCACAGCAGCATGGCGCCGCGCACCAGGGCTAGGCCCGCGCTGAGGGTGTAGATCACGGCCATGTAAGCCAGGATCGCGAGTTTCTGCAGCACAAAGCCGGCGACGGTGCGCAGGTTTAGCAACTGGACGACTTTCCACACCGACACCAGACCGAGCCAGGTCATCCGCGAAATCCCAACGACCAACGTCAGCAACGACATGGCGCCAACGATGCCCATGATCGTCAGTGCGGTGATGCCGATCACGCGGGTGATGTTGGGAAACAGCTGCGACCAGCGCACCAGGGTCTTGCCGATATCCACCATCTTGTTCATGAACGGCGTCAGCACTGGTATCAACACCTGGCCAAACACCACACGCATGACCTCGACCAGGGAGGCCCACTGCTGCCATGGGTCCACCATGGCCCGGGCCATCTGCTCGGCGTTCTCCAAACCGCGCACCTTGCCCAACTGCTCGATGCCGTTGCGCAACCGATCGGTGTCCTTGGCCAGCGCGCCGATCACCTGGGCGCCCTCACCGCCGAAAGCCTCCATCAACTTGGCGCCGGCCGATGCGCTGGTCAGATCACCGAACTTGCCCTGCAGCTTGTCCAGGATCGCCATCATCGGCAGCACCTTGCCCTGCTGGTCGGTGAACTTCATGCCGAGTTTGTCCGACGCCGCGCCGATGTTTTCGAAAAACGCCTTGTAGCGTCCGCCGGCGTCGCCGCCTTCCATGGTGCTGCTGAGCGTGCCGATCACTGCCATCTGCTCAGCCAGGTCGACGCCGGATGTGGTGGCGATCGCGCCGGCTTCTTTGAAAGCGTCTTTCATCGCCGCGCCGCTGGTGCGAAACAGCTGCACGGCCAGCGCCGTCTGCCCGCCGAGTTTTTCCACCCACGCGCCCTTCCCCATCGCATCCGCTTGGGACTTCTGCAGGTTGTAGAGCGTGCCGACGTATTCACCCATCGTTTCAGCGTCGGTTTTGGTGGCCTTGGCCAGCAGGTTGCTGGTGTTGGTGAAGATCGCGAGCTGGTTGCCGGCAAGGCCTTTGATGGCGCCTTCGATCAAATACGCCGAGGCCACAAAATCCTTAGCGTTCTCGCCGTAGCTCACCGCGAACTGCAACGACTTGGCATTCAGCGCCGACAACGCATCCTCGGCGACGCCGAGCGATCGGACGTCGCCGAGGGCGCGATTGACCTCCAGCGCTGGTTCCATGGACTCACGGATCCCAACCACGGCCGCCGTCACGCCGCCGATGCCCATGCCGATCGTCTTGATGTGTTTTTCGCTCTGATCGGCAAGCTCGGAAAAGCCCATTTTCACCTTGCCCAAGGGCGCGGTGACCTTGTCTTGCAAGCTCAGAATGAAAGCCAGGCTGGCGCTGCGGTCTGCCAATGTCGTTACCCGTTCAGCGCAAGGGCGATGCCGTTAGCCACGGCAAACTCCATGCGTTTCCAGTATTCGTCCTCCAGCCACTTGGCGGTTCCCATCGCTTCGGGCGTGGGTTCGGTACCAGGAAGCCAGCGGTTCGTCAGGGCCATCAACTGGCCCAGGCCGTTTTCGCTTAAGCGCTCAGCGTGCTCGTGCGCTTTTTTACGATCACCTCAACGTTCGGCGCGTACTCCTCAAGCAGCGCACCGGCGATCTGCATCACCATCACCGGGTTGGCCAGCAACGGTTTCAAGGTGGGCTTTTCCTCTTGCTTGACGGTGGTCATCAACAGGTTGTTGCCCGGGGCCACCTTGTTGGTTTGGGTCAGGGCGTTGAAGTATTTGGTGACGTCCGCCGGCGTGAGGTTAAAGGTGAATTCCGCTTCGCCGACTTCCAGGGTGATTTCGGTGTTTTGGCTCATTGGGGTGCTCTCTTGTTGAGGTTGGGTAAAGTGGTGTCCTGGTGCGCCGGCGATCGCTGGCACACGTCTCGGACGTATTGCTGCAGTCCGAGGATCATTTGCCGGCTTAAGGCGAGCTGATCCCGGAGGGTGAAATAATCCGGTCGAGCGTCTGCTGCGAGTTCGGGGCTTTCTGCATCAACCACGCGGGCGGCGCCGGCGGTGGCGGGCACAGATCCACCGGCGGGACAGGCGGCGCGAACGTGCAACCGGCCAGTGCCATCGTCAACAGCGCCGCGCAGGCGATCGTTCTTAGTGCGCGCATCGGTCAATTCCTGAGTGTTTCGTTGGTCGATCGCGTCCCGCTCGGCCAGCATTTCGCCGCTGATTCGGGCCGCCTCACGTAGTCCGTTCACTTCCCACTGCGCGCTGTCGCGCTCGCGCCTGGCGTCATCGCGCTGATCGGTTACCCGATCGAAGGCCAGCCACAACAGCAAGGTCAGCAGCAGGACGAGCGGCGCCAGGCGCAACGAGGAAAAAGTCATCGCAGGCACAATTTCATTTCCGCCAAACGACGGTTGTGCAGGCCTTGAACGAAGCGCTTGCGCCCCTGCGCGTCGGTCACATACGCCCATACCGGCGTCTTTCCATCCGGCGCCCAGGCCAATGCTTTGCAGCCATCAGCGATGCGGCCGGCATTGATCAATGCCACTGCACGACTGGCGCACGTGTTGGGCACTCCAACGTTGTGGCCGTGACTAGTCAGGGCGTCGAAGGTGTTCTGGCTTACGTCAGGGTTGGTGATGCAATCGGCGAGCTGCAGCTGGGTTTTGCGGATCACCAGCTGCTCCACCTCCGCGCAACGTCCTGGTGACCAGTAGTCGCCCACCACGACCGGAAACGGGCTGGTGTACCGGGTGATGCCCATGCATACCGTCGGCAGACCGCCGGCCAACTGATCGGCGTAAACGGTGTTCTGGCCACGGCCTTCCCAAGTACCCAGGAAAATCACCAGCGGAGCGCTGGCCAGCGCGAGCGCGCCAGCTTGAATCCGGCCGCGCAGGCTCATGGAAACCACACCCGCAGCAGTGCCGGCACAACCATTTGCAGCACGGAAGCGACCACCGTGAGGATGGTCAGCAAGCGGCCAACCTTCGCGCCGATGTCGTTCACCGCTACCGTCAGGGTCTGCTGGCCAGCGTTCAGCTCAGACAGTTGCCCCGCTATGTGCTCGAAACCCTGCTCCAACTTGGTGACCCGAGTCGGGACGGTTTCGTGCCGGTCTTCCAACTCGCCCAAGCGGTGTTCAAAGACAGCGAACTTCTGTTCCAGCGCTCCGAGGCGCACAGCGTCAGTGGTCATCGGCGATTACTCTGCTCAAACCCCGTTTGGCACGGGACGCACCGCGTTTTTCCGCCCAGCGCCTGGCGCGCCGGCGGGATTTCTTTGTCGCAGTCCTGGCAATGGCTCAGGCTTGGCCCGACCGGCACAGGCTTCAGCAGCTGGGCCTTGATGGCCTGGTCACGCTGGCGCTGCTCCAGTTCCTGGGCGCGATCGAACCAGTCCACCATTAGCGGATACCTTCGATCTCAGCGGCAGCGAGGTACGGCACGCCGTTGATGTGGATAAAGTCCGGACTGGTGACGTCGAATGGCACCTTGTGCTTGGTCTTTTCGCCGCCCTTCGGGTCGATCGCCAGGAGACTGGACACCTTCACCTTGCAACCGAAGGCTTCCACGCGCAGTTCCTCATCCCCACCGGCTTTGGCGAAGAACACCGCGTCGAACGGCTTGAGCTCGCGAAAGCTACCGGCCGAGCGCGCTGCATCGATCAGCAGTTGAAAGTTGGTGGTATCCAGCTCCAGTTCGCCGGCAGCGGCCACGTCGCCGTCCACGTAGCCGTCTGGAACACCTCGGGTCTGAGCCACTGCCGAGTTGTCGGTAATGTCCAGGGTGCAGTTCTCAACGTGCAGCGCGATGTCGCCCAGGCTCACGTCAAAGTTCTTGCCGCCAATCTTTGCCATGGGCGTTACTCCGTTTTGTCGGTGGAAAGATCGAGGGCGATGTTCGCCGTCAGGTCTTTCGGGCAGTTGAGGGGTTTGAGCTTGATGTAGGCCGCTACCTTGGTTTTGCTGAGCCATTCCAGCACCAGGTCGCCGTCCTTCGGCGGCTCGATGTCGCCGGGAAACACTTCGCCGGCAAACTTGATGGACTTCGCCATGGCACGCAGCGGCGCCATCAGTTGGTTGGTATTCACCGCCATGCTGTTGGGCGTGTTGTTCAATCGGCGATCGGCGACGCGGCGGATCAGCAGCGGGCGAATCAGGCGAGCGGCCTTGTCGGTGATGCGCAGGTATTCCACGACTTGAAAGTCGCTGCCGGGGGTGTCCAGCATGTTGCAGTCACCCCAGTACACGCCTGGGTAATCCGGGTAGGTTTGCGTAACGGATAGCCGCGCGCGGTCCAGCTCAGTGCGCACGGCGGACGGCAGCGGGGTCAGCTCGCTATCAACAGGCACCTCGCCAAGTCCCAGCACGGCACCGGAGGCTACGCGCATCGGGCTATCAGCAATGCTCACCGCGGCATTGGCCAAGCGGCCAGCCAGCACGCCTAAATCGTTGCCGTGCAACTGAGGCACTACAGCTACGCGCGGAGCGGCGAGGTTTGCCACCAAGGCCTTTTGCTCAGTGAGGTACTGCGCCCAAGTCTGGTCGACGGCGATGCCGACACTGCTCGCCAGAAAGAACACTCGGCGGCCGTAGGTGTTGTTCAGGGTGACGGCTGCGTCATGCATCGCTGACAGCTCGTCAGCCTTCACTACAGGCTTGGTGATGATAACCGCTTCGACGGACACGCCCTGTTGCTGGGTCTTCTCCAGCGCAGTGGCCCAGTCACCTTCGGCGCCGATCGGGGCCGCGATGCAGGCCCAGCGTTGACCACCGTTCTGCCGCGCGGCAGCGATTTGGGTTTTGAGGTCGCTCGCTGGAACGCCCAGCGCGGCGTCCAGGTCGCTATCGGTGTTCAGCGGGATGAACTGGCCGACGTTCTTGACGGCTGGGCCGATGAAAAGAAAGTAACGCTCAACCTCAGTCACGGCGCCCTGGCCTAGATTGAGATTGTCGACGGTGACTTGACCGAGTGCCATGCAGTGCCTCGTTAGCGGGGTGAATTTAGGATTTGTTGCAACACCTGGTTAATCAGGAGATTGGTTTCGCGTTCGGTTTCGGCGCCGATGAACTGGCGTTTCGGAAGCGTGATTTCCCAGCTCTGCGCGCCGGTGCTTTCGCTGCGCTGGTCGTCGAGGATCCGGATCAGCAAACCAGCTTTGGCGTAGTTCACATGCTCCTGAATCCACGCTACCGACGGCCGGGTCAGTGTCTTTTTGCCCGCTTGGCGCACGCGGAAGCCCAACCGGCGCAGGCGCTTGGCCTGCTTGTCGGTAGCTGCCAAACCCGGTGGGGTCCTGTTCCAGCGGCGCATCTGTTGAGCGGTACGGCGTTCGCTGACGCCGTTGTGTTGCTGCGCGGCAACCCATCGGGTCAGGGCGTTTTTCCAGCCCAGTTCCGCTTCATCAGGGCTTACCCGGGTGACCACCATCAACTTGGCCAGACCGGCTTCCATCTTCCTTTTGCCCTTGCCGTCGCCTTTGCGTGGGGCGAACGGCGTGCCGTCCAGGTTCTTCTGCTCACGCACGCGCTTGCGGCTCATCGTGCGCACGCGTTTGGTGACCTGATTCAGCAAGCGGCGGCGCAATTGCGGCGGAAGGCTCAGCAATGCCAATTGCTCGCGGACGCCCAAACGACCGCGAATGTCGAGTTCGAACGTGCTACGGCCGGCCATCGGTGGCCACCTCACCGCGCTCGGCGACCCACAGGTCAAACGGGACGAACGCCCACGTTTTGCCAAAGGCCTGGATCTCGCCGGCGGCGTCCTCGGCCAGATACTGCGGCTCGACAAACTCCAGCGTGATTTCCACGTCGAACAGGTCGTTGTCGACCGGCTCGACAAGGAATTCCGGCGCCGGCAGCTCGTGACGGTCACGGTTGGCGTCGTGGCTTTCCAGCCAACTGCCCACCAGAGCCATTAGCCGCGCCGGATGGTCGGCGAAACGCTCCAGGACGATCACGGCGCGATAGTGCATGTCGCCCAGATGCATCCCGTCGACGTCGGGCTTCCAGATCAGTGCAAGCTTGACCTGCTCGGTGAAACTGTCGAGCTGCTCGGGTTCGACCAGACGGCGTTCCTGCAGGTACGCGGTCAGCCCTTGGAGCTTGGTCATAACAGCGCCGCCGTGACGCGGCCACGGCCTTGCAAGGCGCGCACTGCCGCTTGGCTGAATGCCAGGAACGTGCTTTCGCGTTCCGGCGCTTCCTTGCCCGTGTTCTCTGCGCTTTCGCGGCGGGTCACCGTGGCGAACTGTTGTAACGCGCTCGCCTTGGCCCGGCAGTACACGGCTCGACGGTAGATTTTCAGCTTCAACGCGTTATCAGGCAGAAGGTTCTGATCAGTTTGGATGAATGGCCATTCCTTGATCTGCTTCGGCGGGAGGTTGAGCGGATCGGGAACCTCGACACTGTTTACGCCAAGGGCTCGCCAGCGTTGTTTCAGCTCTGCCAGATCGGCATTGACCTCGACCATTGCCATGGTCAGGTCAGCGGCCAGCATGTCCACCAGGTACTCCGCCGGCAGGCGGTATCCTTTCTGGAATTCGGCAACAGACAGATCCGGCCAAAAGCCGTCGTTCTCGATCATCTGTTCCACAAACGTGGTGGGTTTACCGGAAAAGCTCATTGCTGACCGCTCAAATAGGGCGGGGAGACTGTTTTCCATGGGGCTGGCCATGAATGGCAGACACACGTCCACAGTTCCCCGCTGGGGGGGTAGTCGGTTATTGGGCGCCGGTGACGGCGGGTGTTTGTTTGGCGATCGCTTTGCGGCACTTCGCAATGCGCGTCTCGTTGCCGGCTTTCGCGTACAGCTCGGTCGAGCGCTCCAGATGCTGGAGCGCGGTTTCCCACTGCTCGGCCTCCATGGCGCGCATGCCGATCAACTTGTGGTACTTGCTCGGGATTTGCTCGGTCAGCTCCCACTCACCATCGACGCGCGGCAGCAGGTCAGACAGGTACGGCTCGGGGCTGCGCTGGGCGTTGTATTCTGCGTAAGCCCAATCGATTACCGCGTCGGCAACGAAGGTCTGCACGTCGCGCCGCTTGAACCGCTCGGGCATCTCCTGCCCCTGCCCGATCGCAAAGTCAGCCAGCGCCAGGCCATCTTCGAACTGCTCGGTGTCAAACAGCCAGACCATCACCTGCACCAGGACACGATTCGGCATCACCAGGCCCGAGTCCATGTAGCGCTGAATGAAGTCCTGGTACTTGGGCAGCAGCTCCTCACGCTTGAGCGCCTGGCGTCCGGCGAGACCCTTGATATCGCTCAGGCGCTGCAGATCCTGATCCAGCGAGGCTTCCATCAGCAGGAGGTGCTTTTTCGCA
>Ga0268255_10000893_pt1 | contig 18876 bp, 9 predicted proteins | sample AgamicOrMarz_FD_200256 | JGI IMG/M metagenome (GOLD analysis project Ga0268255, IMG submission 200256) | Agave microbial communities from Guanajuato, Mexico - Or.Ma.rz (v2) (version 3) | ecosystem: Host-associated > Plants > Phyllosphere > Phylloplane/Leaf | place: Guanajuato, Mexico | collected...
CGCCGCAGTCCCTCCAGCTCCAGAAGCCCCCACCCCCTCCAAAACCCGAAAAAACCCCACAACCTCATTCAACTGCTCTCCCTGCTCCTCCATCGACCGCGAAGCCGCCGCCGCCTCTTCCACCAGCGCCGCGTTCTGCTGCGTGACGTTGTCCATCTGCGTGATCGCTAGGTTCACCTGCTCGATGCCGCGGCTCTGTTCGCTCGATGCCGCCGCGATCTCCGACATGATGTCAGTGACGCGCGCCACCGCCTCCGTCACCTCGCTCATCGTCTTGCCCGCTTCGCCGGCGAGCGACGAGCCGTCGCGGATCTTGTCCACCGAATTGGCAATCAGATCCTTGATCTCCCTGGCCGCGCTCGACGAGCGCTGAGCCAGGCTTCTCACCTCACTTGCAACCACCGCGAAGCCGCGACCCTGTTCGCCCGCACGCGCCGCTTCCACGGCCGCGTTCAGCGCAAGAATGTTTGTCTGAAATGCAATTCCTTCGATGATGCCCGTGATGTCCGCGATCTTGGTCGAGCTGTCGCTGATGTCCTGCATCGTGCTCACCACCTGGCCCACCACCGCGCTGCCTTTTTGCGCAACACTCGATGCGTTCGCTGCCAGCGTGCTGCCTTGCTGCGCGTTATCGGCGTTCTGCTTCACCGTCGACGTGAGTTGCTCCATGCTCGAAGCCGTCTCCTGCAGCGACGCCGCCTGCTGTTCCGTGCGCTGGCTCAGGTCCATATTGCCCGCGGCGATTTCGCGCGCCGCGTGCGCGATGCTCGTGCTCGCATCGCGCACGCGTCCGACGATCGTCGTCAGGCGCTCGTTCATCTCGCGCAATGCGCCGAGCAGCTTGCTCGTTTCATCCTTGCCGTCGACGTTAATGCGCGTGCGCAAGTCGCCTTGCGACACGGTCCGCGCGACGCCGATTGCAAGATTCAACGGACCGCTCACCGCGCGCGTGAGTACCACGCATGCGCCCACCGCGAGCGCGATCGCGAGCAGGGAAATCGTGATGAGCAAGTTGCGCTGGTGCTCGTAGTGCGCCGCATAGCCGGCGATCATCTCCTCCTGCCGCGAATGCGCGTAGTCCGCATACGCATCGGTCGCACGGATCAGCGCCGCTAGCAGAGGGCGGCATTGATCGTCCATCCTGGCGATCGCCTCGTCGCGTTTATTGGCGAGCGCGAGACCGACAATCTCGGTCGCGACGGGCGCGTAAGCAGTCTCCACGCGGTCCATCTCGGCCACGAGGCTGCGCGCTTTGTCGCTCGCGTCGGAGGCCTTCATCATCTCGTTCAGCTTCTTCAGGTTCGCCGATACGTCTTCGTGCGCGCGCGCCACCAACGCTTTCTCAATGTCGAAATCCTCGGGCTTCACGACAAGCACGAGGTTACGGGCAGCGATCGCCCGACGGTCGACGGCTGTTCTCACTTGCACGGCCATCTCGGCGCGCGCGTTGATGCCGCGCACGAAGCTGGAGAACCCTTCGGTCGAATCGCTCAGCGACTTGAGGGAAAGCCCCGCAACCACGACGACAATCAGGGACAACGTGCCGAAGCCGGCAATCAGCTTCGCTTTAATACTGAACTGGTTCAAGGCGGCCATATATTGTTGCTTCTCCAAGTACGAAACGTCGACGTTTCGTGATGGACTCTCAGGTCCGGACATGGGAGCGTCTATGTGACCGTCGTACTTCCCGACGGTCCTGCGCAGTGTTGCCGTCGCGTGCAAGCACGAAACCGGCATCCCATTTACTGGTTATCGGGCCGCGCAGAGCGGACTTGAGGAGGGCGGGGTAATCCATTACGGACTTCTCATGAAATTCGCATAGAACCTAGCGTCGGGTCCGCCGCGTAAGCGATTCACAAGCGCCTCCGCAAGCGAATCGCAAGCGCCTCATAAACGCGCACTAAGCACTAAAAACCCGTCTTTTCGATCCTTTGGGTAAGGATGACCTCTGTTACGCTACGGGTTCGCCATACGCGATCCCCGATGGACGCGTCTCTTCCTCCTTTAGCGCGTGAGACCGCGCATGCCCAAACCGAACTCAATGGTCACGCGTCGTCCGAACATCATCATTGCGATCAGTGGCGTGCTGGCCAGCGCGATCCTCGCCATTGCAGTGTGGGTGCTGGCGCAGATGCACGACGACGCATTGCGGCGCGCGCAAGATTCCGTGTTCAACGTCTCGCTGCTGGTGGAACGCGACGTGTCGCGCAATCTGGAGATCTACGACCTGTCGATACGCACGGTGATCGAAGGGCTCAAGCAGCCACGCGTGCTTGAACTGGAGCCTTCGCTGCGGCAAATGGTGTTGTTCGACGGTTCGGCATCCGCGAAAGACATGGGTTCGATTCTCGTGATCGACGAAACCGGCTATATCAAGTTCGATTCGCAGTCCGTTACGCCGCGCCATGTCTATCTCGCCGACCGCGACTACTTCAAGGTGCATCGCGATTCGCCCAACGTGGGTCTGTACGTGAGTCACCCGTTCATGCCGCGTGCAACGGGCACTGACATGAGCATCGGCTTGAGCCGGCGTATTTCGCGGCCGGACGGCAGCTTCGGCGGCGTGGTGGTCGGCACCATGCGGCTGAAATATTTCCGCAGCCTCTTCAACGGGATGAATCTCGGCGCCGGCGGTTCGATGGCTCTCATGCTAAGCGACGGCACGATGCTGATGCGGCGTCCGTACGATCCAAAGACGATCGGCATCAACTTGACGGGTACCTCCAACTATTCCCGCTTCGCCGCGCAGCCGAGCGGCGACTTCTTCGGCACCGCGGCAATCGACGGCGTCGAGCGCTGGTACGCGTTTCGCCATATCGACATGTATCCGTTGATTCTCGATGTCGCGCTGTCCACGCAGGACATCTACGTCGGCTGGCGGCGGCGGGCATGGATCATCGGCTCGCTGATCGGCGCGCTCGACCTCACGCTGATCGCGCTTGCCGTGCTGTTCGCGCAGCAGATGCGGCGCCGTCTTATCGCCGAGGAAGAGTTGCACAGGCTCGCGCGAACGGACGGTCTCACGGGCATGGACAACCGTCGCACCTTCGAGGAAGCCGCAGAGAAAGAATGGCGCCGCGCGCAGCGCAACGACGGATCGCTTGCCATGCTGTTGATCGACGTCGATAGTTTCAAGGGCTTCAACGACCTGTACGGGCACTCGGCCGGCGACGACGCGCTGATCGCGGTAGCTCAATGCATCACGCACGAGGTGCGGCGTCCCGGCGACACGGCGGCGCGCTACGGCGGCGAAGAGTTCGCCGTTCTGCTGCCTGACACCGACGAAGCGGGCGCCCTCTGCATTGCAGAGAAAATCCGCGCAGCGGTCCAGGCACTCGCGCTCGGCCATGTGGCGAGCTCGCACCACGTGTTGACGATCAGTATTGGCGTAGCCACAACGCAAGGCGAGACTTTCACGACGAGTCGCGCGCTCGTCAACGCGGCAGATCAGGCTTTGTATGCGGCCAAAGACGGCGGCCGCAACCGCGTCGTGTCGCACCCAACTGTAGGAACCTGCGCGTCGGCAACGAGCCGCGCTTTCACGGTGGTGGCCGGCCATTGAGTTCCTGCCAATATTATCCGGGTAATATGTTGCTTTTTAATTTAACCCGGATATAATTCGACAACTTCCCAACCGGAGTTTGTCGTGACCACACATCGCCCCACCAGCACTATCAGCACCACTTGCACGGCCTTCGAGGGCCATCGCTTCATCGCCTCGGGTGAGTTGCCCGCAGTCGCGCTCGCCGTCAAGGAAGTGCTCGCGCGAGGTGAGCAAGCGCCCGTTCTGGTTTTCGACGACGCCACGGCCGCCCCGGTCGAATTCGATCTGCGTGGCACTGCCGAAGAAATCGTCGCGCGCCTAGTTCGCGAGTCGTCCGCTGCTCATCCGCACAACGATGCAAGCAACAACGCAAGCAACGACGACGCCGAGCCCGACACCCCACGCGGTCGCGGGCGCCCCAAGCTGGGCGTCGTCGCGCGCGAAGTCACCTTGTTGCCGCGTCATTGGGACTGGCTGAACGCGCAGCCGGGCGGCGCGTCGGTCGCGTTGCGCAAGCTCGTGGAGACGGCGCGCGGAACTGGCGAGCAGCGCGAGCGCAAACGTGCGGCGCAAGAAGCGGCGTATCGGTTCATGACGGCGGTAGCCGGCAACCTGCCGGATTACGAGGACGCCACTCGCGCGCTCTATGCAGGCGATCAACCACGCTTCGAAAAGGAAATCGCCGGATGGCCCGAAGACGTTCGAGCCTACGCAGTGCGGCTCGCCGGCAACGCGTTCGAACCGCCAATGTGACTCGCATCAAACGCGGCGCACAGGCGAAAAAAAACCGCTCACACTCGTTCGAGCGTGAGCGGAAAAGTCGGAGAGTTACAACAACATCGCATGCGCTACATGAGGTCCACGCAGCAGGAGAAGTCTAAGAGGCGAATGAACACGCTTCTATCGGACGAATCTCAAACGCACGCATGTGCGTTCATCACAGTGCCGTCTACCAGGCATTCCTTACATTATCCTGTCCCGGTTATTCCAGGCATTTATCGCTTCAGGTCCACGCCGTCAGCGCCGTAAAAGGAAGGTGAGCGCTGCCGCGCCTCCACGTCCTGCATGCATGACTCATCGCAACGAGTCGCGACATGCTTGCGACGGAGCAGCAGCGGGCATTCCGTTGTGACTTCCGAAGGATGTTCAAATGAAGTGGTTCGATCGCATGACCGTGTTCAGGAAACTGCTGCTGGCCTTTGCCGTTGTGATTGGATTTTGCGTGGTGATCGGCGGCACTTCGCTGAAAACGCTGTCGTCGATGCATGACATCACCGATGCGATCTGCGACAAATACATGGACGGCCTTTACTGGCTGGAAGAGGCGAACCGCCACAAGATCGACGCCGACCTCGCCGCCGCAAATCTCGGCTATGTGAAAGACGACGCGGGGCGGCAGAAGCTGAAGGACAGCATCGTCGGCTCCCTCAAGCTGATGCATCAGGGCTACGATCAATACCGCGCGACTATCGTCACCGCAAAAGGCCGCCAGATGTTCGACGACGTGCTGGGCAAGTCGGCGGAGTGGGAAGCTATCGTGCATCAGCAGGTCGGCCTCGCGCCGATTCCTGCCGGCGTCGACAACGACGAACTCGTGCGCCGCGCGATTGCGTCAAGCGAGGCATTGCGCGACCGCATCACGGCGTTGATCGACTATCGCCGTCAGCAAGGCAACGACGCGCAGGCGGAAGCAGCCAGCGAATATCAGCGCATGCGCGTTGCGATGGTCGCGCTGGTGCTGGGTGCGATCGCCGCGGGCGGCCTGCTTGCCGCGATGATCGCGCGGCGTTTGTCGCGTCAGTTGGGCGGCGAGCCGGACTACGCAATGCAACTCGCCAACCGTATCGCCGACGGCGATCTCAGCGTGCGCGTCGAGACCCGCGCCGGCGACACGCACAGCATGCTCTACGCGCTGCGCAACATGCGTGAGCGGCTCGCCACGATCGTGTCGGGCATCAGCGAATCGAGCGAATCCATTCTGACCGCGTCAGGCGAGATTGCACAAGGCAACACCGACCTCTCGCAGCGCACTGAAGAGCAGGCTGCAGCCTTGCAGCAAACGGCGTCGAGCATGCAGCAACTAACTTCGACGGTGAAGCAGAACGCCGAAAACGCGCAGCAAGCGGGCGGCGTCGCGCAAGGTGCATCGGAAGTGGCCGCGCGCAGCAGCGGTCTTGTCGACGATGTGGTGGAAACGATGCGCGAACTGGCGGCCGGCTCCAAACGCATGACCGATATCATCGCGGTGATCGAAGGCATCGCGTTTCAGACCAACATTCTGGCGCTCAACGCAGCGGTCGAGGCGGCACGCGCCGGCGAACAGGGGCGCGGCTTCGCGGTCGTCGCGGGCGAAGTGCGCTCGCTTGCCCAGCGCAGCGCGGTGTCGGCGAAAGAGATCAAGGAACTGATCGAAAGCTCGACGGCACGCGTGGGCAGCGGCGCGGAACTCGCCGAACGGGCCGGCCAGACGATGGCTGAAGTGACTCAGGCGATCAAACGGGTGACGGACCTGATGGGCGAGATTTCGTCGGCGTCGCAGGAGCAAAGCACGGACATCGAGGGCGTGAACCGCGCCGTCGCACAAATGGACGACGTGACCCAGCAGAACGCCGCGCTCGTCGAGCAGGCCGCGGCCGCGGCCTCGTCGATGGCGGATCAGGCGAGACAGTTGCAGCAAGCGGTGACTGTGTTTTCGCTCGAAGCGACGCGGGGCTGACCGGATTCACGTCATCGCGCGCTGTGTCGTTTCAACCGACTGCACGCCATCTTGTTCGCGCTTGCCACCTCCAATGGCACTCCGTACACTCGCGCGTAATTCCCGCACGGCGTCTGTTTTTTGCGCCGTCGTCATGAAAAACGCCGACTAGAGGAGAACCCCCGCGATGGCCGATTCCTATTTCCCCCGCTGGCGCGCACAGCCAGACGCCGTCGAGGGGCGCATCGTCGGCACCGACGAGCGTCTCGCGTGGCCGCAGATGTTCGCGATGGGCATTCAGCACGTCGTCGCCATGTTCGGCTCGACGGTGCTCGCGCCGTTGCTGATGGGCTTCGATCCGAACCTCTGCATCTTCATGTCGGGCATCGGCACGCTGTTGTTCTTCGTGCTGGTCGGCGGCCGCGTACCGAGCTATCTCGGTTCGAGCTTCGCGTTCATCGGTCTCGTGATCGCAGTCACGGGTTACGGCGGCCACGGGCCGAATATAAACATTCCGCTCGCGCTGGGCGGCATCATCGCGTGCGGCGTGGTGTACGCGATCATCGGGCTAATCGTGTCGGCGGTCGGCACGCGCTGGATCGAAACGCTGATGCCGCCGGTCGTGACCGGTGCGATCGTCTGCGTGATCGGTCTGAATCTCGCACCTATCGCGGTGCGCGGCGTGAGCGGCAGCAACTTCGATTCGTGGATGGCGCTGGTCACCGTGCTGTGCGTCGGCGCCGTTGCAGTCTTTGGGCGGGGCATGCTGCAGCGTCTGCTGATTCTGGTCGGCTTGCTGATGGCGTATGTGATTTACGCAATCGTGACGAACGGCCTCGGCATGGGCAAGCCCATCGACTTTTCGATCGTGGCCAACGCTGCGTGGTTCGGTATGCCGCACTTCACGGCGCCTGTGTTCGATATGCGGGCCATGACGTTGCTCGCGCCGATCGCGGTGATTCTCGTCGCCGAGAACCTTGGCCATATCAAGGCCGTAAGTGCGATGACGGGGCAGAACCTCGACCGCTATATCGGCCGCGCATTTCTCGGCGACGGGCTCGCGACAGTCGTCTCGGGTTTCGCCGGCGGCACGGGCGTGACGACGTACGCTGAAAACATCGGCGTCATGGCGGTGACCAAAATTTATTCGACGCTGGTGTTCGTCATTGCCGCGCTGATTGCGCTGGTGCTGGGCTTTTCGCCAAAGTTCGGCGCGGTCATCCAGACCATTCCGGGTCCGGTGCTCGGCGGCGTTTCGATTGTGGTGTTCGGTCTTATCGCGGTGACGGGCGCGCGCATCTGGGTCGTCAACAAGGTCGATTTCTCAGACAACCGCAATCTGATCGTGGCTGCTGTCACGCTGGTACTCGGCGCAGGCGACTTCTCGCTCAAGCTCGGCGGCTTCGGTCTTGGCGGCATCGGCACTGCGACTTTCGGCGCGATCATTCTCTACGCGCTGCTCAGAAGGAAGCCGGCACAAGGCCCGGTGGCCTGACGGTTTTGGCGGCGGCGCGCGTGCCTTCGATCGAGGGCCGCCGCCGCAACGCGAGCAGTAGCCGGCTTCACTTCCTGCGCGCGGTCAGCGCCGTCTCCGACAGATCCACTTCGCGCATGAGCTTGTTGAACGTCTCATCGTTGATGGCCTGACTGCTGCGCAAGCTGAGAAGCACCTGACGCTCCGCGCGCATCGCCGAGAGCTTCATGCGAAATTCCAATGCATCGGCGCGCCGTGCCATCTCGCGCGGTTCCCGCTCCTCGCCAAGTGCGGCGAGTCTGCGACGATAAATGTCCATCACGCGCGCGGTGACATCGGCCGCATATGCCGAGGCGGATTCGTCGAGGTTCGCGCACTCCTTGTCATGCACGTCGTCTACAGCACGAATGGCGGCTTGCGCGGCCATCACACGTGCAAGCGTTTCTTCCGCAGCATGCGGGTCTTTACCGCGACGCCATCCGCGCAATAGCAGCGGCAACGCGAAGACAGCGACGACCAGCGACAACAGGATCACGCCCGATGCGATGAATATCGCGAGGTCGCGCCCAGGCAACGGTGCGCCGTCCGGCAGCATCTCCGGCAGCGACAACACGCCTGCCAATGTCACGGCGCCGCGCACGCCCGCGACCGTCGTGACCCCCACCGTGCGCAATCCCGGCACCGCGTTCGCGACGCCCTGGCGCGCCGCGCCGCGGCTCGCGAACCAGCGCAGCAACCAGACCCACACAAAGCGCATCGTGTAGAGCGCCGCCGCAACGGCCGCGATGTAGCCGATCAGCAGCCCGACTTGCGCGTTGCTCGTTTCATGCGCATCGAGCAGCGCGCGTCCGAGAATGTGCGGGAACTGAAGCCCCAGCAGAATGAACACCATCCCGTTGAAGACGAACTCGATCATGGTCCACGTACTGCTCGCGCGCACTCGCGATGCCACCGGCCCGGACGTCGCAAGCGTCGTGTAGTTCATCATCATGCCGGCCGCGACCGCTGCGAGAATTCCCGACAGTTCAAGGCGTTCTGCGATCAGGTATGCGGCGAATGGAATCAGCAACGTCATGATGACGCCGGGCGCCGGGTCGCCTTCTTCGGCGAGATTCAGAAAGCGCACTGCGATAAAGCTGAAGAGCCAGCTCACCGCTGCGCCCGTCGCGAGACCGCCCGCCGCGATGATCACGAAGCTGATCGACGCGTCGCGCAATGAAAAGACACCGGTGAGCGCGGCGGCAATCGCGAACTTCAGCGCGACGAGGCCGGAGGCGTCGTTCATCAACGCCTCACCTTCCAGGATGTGCATGAGCCTGCCTGGAATCTTGCCCTTGCCCGCGATGCCGGAGAGTGCGACCGCATCGGTCGGCGACAACACGGCGGCAAGTGCAAACGCGACGGGCAGCGACATCGACGGTACCAGCGCATGCACGAAGTAGCCGACGGCGAGCACCGTCATGAACACAAGGCCGAGCGCGAGCATCAGGATCGAGCGGCGCGCCATGAAAAACTCGCGCTTCGGAATGCGCCAACCGTCCGCGAACAGCAGCGGCGGAATGAACAGCATCATGAAGATTTCTGGATCGAACGTGACGTGCAATCCGAGCTTCGGCCAGGCGAGCATCGCGCCGATTGCGATCTGAACCAGCGGCAACGGCAATGGCGCGAGGCGGGTCACGACACCCGACCCGGCCACGGCAAGCAGAAGAATCAATACGGTGAAGACAATTTCCATCGGTACGAGACTTGGGAAGATAACGGAGAGGCGGACAAAGGTTTGTGCGCCGGCGCGTCGCACCTCGCAAGGCCGGCGCGCAAGCGGCATATGGCGCGTCGGCGTGCGCCGCGCGGCGCAGCGCGAGCGCCAGGTGTAGACCGCGAGTTTAGCTTGTGAGTTTGACCTGCGCAGCGTGACCGCGCCGCGCGGCGTGCTTAGCGACTCCACGAGGGCCGCCTGGCGCTCCGCAAGATCAGCTATTCCTCGCTGCACGCTAAAGGTGCGTCCGCGCCCTGCCGTGGCGCACGTGCCATGCCGCCGGTGCAATCTTTCACGCGAGTTACATGGCTATGTGCGCGAGCGCGCGCATGGAGCTTGCTTAAGCCATATCGATGACGCACATTTTGGAGCAATGGCGCCGTGGGTTGTTCGCACCCGCGTTCGACCGGCCCGGCTCTCGCGTGAGAGGATTGCATGACGATTGCGCAACAGGAAAGGACGGCCAGCGCGCGCCACGGTTTCGACGTCGAAATGACGTCCGGCCTGGAGCGCTTCTCGGTGCAGCACGGCGAGCTGACGCTCACGAGCGTGTTTCAACCCATCTTCAGTCTGTCGCATATGCGGGCGGTCGGCTATGAAGGCTTGCTGCGCGCGCACGACATGCTCGACCGGCCGGTTTCGCCGCTCGACGTATTCGGCGAGGCGGCGCGCGTGGGCGATGTGTTACAGCTGGACCGTCTCGCGCAGACGCTGCATCTGGAAAACTTCAAGGTGCTAGGCGCCGAACGCGAGTGGCTGTTCCTCAACGTGCACCCCGGCGCGCTCACCGATCCGTATCTGTCCGCTGCATTATTGGCTACGCTCAAGCGCCTCGGCTTGTCTCCAAGGCGCATCGTGCTCGAAGTGCTCGAACAGCGCGCCGAAGATCTGGAGCGTCTCGCGGATGCCGTACGCCAGTTCCGCGAGCGGGGCTTCCTGATCGCACTCGACGATTTCGGCGCGGGACATTCGAACGTCGAGCGCATCTGGCAATTGAATCCGGACATCGTGAAGCTTGATCGCATCATGTTGTCGCACGCGGCGCACCGGGCCGACATGGGAACGATTCTGCCGGGCCTCGTCGCGTTGCTGCATGAAGCAGGCAAGCTCGTGCTTGTCGAAGGCGTGGAAACGGAACACGAGGCGCAAATGGCGCTTGCCTGCAACGCCGACTTCGTTCAAGGGTTTTTCTTTGGACGCCCGAACCCGGGGGCGGCCGACGCAACGCACGCGGCGACCTGCATCGGCGAGCTCACCGAACGTTACCGCGATCAGACGGAAGCACACGAGCGCCGCACCGCGAGCCGCCTCGCTCCCTATCTGCGCGCATTCGAACGCGCGGCCGAGCGGCTTGCTGCCGGCGAGCCGCTCGAAGAAGTGTGCTGGAATTTCCTCGCGCTCGATCACGCCGCGCGCTGCTTTCTGCTCGACGCGAAAGGGCGGCAGGCGGGGCGCAACGTCGTGCTGCGGGCCGATCGCGCGGCGCATGAAACGCGCTTCCTGCCGCTTGCCGATGCGCAAGGCGCGAACTGGCTGCGTCGTCCGTACTTTCGCGATGCAATCAACTCGCCCGAGCGCGTGCATGTGACGCGTCCGTATCTGTCGATCAACGAAGCGTTGCCGTGCGTGACGTTGTCGGTGGCGACGCGCGTCGGGGCGCAGACTTGCGTGCTGTGCGGCGACATCGACTGGATCGACGAATAGCGCTTCTGCGATGATGTCGTTTTCAACGACACCCGGCTGCGCTCATGTCCGTTCTACTCGAAGTCATTGCCACTACTGTTGCCGACGCACGGCTCGCCGCGCAAGCGGGCGCCGACCGGCTCGAACTCGTGACCGCGATGGGCGAGGGCGGACTGACGCCTAGCATCGGCTTGATCGAAGCGGTGGTCGATGCGGTGAGCATTCCCGTTAATGTGATCGTGCGTCCTCACAGCCGTTCGTTCGTCTACGACGCCGACGACTTCGCGGTGATGCTGCGCGACGTGCAAGCGGTGAAGGCGGCGGGCGCGAACGGTGTGGTGATCGGCATGTTGAACGCGAACGGCGAGATCGACCGCGAACAACTTGCGCGTGCGATCGACGCCGCCGGTGATCTCGCCATCACTTTCCATCGTGCGTTCGACGAAGCTCGCGATCAGCAAAAAGCGCTAGATGTGCTGCTCGGTTTCGATGCGGTGACGAATGTGCTGACCTCGGGCGGCAAGCCCTCGGTGCTCGATGCCGAAGCGACCATTCGCGAACTGGCGCGCCAGGCGGTGGGGTCGCGCTGCACGGTGCTGGCAGGCGCGGGTTTGACTGTCGATGCAGTTGCGGGCTTCGTGAGCAGGACGCGAGTCGAAGCGGTGCACTTCGGGTCGGGCGTCCGCATCGGGGGTAGCGGGCTCGCCCCGGTCGAAAGCGCAAAGGTCGCGCAGGTGAGGGCATTGCTGGATGCTGAGGCGAAAAGCTAGCGCGCGGGCTGAATCGCCAGGCAGAAAAAAAGCCGCTACGTGCATGTGCACGAGCGGCTTTGTTATAGGCGTCGGCAAGGCCGGTGCCTCGTAGCCCTTACTTCGCCACTACCACGGGAATGCCGCGCAACTGCCCGGCGCCTTTCACTTCCTCCAGCGATTTTTTAACCGACGCTCCCGTCGCCGCTTCGATCTGCAGACGCGCGGCGAGGTCCCGCTCGCCCCGTTTCACGCCCGCGAGATTCGCGAGCTTCACATGGCCATAACCGCGCACACGGGCATGCAGATCGGCGAGCTTCGCGACGTCGTCGAGATTATCGGCGTCGAGCTTGGCGAGCGCTCGTTGCAACGTGGTTTCGTAGTCGTCCGCGAGTTCGTGCTCCATTTTGCGCTCGAGCGTGCGGCCAAACGGGTCGAGCATCGTGCCGCGAAGGCCGCGCACCTTGGCGAGTACGCCGAGGACCGGCCACATCCATTGGCCGAAGGTTTTCTTCGTCGGATTCGCACCGGAATGCGCGCGCGTGAGTGCGGGCGGCGCGAGATTGAACTTGATGCCGAAGTCCTTGCCGGCCACGCCTTCGAATTGCGCCTCGAGTGCTTCGCGGAACGCGGCATCGGTATGCAGGCGGGCAACTTCGTATTCGTCTTTCACCGCCAGCAGACGATAGAACGTCGTAGCAACCGCACGCGTCACGCGTTCGCTGTTTGCGTCGACCGCGCTTTCCGCGCGACGCGCAGCATCGACCAGCGCACGATAGCGCTTCACATAGCTTGCGCCGCCGTAAATCTGCAGACGGCCTTCGCGATGCGCAATCAGTTCGTCGAGCGTATCGACGCGCACCGTCTGCTTCGCGGCGTGCCGCGCCTGCCACAGCGATTCGAGCGCGGCCGGGTCTTCTGCAGCGAGCCGGCCGATGGAAAACGCCAGCTGATTCATCTGCACGGCTACGTTGTTCAGTTCGATTGCGCGCATCAACGCGCCGAACGACACCGGCACGAGACCAAGCTGCCACGCATAACCGAGCATCAGAATGTTAGCGCCGATGGTGTCGCCGAGAAAACGCGTGGCGAGCGCCTGCGCGTCGCAAGTCGACATGCGCTCGGCGCCGGCTGCATGGCGCATCTTGTCGATCAACGCGTCGGCATGCAGCGTGGCGTCCGGGTTCTGCACGAACGTCGCGTTCGGAATGGCATGCGTGTTGACGACGATGCGCGTGCGGCCATGACGCACCGTCTGCAATGCATCGGCGCTCGCGCCGACCACCATGTCGCAGGCGAGTAGCACGTCCGCTTGCTGCGTGTCGATGCGAACCTGGTTGAGCCACTCGTCGCGTGCGGCAAAGCGCACGAACGACAACACCGAGCCGCCCTTTTGCGCAAAGCCCATGAAGTCGAGCACCGACGCGCTCTTGCCTTCCAGATGCGCAGCCATGCTGATCAATGCGCCGACCGTCACGACGCCCGTGCCGCCGACGCCCGTCACCAGGATGTCGTACGGTGCGGCATCGAGCTGCGTTGCAGGCAGCCGCAACGCGTTGATGCGTTCAGCCAATGCTTGCGGATCGAACGCGGCGCCCGCGGCTTTTTTCAGTTTGCCGCCTTCGACGGTCACGAAGCTCGGGCAAAAACCGTTCACGCACGAGTAGTCTTTATTGCACGACGATTGATCGATACGACGCTTGCGCCCCAATGCTGTTTCGACGGGTTCAACCGACAGGCAATTGGACTGCACGCCGCAATCGCCGCAGCCTTCGCAGACTTCTTCGTTGATGAAGAGGCGCTTGTCGGGGTCGGGGAATTCGCCCTTTTTGCGGCGGCGCCGTTTTTCCGCGGCGCACGTCTGGTCGTAGATCAGCACGGTCACGCCGTCGGTGTCGCGCAACTCGCGCTGCACGGTGTCCATTTCGCTACGGTGATGGAACGTCGTGCCCTTCGGGAAAAGATCGTGATGGCCGTCGTATTTCTCTGGTTCGTCGCTGACCACCACGAAGCGCGATACGCCTTCCGCTTCCACCTGACGCGCGATCTGCGGCACGGAGATGCTGCCGTCCACGGGCTGGCCGCCCGTCATCGCAACGGCGTCGTTGTAGAGAATCTTGTACGTGATGGTGGCTTTCGCCGCGACCGCCTGACGGATCGCGAGAATACCGGAGTGAAAGTACGTACCGTCGCCGAGATTCTGGAAGACGTGGCGCGTCTTCGTGAACATCGAATGCGATGCCCAGTCCACGCCTTCTCCGCCCATCTGAATGAGGCCGGTCGTGTCGCGCTCCATCCACGAAGCCATGAAGTGACAGCCAATGCCTGCGTGTGCAATGGAGCCTTCCGGTACTTTCGTCGACGTGTTGTGCGGACAGCCCGAGCAGAAATACGGCGTGCGCTTCACGCTGTCCGCGGCGTTGGAGAGAATCTGCGGCGCGACCAGATCGACCACACGTTCGCGGCGATCAAGTGCCGGCTTGTGCTTCGCGAGCCAGTTGGCGAACACGGGCAAGATGCGCGAAGGCCGCAATTCGCCGAGCGACGAGAGCAGCATGCTGCCGTCTTGCGCCTGCTTGCCAATCACGGCCGGCCGCGCGCCTTGCGTGCGGTTGTACAGATAGTCCTTGATCTGCTGCTCGATGACGGGGCCCTTCTCCTCGATCACGAGCACTTCGGAAAGCCCTTCGACGAACGTGTCGATGCGCGTCATTTCCAGCGGGAACGACAGGCCGACTTTGTAGATGCGCACACCGGCCGCGTCGAGATCGGCGACGGTCAGGTCGAGGCGGCGCAACGTTTCCATCAGATCCAGATGCGCCTTGCCGCATGTGACGATGCCCACGTTCGCATGCGGGCTCGGCGCGATCCATTTGTCGATGCTGTTGGTTTTAGCAAAGTGACGCACGGCGTCGAGCTTCGCGTGCATGCGCGATTCGATGGTGAGGCTCGGCAAATCGGGCCAGCGGTTGTGCAGGCCGCCCGAGGGTGCTTCGAAATCCTCCGGCGCGCTCCAGTCGGTCCGCAGCGCATCCAGATCGACCGTCGAGCCGGATTCGACTGTTTCGGAGATCGCCTCGTAGCCGACCCACGCGCCCGAAAACCGCGACAGCGCCCAGCCGTACAGCCCGAATTCGAGCATGTCCGCAATGTTCGACGGATTCACGACCGGCATGTGCCACGCCATCATCGCAAAGTCGCTCTGATGCGGCATCGACGAAGACACGCAGCCGTGATCGTCGCCGGCTACGACCAGTACGCCGCCGTGCGGCGACGAGCCGTACGCGTTGCCGTGCTTCAGCGCGTCGCCCGCGCGATCCACGCCGGGGCCCTTGCCGTACCACATGGCGAACACGCCTTCGACGGTGCGCTCCGGGTCCGCTTCCACGCGCTGCGTGCCGAGCACGGCGGTGCCGCCGAGTTCTTCATTGATAGCGGGCAGGAAGCGAATATCGCTCGCGCTGAGCAGTTTCTTCGCTTTCCACAATTGCTGATCGACCATGCCGAGCGGCGAACCCCGATAGCCGCTGATGAAGCCCGCGGTGTTCATGCCGCGCGCGCGGTCGAGCGAGCGTTGCATGAGCGCGAGGCGCACCAGCGCCTGGGTGCCGGTCAGGAAAATCCGGCCGCGCGTCGCAGTGAGATTGTCGGACAGCTTGTAGTCGGAAAGAGCGGGCGTGCCGTCGATGGGCAGGCGAGCGGTCATAGGTGAGTCTCCAATCCCATACGTGATGGATGCTGTTTGTATCTTCGGCGCGCGTCCTCGGGCAGACGTGGGGGCCGCAGCGAAAGAGACTCTATTTTTTAGCGCCAATCGGAGTGGATTTTTTCTACTTTGCTTTGACGCCGGCGAATGAGCGCGAGGAGCGCCCGGTTTTAAGCCTCTTTTGAGATAGATATGCCACGCGAACGGTGGCTACGGGTATGCCCTGGTGCGTCGGGCGGTGTGCTGCACGCATCCAGGCAACCACGCTGATGCATGTTTTGACGGGGGTGTCGGTACACATCGGGCGGCGGCACGCATTGCTGCATGCCGCCGCCCGTGAGTTAATCGCTCGTGCCTTTGTTAGCGCATGGCGACGCCCAGTCAGATGCGCCGCTTAGACCGGATTGTTGACGAACGCGTAGAAGTAGCCGTCAGGGCCGTAGAAGCCGTTGTACTTGCGCAGGTCCGGCGAGTCGAGCGAAATGCGCACGTAGCCCGGAGGCGGAACGAAGCTCGACGGTTGCGGTTGCGGTTGCGGCTGCGGCTGCGGCGTCGGCTCGACCGGCGGCACGTAGCCACCGTTGTTGCCGCCGCCCGCAACGCGAATGTCTGCCGAGACCGGTGCCGAAATCGTACCGCCGACGTTCGACAGGGAGCCTGCCGTGCCGCTCAGCGTGGTGCTCGACGTGATCGAACCGTTGTCGTTCGTCAGTTTCCCATCGACGTTGATGAGCGCCTCGCGCTGCGCCGAGATCGTGCCGCCGGTGTTGTCCAGCGAACCCGACTGAAAGCGAGCAGCGCCCGCCGACTTCATGCGGCCGTTGCCGTTCAGCACCTGTTGTGCGCTGACGTCGAGCATCTGTCCGGCGTTGAAACTGGCGCCCCGATTGTCCAGCGTGCCTGCGCCAACATGCAGCGTATTTTGCGCGCTCAACGTGCCGTTCGCGTTCGCAAACGTGTCCATGGCATTAACGCGCGCGTCGCCGCCGGAACTCAGCGTGCCCGAGTTATCCACGCGAGTCGCGTTGATATTGAGCAACTGGCCGGCGCTCACAGTCGTGCCCTGGTTGGAGATGGTGCCGGCTTGCAGCGTCACCGTGCCGCCGCTTACGCTGCCGCCTGAGAGCGTTACCTGGTTGCCCGCGAGCATTCCATCCATCGACGCCTCGACGATGCCCTTATTGGTCAGCGACTGGTCCGCGTTCATGCTCACGCCGCTGCCCGCAATCTTGCCGCTGTTCGACAACGTGCCACGCGTGGTCAGGCTGACGCGCTCGGCGCTGAGCGTGCCCTGATTGTCGAGCGTCTGCATGGCGTTGCCGTTGATGGATTGCGTTGCCGTAACCGAGCCGGCGTTCGTCGCGTTCACGCCGCCGAACTGCACCGTCTGGCCGGTCAGCTTGCCGTTCGCCTGGTTCGTGAACGTGTCTGACGCGTTGACGCTGACCGCGCCGGTGGAAGTCAGCGTGCCGGTGTTGTCAAAGCGGGTGGCGCTCACGTTGAGAGACTTCGCGGCGCTCACCGTGACGCCCTGATTCATGACCGTGCCGCCTTGCAGCGTCACCGTGTCGCCTTTCACACTGCCGCCCGAAAGCGTCAGGCGGTCGCCGGCGAGCATTGCGTCTTGCGTGGCTTCTACGGTGCCGGTGTTGACGAGCGACTGATCGCCGCCCAGACGCACGCCTGCTCCCGAGATCTTGCCGGTGTTCGATAGCGTGCCGCGCGCGTTCACCGACATGCTGTCGGCCGCCAACGTGCCGCTGTTGGTCAGCGCCTGCATCGCCGAAGCATTGAGCGTGCGCGCAGCTGCGATCGAGCCGTTATTCGTCAGATTCGCGCCGTTCACGTTGACGTCGGTTGCCGCCTTGACACTGGCGGGCGCGCCGATCGTCACATCGCCATTGGCCCCCACGCTCACGCTGCCGGTCAGCGAGTTCAGCGCGCCGTTGTCGCGCACGCCGACACCCGCTTCGGTGCCGATCAGACGCACGGCGCCGTCGCCATACATGCTGCCGAGCGATTGCACGTCGATTGCCACTTGCGGCGCGGCACCCGTGCCCGCTTGCGCGGCTGTCGATTTAGACGCGTAGTCGACGCGATTCGCGCCTGCAATTGCGTCGATCGTCTTGCCTTGCACCTTGCCGTTGATAGTCATCGCGCGTGCAATCAGATCGACCGCGCTTGCCGACCCGCTCAGGCCATTGCCGTCGACGGCAATGGTGCCCTGCTTGATGTCGAGCGTGCCCAGCGAGCCGTCGTCTTTCAGCGTCGGCGTGCCGGTTGCAAGCGTGACCCGCGGCGCGTTGAGGAAGCCGCAGCCCGAGCAGGTGATGCCGGCAGGGTTCGCGATCACGAGGTTGGCGCCCTTGCCGGCGACTTCGGTCGTGCCGAGCAGTTGCGTCGGCGAGCCGGATGTGACCTGCATCAGGACGACGCTCGCGCCTTTCTGACCGAGCGCGGCGTTGGCCTGTACCGCGCCGCCGATCTGCGTCTGCGCGGCTTGCGTAGCGTTATTGATGATCACGCCGCCGGTTCCGACGTTGTACTGCGCGAAGCGGTTGTTCGACACGCCGGCCGCATTGGGCGCGACGATGTTGACGATCTGCGTGCCGTTGCCGGAGGTGCCGAAAGTCGGGCGCGACGCGGCGCTCGAGTCGACGGTTATGGCGAGATTGGCTTGCGCGCTCGCGACGAGCGGTTGCATGCCGAATGTGCACAACGCCGCGAACGCGCTGGCGCGTGCGGCAAACCACAAGTTCCGGTTGTTGCCGTCCATCAGACGAGGGTGAATTTTCTGCATTGTTGTTTCCTCTACATTAACAAAAGTACAACTAACAAATAGGAAGCCTCGTTCAGATCAGCGCGCTGATTTGTACGAGTACGGTGGGCGATCCGCTCGGAAAAGCCTTCGGCTTGTAGAGTGGCCAGCCGACGGAGACGTCGTAGTTGACGCCCGCCGACAGGCGATTCTTCGGCGCAAGGCTGCCTCTCGCGCCCACCGCCATTCCTACCAGGGTGTCACCCGCCAGGTACCGCGTCGTCGGCCCTTGTACGCGTCCGGCGTCGAGCCCCGCGTATAAGGCTTGCACGCCGTAGGACGTCGGCGCGTACCAGTCGAGTTCGTTCGATACGGTCCAGCCGTTTTCGGCCGCGAGCGTTGCCTGCTGGTCGAAGCCCCGTACCGCATAGCGCGTACCGATCGTAAAGTAGTCAGGGGCGGTAACCCGGGTGCGCGCGTTCTGCCTGGTCCAGCCAAACTGGTACGA
>Ga0268255_10000896_pt1 | contig 18834 bp, 13 predicted proteins | sample AgamicOrMarz_FD_200256 | JGI IMG/M metagenome (GOLD analysis project Ga0268255, IMG submission 200256) | Agave microbial communities from Guanajuato, Mexico - Or.Ma.rz (v2) (version 3) | ecosystem: Host-associated > Plants > Phyllosphere > Phylloplane/Leaf | place: Guanajuato, Mexico...
TCATCCTAACCATTTTAACAGCAACATAACAGGCTAAGTGACACCGGACACCCAATAAAACTACGCTTCGTTGACATATATCAAGTTCAATTGTAGCACGTTAACAGTTTGATGAAATCATCGTAGCTGAATGCTAGCCTTTGTCACAATTTTTCAATAAACCAACTAGTTGCGGACATTGATTGATAAACGGTACGAATCCAATCAGAAAAGAGTATTCATATGGTCATTATCATTACAAAACATAAGGATAATGGACTTCTGTTAACATTCTAACTGATTGTTCAGCCACAAAATAGTTTAGCTTTTTTTAATTGTTATGAAACGCTATTTCGGTGATTTGTGTTGCAAAATTGTAAATTCGTGCTGCGTAATATGTTGAACTGAATCACATTTTTACCTGCTAACTGATTAAAAAGAGAGCGTAAATGCATCTGTCGATTGTGCTGGTGGCACCAGCAAGAGCTGAAAATATTGGCGCTGCGGCGCGTGCCATGAAGACTATGGGGTTTACCGATTTGCGTATTGTGGACAGCACGGCGCATCTGGAGCCTGCTGCGCGCTGGGTGGCGCACGGTTCGGGTGATATTCTCGATAATATAACCACTTACGCTACGCTCGCCGACGCACTCCACGATATTTCGTTTACCGTCGCGACGACCGCGCGCAGCCGGGCGAAGTTTCACTATTACGCCACGCCTGCTGAACTGGTGCCGATGCTGGAAGAGAAAAGCCTGTGGCTGGAGAAAGCCGCGCTGGTGTTTGGGCGAGAAGATTCCGGGCTGACTAACGAAGAGCTGGAGCTGGCTGACGTGCTGACGGGCGCGCCGATGGTGGCGGATTATCCGTCACTCAATCTGGGGCAGGCGGTGATGGTCTATTGCTATCAATTAGCATCCTTAATACAAATTTCTCAGCCACCGGTGACAGTTTCGGATGAAAACCAGCTGGCGGCACTGCGTGTTCGTGCAGATAAGCTTCTTGAGCAGTTGGGCGTCGCTGACGATCAAAAAATGGTGGACTGGTTACAGCAGCGCCTGGGGCGTCTTGAGCAGCGCGACACGGCAATGCTGCACCGATTGCTTCATGATATTGAAAAAAAATTAGCCGAGTAAAATAGTGTCATAGGTTTTTATTATGGCCGATCCTGCTGATGTCTGGGGTTGCATCTGGGGTATTCCGATGAAAATAAATCTGCCCGCAGCGGGACGTGAGAATATCTCGAATTGTGATCGAATTAAAAATTCATTGACTTAAGGGGCTCGATCCTTTAACCCTAAAAGAATAGAGCACAGACAGATAATAATGACAGAGTACACAACATCCATGAAACGCATCAGCATCACCACCATTACTACAACCATCATCATTACCACAGGTAACGATGCGGGCTGACGCGTACAGGAAAAACAGAAAAAAGCCCGCACCTGAACAGTGCGGGCTTTTTTTTCGGCTAAAGGAAATGAGGTAGAACCATGCGAGTGTTGAAGTTCGGCGGTACGTCAGTGGCAAATGCAGAACGTTTTCTGCGTGTTGCCGATATCCTGGAAAGCAACGCCAGGCAGGGGCAGGTTGCCACCGTGCTCTCTGCCCCGGCCAAAATCACGAACCACCTGGTGGCGATGATTGAAAAAACCATCGGTGGTCAGGATGCACTACCGAACATCAGCGACGCCGAGCGTATCTTTGCCGATCTGCTTCAGGGGCTGGCCGACGCCCAGCCTGGTTTCCCGCTGGCGCAGCTGAAAAGCACCGTTGAACTTGAATTTGCCCAGATTAAACACGTTCTTCACGGTATCAGCCTGCTTGGTCAGTGCCCGGACAGCATCAACGCGGCGCTGATTTGCCGGGGTGAAAAACTCTCTATCGCCATCATGGCTGGCGTGCTGGAAGCGCGCGGTCACCACGTGACGGTCATCGATCCGGTTGAAAAACTGCTGGCTGTGGGCCACTACCTTGAATCCACCGTCGACATTGCCGAGTCGACACGCCGTATTGCGGCGAGCAAAATCCCGTCTGACCATATGATCCTGATGGCAGGCTTTACCGCCGGTAACGAGAAGGGCGAACTGGTGGTGCTGGGGCGTAACGGCTCTGACTACTCCGCTGCCGTGCTGGCGGCCTGTTTACGCGCAGACTGTTGTGAGATCTGGACTGACGTCGACGGCGTTTATACCTGCGATCCGCGCCAGGTGCCGGACGCCAGGCTGCTGAAGTCGATGTCGTACCAGGAAGCGATGGAGCTTTCCTACTTCGGCGCTAAAGTTCTTCACCCGCGTACCATCTCCCCGATTGCCCAGTTCCAAATCCCTTGCCTGATTAAGAATACCGGTAACCCTCAGGCGCCGGGCACGCTGATTGGCGCCAGCGCGGATGAAGATGACCTGCCGGTGAAAGGCATTTCTAACCTCAATAACATGGCGATGTTCAGCGTCTCCGGCCCGGGGATGAAGGGCATGGTCGGCATGGCGGCACGCGTCTTTGCCGCTATGTCCCGCAACGGGATCTCTGTGGTGCTGATCACGCAGTCTTCTTCCGAATACAGCATCAGCTTCTGCGTTCCGCAGGGTGATTGCCTGCGTGCCCGCCGCGCGCTGGAAGAAGAGTTCTATCTGGAGCTGAAAGAAGAGCTGCTGGAGCCGCTCTCGATTCAGGAACGTCTGGCGATTATCTCTGTGGTCGGCGACGGCATGCGCACCCTGCGCGGTATCTCCGCCAAATTCTTTGCCGCGCTGGCGCGGGCCAATATCAATATCGTGGCGATTGCCCAGGGCTCATCAGAGCGTTCCATTTCCGTTGTCGTGGATAACGATGACGCCACTACCGGCGTGCGCGTGGTGCATCAGATGCTGTTCAACACCGACCAGGTGATTGAGCTGTTCCTGGTGGGCGTCGGTGGTGTCGGTGGCGCGCTGCTGGAGCAGGTGAAGCGCCAGCAGGAGTGGCTTAAGAAGAAACATATCGATTTGCGCGTTTGCGGCATTGCGAACTCGAAAGCGTTGCTGACTAACGTCCACGGTCTGAATCTGGAAAACTGGCAGGCGGAGCTGGAAGAGGCGAAAGAGCCATTTAACCTGGGCCGCCTGATCCGCCTGGTGAAAGAATATCACCTGCTTAACCCGGTGATTGTTGACTGTACCTCCAGCCAGGCGGTGGCCGATCAGTACGCCGACTTCCTGCGCGAAGGTTTCCACGTGGTGACGCCAAACAAAAAGGCCAACACCTCGTCGATGGATTACTATCACCAGCTGCGGCTGGCGGCGAGTAAGTCGCGCCGTAAGTTTCTGTATGACACCAACGTGGGCGCGGGCCTGCCGGTCATCGAGAACCTGCAAAACCTGCTGAACGCGGGCGACGAACTACAGCGTTTCTCCGGCATCCTCTCCGGCTCCCTGTCGTTTATCTTCGGCAAGCTGGACGAAGGGATGAGCTTGTCGGAAGCCACCCGCGCCGCGCGCGAGCTGGGCTACACCGAGCCGGATCCGCGCGACGACCTCTCCGGCATGGACGTGGCGCGTAAGCTGCTGATCCTGGCGCGCGAAACTGGCCGCGAGCTGGAGCTTTCGGATATCGTGATTGAGCCGGTGCTGCCAGCAGAATTTGATGACAGCGGTGACGTCAGCGCCTTTATGGCCAGGTTGCCGCAGCTTGACGACGCCTTTGCCGCACGCGTTGCGAAAGCCCGTGATGAAGGTAAGGTATTGCGCTATGTTGGCAACATTGAAGAAGACGGCGTCTGCCGGGTGAAGATTGCCGAAGTGGATGGCAACGATCCGCTGTACAAGGTGAAAAACGGCGAGAACGCCCTGGCGTTCTACAGCCATTATTATCAGCCACTGCCGCTGGTGCTTCGCGGCTATGGCGCAGGGAATGATGTGACGGCGGCGGGCGTGTTTGCCGATCTGCTGCGTACCCTGTCATGGAAGTTAGGAGTTTAAGATGGTTAAAGTATATGCCCCGGCTTCCAGCGCCAATATGAGCGTCGGATTTGACGTGCTGGGCGCGGCGGTCACGCCGGTGGACGGTTCGCTGCTGGGCGATACGGTTACGGTTGAGGCGGCAGAGCGCTTCAGCCTGAATAACATCGGCCGCTTCGCCAGTAAGCTGCCGTCTGAACCGCGCGAGAATATCGTTTATCAGTGCTGGGAACGCTTCTGTCAGGAGATCGGCAAAAACGTGCCGGTCGCCATGACGCTGGAAAAGAGCATGCCGATTGGTTCGGGGCTGGGCTCGAGCGCCTGCTCGGTGGTCGCTGCGCTGGTGGCGATGAATGAGCATTGCGGCAAGCCGCTGAACAACAGCCGTCTGCTGGCGCTGATGGGCGAGCTGGAAGGGCGCATCTCCGGCAGCATTCATTATGATAACGTGGCGCCGTGCTTCCTTGGCGGCATGCAGCTGATGATTGAAGAAAATGGCATCATCAGCCAGCAGGTGCCAGGGTTTGATGAGTGGCTGTGGGTGCTGGCCTATCCGGGCATTAAAGTGTCTACCGCCGAAGCGCGTGCGATCCTGCCGGCGCAGTATCGTCGTCAGGACTGTATCGCCCACGGGCGGCATCTGGCGGGCTTTATTCACGCCTGCTACACCCGTCAGCCGCAGCTGGCGGCGAAACTGATGAAAGACGTCATTGCCGAGCCGTATCGCACGAAGCTGCTGCCGGGCTTTAACGAAGCGCGACAGGCATCCATGGATATCGGCGCACAGGCGTGCGGCATCTCCGGCTCCGGCCCGACGCTGTTCGCCTTATGCGACAAGCCAGACACCGCGCAGCGCGTGGCGGACTGGCTCTCTAAACACTACCTGCAAAATCAGGAAGGCTTTGTTCATATTTGCCGTCTGGACACGGCTGGCGCACGAGTACTGGGATAACGAATGAAACTCTACAACCTTAAAGATCATAACGAGCAGGTCAGCTTCGCGCAGGCGGTAACGCAGGGGCTTGGCAAAAATCAGGGGCTGTTCTTCCCCCACGACCTGCCGGAATTTCAGCTGACCGACATCGATGAGCTGCTGAAGCAGGACTTTGTCACCCGCAGCACCAAAATTCTGTCTGCCTTTATCGGCGACGAAATCCCGCAGGAGCTACTCGAAGAACGCGTGCGTGCGGCGTTTGCTTTCCCGGCGCCGGTGAAGCAGGTGGAGCCTGACGTTGGTTGTCTGGAGCTGTTCCACGGTCCGACGCTGGCGTTCAAAGATTTCGGCGGTCGCTTTATGGCGCAGATGCTGACCCACATCAGCGGCGACAAACCGGTGACCATTCTTACCGCGACTTCAGGCGATACCGGAGCGGCGGTGGCCCATGCGTTCTACGGCCTGAAAAACGTCCGCGTGGTGATCCTCTATCCGAAAGGCAAAATCAGCCCGCTTCAGGAAAAACTGTTCTGCACCCTTGGGGGCAACATTGAAACCGTGGCGATCGACGGCGATTTCGATGCCTGTCAGGCGCTAGTGAAGCAGGCCTTCGATGACGAAGAGCTGAAGGCGGCGCTGGGGCTGAACTCTGCCAACTCCATCAACATCAGCCGTCTGCTGGCGCAGATCTGCTACTACTTCGAAGCGGTGGCGCAGCTGCCGCAGGACGCGCGCAATCAGCTGGTGGTTTCCGTGCCAAGTGGGAACTTCGGCGACCTGACGGCAGGCCTGCTGGCGAAATCACTCGGCCTGCCGGTGAAGCGCTTTATCGCCGCCACCAACGCCAACGACACCGTGCCGCGTTTCCTGAAGGACGGAAAATGGGCGCCGAACGCGACTCAGGCCACGCTCTCCAATGCGATGGATGTGTCACAGCCTAACAACTGGCCGCGTGTGGAAGAGCTGTTCCGCCGTAAGGTCTGGCGTCTGGGCGATCTGGGTTACGCAGCGGTGACGGACGAAACCACTAAAGCCACCATGCGCGAGCTGAAAGCGGTGGGCTATACCTCTGAGCCGCACGCGGCGATTGCCTATCGTGCCCTGCGCGATCAGCTTCAACCGGGTGAGTATGGCCTGTTCCTCGGCACCGCACATCCGGCCAAGTTCAAAGAGAGCGTGGAAGCGATCCTGGGGGAAACGCTGCCGCTGCCAAAAGAGCTGGCCGATCGCGCCGACCTGCCGCTGCTGTCTCATGAGCTGCCCGCAGACTTTGCCGCGCTGCGTAAGCTGATGATGACCCGAGCGTGATTGTGCTGCCCGGTGGCGGCTTCGCCTTACCGGGCCTACAACGGCGAACTCATCGTAGGCCGGGTAAGCGCAGCGCCACCCGGCTTTTTTGTGAAGAAATTAAGGAGAAAAACAGCAGGAAAAAAGCAGAAATTCCCAATAAATGCGGTCACTTAGCGTTTAGGATTGCAGAGAATAACATCCCCCGTCCCCATCACGTACTCTCCTTACATCGGCCCACGTTGGGCAAGAAGAATAAGGAGTCACCTATGTCTACACTGAAACCTGCACTTATCGCGCTTTCACTGATGCTGGTCGCTCCCATGGCGGTGCAGGCAGCTGAGATCACCCTCGTGCCAGCGGTAAAACTGCAAATTGGCGATCGGGATAATAACGGGCACTACTGGGATGGCGGCCGCTGGCGCGACCATGACTGGTGGAAAGCGCACTATGACTGGCGCGATAACCACTGGCGTCCGCACGATGAACATCGCGATCGTGACGATCACCACCGTCATGACGATCGTCGCCCGGGCCCGGACCGGAAGCACCATTAACACAAACCCCGCCAGCTGGCGGGGTTGTCTTTTTATTGCTCGTGACGCTTAAACACCAGCTCGTTTTTTCCTGACGATGCCTCGTCGAAGAAATACCCTTCACTGTTAAAGCCGGTGAGCTGCTCTGGCTTCGTCAGACGGTTTTGAATGATGAAGCGGCTCATCAGACCGCGCGCTTTTTTGGCGTAGAAGCTGATCACTTTAAATTTGCCGTTTTTCTCGTCGAGGAATACCGGCTTGATAATGTCCGCATCCAGCTTCTTCGGCTTCACCGATTTGAAGTACTCATCGGAGGCCAGGTTGATCACCACGTTGTCCCCCTGGGCTTGCAGCGCCGCGTTAAGCTTGTCGGTAATGACATCGCCCCAGAACTGGTACAGATCTTTACCTTTAGCGTTTTCCAGGCGGATACCCATCTCCAGACGATACGGTTGCATCAGATCCAGCGGTCGCAGCACCCCGTACAGGCCGGATAACATGCGCAGATGCAGCTGGGCAAAATCGAAATCGGCTTCGCTAAACGTTTCTGCTTGCAGGCCAGTGTAGACGTCACCTTTGAAGGCCAACAGCGCCTGGCGGGCGTTGGCGGGCGTGAAGTCAGGCTGCCACTCATGAAAACGGGTGGCATTCAGGTCGGCGAGTTTATCGCTGATGCTCATCAGCGAAGCGATTTGCGGAGCCGAAAGCTTACGCGCCTCGTGGATCAGCTGTTGCGAGTAGTCCAGCAATTCCGGCTGGGTATAACGCTCAGTGGCGAGCGGGCTCTGGTAGTCGAGCGTTTTGGCAGGTGAAATCAGAATCAGCATATCCAGTCCTTGCAGGAAATTTAGAGCGACTTTAACAAAAAATCGCCCTGAATTGATCGATAGCTGTTATTGCCGCGGCAAATCATCCCAGGTGCCAGGGGCAATTTGTGACTCGATTTCGGGATAGCGTGAGGCGTCAAAGACGGGCTGTACGCCGAGCTTGCGCTGACGCAGATAATCGCGCGCGATCAGCGCCACAACCGGTGAAAGCAGCAAAATGGCCGTCAGGTTCGTGATGGCCATCAGCGCCATAATGACGTCCGCTATTTGCCAGATCATCGGCATGCTGAGCAGGCAACCTACAAACACCATCGCCAGCACGCCCGCGCGAAGGATGTTGCGGGCCAGACGCGAGTCAACTTTCAGGAAGATAAGGTTGTTTTCGGCATAGATATAGTTCACCGCAATGGAACTAAAGGCAAAAAGTCCCACGACAAGTGCGACAAGGCCCGCGCCCCAGCTGCCGACGAGGGAGACCAGCGCCTGTTGTACCCAATGAATGCCTGCCGTACTACCGGACGGTTGTTCAGCGGCACCGGCCAGCAGCATTATCATCGCGCTGGCGGAGCAGATAACAATGGTGTCTGTGAAGACGCCAATCATCTGTACAATGCCCTGCGCGGCGGGATGTGGGGGCCAGGATGCGGCCGCTGCGGCGGCATTCGGCGTGGAGCCCATTCCCGCTTCGTTGGAGAACATACCCCGCTGAAAACCCGCAGTGAGTGCCTGGCTAAGGGTGTAACCCAGCGCGCCGGAAGCCGCTTCGCGCCAGCCGAACGCGCTTTGGAAAATGGTGACGATGACGTTCGGCACCTCGTCGATATGTATCGCGCATACCATCAGGCTGGTGGACACCCACAGCAGCGCCATCAGCGGAACCAACCACTGCATCAGGCGGGCAACCCCTTTGAGCCCGGTCACAATGGTCAGCAGGGTGAGAAGGGCAAGCGCGCCGCCCGTCAGCCACTCCGGACAATTGAAGGCAAAGCGCAGCGCGTGGGCGACGGAATTTGCCTGAACGGTATTGAAAATAAGGCCATAGGCAATCAGCAAAAAGATCGAGAACAGAACGCCCATCCAGCGCATTCCCAGCCCGCGAGCCATATACCAGGCGGGACCGCCGCGAAACTGACCTTTGCCGTCTTTTTCTTTGTAGAGTTGCGCAAGCGAGCATTCAGCAAAGGAGGTGGCCATACCGATAATCGCCGTCACCCACATCCAGAATACCGCGCCCGGACCGCCCGCGCCGATCGCCAGCGCGACACCGGCCAGGTTACCGCTGCCGACGCGCGCGGCCAGGCTGGTACAGAGCGCCTGAAACGAGGTCAGGCCGCCCGGCTGTGGGGTGACGCTGTTTTTCAGACTTCTGCCAAATTTGCGGATATAGCGAAACTGAATCAGACCGCTGCGCCAGGTAAACCAGATACCTGCTCCTGAAAGCAGGTATATCATGATCGAACCCCAGAGGACTTCGTTGATAAAGAAAAAGAAATCAGGCACTAACGTCCCTCTTGTTGATGCCAAAGTGAATATGTAAGCGCTACCACTGATTGTGCATGCTGTTACTTAGCAGCCTGTTAATATTCTGAGTTTATCATACTCTGCCTAAGCGCACTGTCTGCGGTTGCGCTGCCTCTCACTCGTGTTATCATCAGGGCAGACCGGTTACATCCCCCTAACAAGTAAACCTGTCATTTTTCCGCTGCTGGCAAGCTGTCGGTAGTGTGAATTATCCAGGGCACGTTAAAAGAGAAACACTATCATGACGGATAAATTGACCTCCCTTCGTCAGTTCACCACTGTCGTCGCTGACACCGGAGATATCGCGGCAATGAAGCTGTACCAGCCGCAGGATGCCACAACCAACCCTTCTCTGATCCTTAACGCCGCGCAGATCCCTGAGTATCGCAAACTGATCGACGAGGCGGTGACCTGGGCAAAAGCACAGAGCAATGACCGCGCGCAGCAGGTTGTGGATGCTACTGACAAACTGGCAGTGAACATCGGTCTGGAAATCCTGAAGCTCGTTCCTGGCCGTATCTCTACCGAAGTTGATGCTCGCCTGTCCTACGACACCGAAGCGTCTATCGCAAAAGCAAAACGCCTGATCAAACTGTACAACGATGCGGGCATCAGCAATGACCGTATCCTGATCAAACTGGCGTCTACCTGGCAGGGCATCCGCGCTGCTGAGCAGCTGGAAAAAGAAGGCATCAACTGTAACCTGACTCTGCTGTTCTCCTTCGCGCAGGCGCGTGCATGTGCCGAAGCTGGCGTATACCTGATTTCTCCGTTCGTGGGCCGTATTCTGGACTGGTACAAAGCCAACACCGACAAGAAAGAGTACGCGGCGTCTGAAGACCCAGGCGTGATTTCAGTGACTGAAATCTACGAATACTACAAACAGCACGGCTATGAGACCGTTGTTATGGGCGCAAGCTTCCGTAACGTCGGCGAAATCATCGAGCTGGCTGGCTGTGACCGCCTGACCATCGCTCCTGCGCTGCTGAAAGAGCTGGCAGAAAGCGAAGGTGCTATCGAGCGTAAACTGTCTTACACCGGCGAAGTGAAAGCACGCCCTGAGCGCATCACCGAGTCCGAGTTCCTGTGGCAGCACAACCAGGATCCAATGGCGGTAGACAAGCTGGCGGACGGTATCCGTAAGTTTGCTATCGACCAGGAAAAACTGGAAAAAATGATCGGCGACCTGCTGTAATCATTCTGCGTGACCGGGTTCCCGGTCACGCCTCTTTCCCCCGCCTCTGTCTGAATTTTCTCTCTGCGTGTATCATTCCCTTTAATCAGTACTTTTTGAATGGAATGGATATGAATACCTTACGCATCGGCTTAGTGTCGATTTCTGACCGCGCCTCCAGCGGTGTTTATCAGGATAAAGGCATCCCTGCTCTGGAAGCGTGGCTGGGCAGCGCGCTCACTACCCCGTTTGAGATCCAGACTCGCCTGATCCCGGACGAGCAGCCGATCATCGAGCAAACCCTGTGTGAACTGGTGGATGAGATGAGCTGCCACCTGGTGCTGACGACGGGCGGAACCGGCCCCGCGCGCCGCGATGTAACGCCGGACGCGACGCTGGCTATCGCCGATCGTGAAATGCCGGGCTTCGGTGAGCAGATGCGCCAGATCAGTCTACACTTTGTCCCGACGGCCATTCTTTCCCGTCAGGTCGGGGTGATCCGCAAACAGGCGCTGATCCTGAACCTGCCGGGGCAGCCGAAGTCGATAAAAGAGACGTTGGAAGGGGTAAAAGCCGAGGACGGCAGCGTTATCGTCCACGGTATCTTTGCAAGTGTACCGTATTGTATACAACTGCTTGACGGTCCGTATGTGGAAACTGACGGCAACGTGGTAGCAGCATTTCGCCCTAAAAGCGCTCGCCGCGAAACAATCTCCTGAAATTCTTTAAAATGTGACATTAGCGCCAGCCGCGGTAGCGTGTAAATGGATTTACGATATAGTAATTTTTTCTTTACGATTGCTGTAAAAAATAATCCACAACACATGCACAATGGTTCGCTATGTCACATAACACCCGACCTCTGAATCGACAGGACTGCAAAACCCTCACGCTCGCTGCCCTGGGCGGCGCGCTGGAGTTTTACGACTTCATCATCTTTGTCTTCTTCGCCGCCGTTGTGGGGGCGCTGTTTTTCCCGGCGGATATTCCGGAATGGCTGCGTCAGGTACAAACCTTCGGCATTTTCGCTGCCGGCTATCTGGCGCGTCCGCTGGGCGGCATTGTCATGGCGCACTTTGGCGATCTGGTCGGGCGCAAGAAGATGTTTACCCTCAGCATCCTGCTTATGGCCGTGCCGACGCTGGCGATTGGGCTTTTGCCTACCTATGAGTCGATGGGCATTATCGCCCCGTTATTGCTGCTGCTGATGCGTATTCTCCAGGGCGCGGCCATCGGCGGGGAAGTGCCGGGCGCCTGGGTGTTTGTCGCTGAGCACGTCCCGGTGCGCCGCATCGGCATTGCGTGCGGAACGCTGACCGCAGGGCTGACGATCGGGATCCTGCTTGGCTCCGTGGTTGCAACCATCATCAATACCAGCATGACGCAACAGGCCGTTCACGACTGGGGCTGGCGTATACCGTTCCTGCTGGGCGGGGCGTTTGGGCTGGTGGCAATGTACCTGCGACGCTGGTTGCAGGAGACGCCAATATTTCTGGAAATGCAGCAGCGGAAGGCGCTGGCGCAAGAACTGCCGGTGAAAACCGTAGTAGTGCGGCATAAAAAAGCGGTAGTGGTGTCGATGCTTCTGACCTGGCTGCTGTCTGCGGGGATCGTGGTGGTCATTTTGATGTCGCCGGTCTGGCTGCAAAAACAGTACGGTTTTGCGCCTGCCGTGACGTTACAGGCGAACAGTATCGCGACAATTATGCTCTGCTTTGGTTGTCTGGCCGCCGGGCTGGCGGCGGATCGTTTCGGCGCAAGCGCGACCTTTATTGTCGGCAGTTTGCTTCTGGCCGCGTCGAGCTGGGCATTTTATCATCTTGCGGGCACCCATCCTGAACAGCTGTTCCTGCTGTACGGTGTCGTCGGGCTGTGCGTGGGCGTCGTTGGCGCCGTACCGTACGTAATGGTCCGCGCCTTCCCGCCGGAGGTACGCTTCACTGGGATCTCTTTCTCTTATAATGTCTCGTATGCCATTTTCGGTGGGCTGACCCCGATTGTGGTGACGGTATTGATGGGGGTGTCACCCCTTGCACCTGCGTGGTACGTGCTGGCGTTATCGCTGATGGGACTGGTTTTGGGGGTGTGGCTTCGCCAGTCAGAGGGACGTCGTGCCCGCGACGCGGGCACGACAGAGGGATCAGTGTTTTTCACCAATAGGTAGAATGGTGCGGTCGAACTGCTCGTTCAGCACTTCACCCATGGCCAGGTAGATTGCGCTTGCGCCGCAAACCAGACCTACCCAGCCGGCAACGTGAACGATGCCTTCGTTATCCGCCAGGTGACCGATGGCCAGCAGAGCGAACAGTACGGTCAGGCTCAGGAAGACGAATTGCAGTGCGCGGTTCGCCTTAAGGGTACCGAAGAACATGAACAGGGTGAACACGCCCCACAGTCCCAGGTACACGCCCAGGAAATGGGCGTTTGCCGCCTCTGCAAGGCCCATTTTAGGCATCAACAGAATTGCGACCAGAGTCAGCCAGAAGGAACCGTAAGAGGTAAATGCGGTTAAGCCGAAGGTGTTGCCTTTCTTATATTCCAGCAGGCCCGCAAAGATCTGTGCGATACCGCCGTAAAAAATGCCCATCGCCAGGATAATGCCGTCCATCGGGAACATCCCGATATTGTGCAGGTTCAGCAGAATGGTGGTCATGCCAAAACCCATCAGGCCCAGCGGAGCCGGATTAGCCAACTTAGTGTTGCCCATAAGTCCTCAAAAAAATCATCATTAATATGGTGAAATGGTTAAACCCGCGCCAGTTCTACCTGACGGGGCGCGGCATCATAATGGGCGGCATCGACGCCGTCTATGATCTCACCGGGGTGAAATTAAAAAATTTTTTATCCTTCCCCCTTGATGGATGCTGTTGTGACCCCATCTTGTAAGCAACCGCAGTGTGTGGACCTGAAAAAAATCAAATCTGGGCAGTTGAAAAAGCACGTTCTGCCCTTATTACAGGTACACAACCACATGTTGACTGAATTTTTAGTGGAGACGTTTAGATGGGTAAAATTATTGGTATCGACCTGGGTACTACCAACTCTTGTGTAGCGATTATGGATGGCACTACTGCACGTGTGCTGGAGAACGCCGAGGGCGATCGCACCACGCCTTCTATCATTGCCTATACCCAGGATGGTGAAACTCTGGTTGGTCAGCCGGCTAAACGTCAGGCAGTGACAAACCCGCAAAACACCCTGTTTGCGATTAAACGCCTGATTGGTCGCCGCTTCCAGGACGAAGAAGTGCAGCGTGATGAAGCCATCATGCCGTACAAAATCATCGGTGCTGACAACGGTGATGCATGGATTGACGTAAAAGGTCAGAAAATGGCACCACCGCAGATTTCTGCTGAAGTGCTGAAGAAAATGAAGAAAACGGCTGAAGATTACCTGGGCGAACCGGTAACTGAAGCGGTTATCACCGTACCTGCATACTTCAACGATGCTCAGCGTCAGGCAACTAAAGATGCTGGCCGTATCGCAGGTCTGGAAGTCAAACGTATCATCAACGAACCAACCGCGGCTGCACTGGCTTACGGTCTGGATAAAGAAGTTGGCAACCGCACTATCGCGGTTTACGACCTGGGTGGTGGTACTTTCGATATCTCTATTATCGAAATCGACGAAGTTGACGGCGAAAAAACCTTCGAAGTTCTGGCAACCAACGGTGATACCCACCTGGGTGGTGAAGACTTCGACAGCCGTATGATCAACTACCTCGTTGACGAGTTTAAGAAAGATCAGGGCATTGACCTGCGTAACGACCCGCTGGCTATGCAGCGCCTGAAAGAAGCCGCTGAGAAAGCGAAGATCGAGCTGTCTTCCGCTCAGCAGACCGACGTGAACCTGCCGTACATCACCGCAGACGCGACCGGTCCAAAACACATGAACATCAAAGTGACCCGTGCGAAACTGGAAAGCCTGGTAGAAGACCTGGTGAACCGTTCTATCGAGCCACTGAAAGTTGCATTGCAGGACGCTGGCCTGTCCGTGTCTGACATTCAGGACGTTATCCTGGTAGGTGGTCAGACTCGTATGCCAATGGTTCAGAAGAAAGTGGCTGAGTTCTTTGGTAAAGAGCCACGTAAAGACGTGAACCCGGACGAAGCGGTTGCTATCGGTGCTGCGGTTCAGGGTGGTGTTCTGACGGGTGAAGTAAAAGACGTACTGCTGCTGGACGTTACCCCGCTGTCTCTGGGTATCGAAACCATGGGTGGCGTGATGACTCCGCTCATCAACAAAAACACCACTATCCCGACGAAACACAGCCAGGTGTTCTCTACCGCTGAAGACAACCAGTCTGCGGTAACCATTCATGTGATTCAGGGTGAGCGTAAGCGCGCGGCGGATAACAAATCTCTGGGTCAGTTCAACCTGGACGGTATTAACCCGGCACCACGCGGCATGCCACAGATCGAAGTCACCTTCGACATCGATGCTGACGGTATCCTGCATGTGTCTGCGAAAGACAAAAATAGCGGTAAAGAACAGAAGATTACCATCAAGGCATCTTCTGGCCTGAACGAAGCGGAAATCGAAAAAATGGTTCGTGATGCCGAAGCTAACGCGGAATCCGACCGTAAGTTCGAAGAGCTGGTTCAGACCCGTAACCAGGGTGACCATCTGCTGCACAGCACCCGTAAGCAGGTTGAAGAAGCGGGCGATAAACTGCCAGCGGAAGACAAAACTGCGATCGAAACTGCACTGAGCGCGCTGGAAACGTCTCTGAAAGGCGAAGACAAAGCGGACATCGAAGCGAAGATGCAGGAGCTGGCACAGGTTTCTCAGAAGCTGATGGAAATCGCTCAGCAGCAGCACGCACAGCAGCAGGCGGGCGCTGATGCTTCCCAGAACAACGCGAAAGACGACGATGTTGTCGACGCTGAGTTCGAAGAAGTGAAAGACAAAAAATAATCGCCCTGATGCAGGGTAAGTAATCGGCACGGGCGTAGGAGAATTCTCCACGCCCGTGCTCGCATGTTAAGGGGCTTAAAAAAACCAATGGCAAAGCAAGACTATTACGAGATTTTAGGCGTTCCGAAAACTGCGGAAGAGCGTGAAATCAAAAAGGCGTATAAGCGCCTGGCCATGAAATTCCACCCTGACCGTAATCAGGGTGACAAAGAGGCTGAAGCCAAATTTAAAGAGATTAAAGAAGCCTACGAAGTCCTGACCGATGCACAAAAACGTGCGGCCTATGATCAGTACGGTCACGCGGCCTTTGAACAGGGCGGCATGGGCGGCGGTGGATTTGGTGGCGGCGGCTTCGGCGGCGGCGCTGATTTCAGCGATATCTTTGGTGATGTATTTGGCGATATCTTCGGCGGCGGACGTGGTCGTCAGCGCGCGGCGCGCGGCGCAGACCTGCGCTACAACATGGAGCTGACGCTTGAAGAAGCGGTTCGCGGCGTCACCAAAGAGATCCGTATTCCGACGCTGGAAGAGTGTGACGTTTGCCACGGCAGCGGCGCGAAAGCGGGGACTCAGCCACAGACCTGCCCAACCTGTCACGGTTCCGGTCAGGTGCAGATGCGCCAGGGCTTCTTCGCGGTGCAGCAGGCCTGTCCGCACTGTCATGGTCGCGGTACGCTGATTAAAGATCCGTGCACCAAATGCCACGGTCACGGTCGCGTGGAGAAAACCAAAACGCTGTCCGTTAAGATCCCGGCAGGCGTGGATACGGGCGACCGCATCCGTCTGGCAGGTGAGGGTGAAGCCGGCGAGCACGGCGCACCGGCAGGCGATCTGTACGTTCAGGTTCAGGTGAAGCAGCACGCCATCTTCGAGCGTGAAGGTAACAACCTGTACTGTGAAGTGCCGATCAACTTTGCGATGGCGGCGCTGGGTGGCGAAATCGAAGTGCCGACGCTGGACGGTCGCGTTAACCTGAAAATCCCCGGCGAAACCCAGACCGGGAAGCTGTTCCGCATGCGCGGCAAAGGCGTTAAATCCGTTCGCGGTGGCGCGCAGGGTGACCTGTTATGCCGCGTGGTCGTGGAAACGCCGGTCGGCCTGAACGATAAGCAGAAACAGCTGCTGAAAGAGCTTCAGGAAAGCTTTGGCGGCCCGACGGGTGAGAAAAACAGTCCGCGCTCCAAAAGCTTCTTCGATGGCGTCAAAAAATTCTTCGACGATTTAACCCGCTAACCCGCTAGCTGGTTACTATCCTTTAAAGCCCGGAAGCAATTCCGGGCTTTTTGTTTATAGCGTTATTCCTCGGTTAAACTGAATATATACCCAATATTAATCTGTTTTTACCGATCTGTTTGCGCTGATATTATGGTTTTACCGAAGTATTGTTGTAAAAGAGAGTTTAAACGTGAAATTACTACACCGTTTCTTTAGCAGTGAGGCATCCGGCGGCGTCATCCTGATTATTGCTGCTGCGGCCGCCATGCTGCTCGCCAATATGGGCATGACGCGCGATCTCTATCACGCATTTCTGGAAACGCCCGTCGAGCTGAAAGTCGGGGCGCTGGAAATTAACAAGAACATGCTGCTGTGGATCAACGATGCGCTGATGGCAGTGTTCTTCCTGCTGGTGGGTCTGGAGGTTAAACGTGAGCTGGTGATCGGTTCGCTTGCCAGCCGTCAGCGCGCGGCGTTTCCGGTGATCGCGGCGATTGGCGGGATGATCGCTCCGGCGTTGCTCTTTCTCGCGTTTGCGTGGCAGGATCCGGTTGCGCGTGACGGCTGGGCGATCCCGGCCGCAACGGATATCGCGTTTGCGCTCGGGGTCTTAGCCTTGCTCGGTAGCCGCGTCCCGGTAGCACTGAAAATTTTCCTGATGGCGCTGGCGATTATCGATGATCTGGGCGCTATCGTGATTATCGCGCTGTTCTACACCAGCGATCTGTCGGTTCTGTCGCTGAGCGTGGCGGCCGTGGCTATTGTGGTGCTGGCCTTGCTGAACGTCTTCAACGTCCGACGTACGGGTATTTATATTCTGGTGGGCATGGTGCTGTGGACGGCGGTGCTGAAGTCTGGCGTGCATGCCACGCTGGCGGGCGTCATCGTTGGCTTCTTTATTCCGCTGAAGGAGCAGGACGGCAAATCGCCAGCCAGACAGCTGGAGCATGTGCTTCATCCGTGGGTGGGCTTTATGATCCTGCCGCTGTTTGCGTTTGCCAACGCGGGAGTTTCCCTGGCCGGGGTTACTCTGGACGGACTCACCTCCGTGCTGCCGCTGGGTATCATCGCCGGTCTGTTTATCGGTAAGCCGCTGGGTATCAGCCTGTTCTGCTGGCTGGCGCTGAAGCTGAAGCTGGCGTCATTGCCAAACGGGACCACCTTTAGCCAGATTATGGCCGTCGGCGTGCTGTGCGGTATTGGATTCACCATGTCGATCTTTATCTCGACGCTGGCGTTTGGCGCAAACGCGCCTGAGCTTATCGTCTGGGCAAAACTCGGCATTCTCATCGGGTCATTACTGGCCGCAGTCATTGGTTATACCTTGTTGAAGGTGAAATTGTCCGGACAGGCTGTCCAGGCATAACGGAAAACCGGGAGGAGGGGGCTCCTTCTCCCGATACACACTCAGGGAGAGAACACGCGATGTCTCATTTGAATTACAACCATCTTTATTACTTCTGGCACGTTTATCAACAGGGCTCGGTCGTGGGGGCGGCAGAAGCGCTTTACCTGACGCCACAAACCATTACCGGGCAAATCAAAGCCCTGGAAGAGCGGTTACAGGGCAAGTTGTTCAAGCGCAAGGGCCGTGGGATTGAGCCCAGTGAGTTGGGCGAGCTGGTGTTCCGCTATGCGGATAAAATGTTCACCCTGAGCCAGGAGATGCTGGATATCGTCAACTACCGCAAAGAGTCTAACCTGCTTTTTGACGTGGGGGTGGCGGATGCGCTGTCCAAACGGCTGGTGAGTGGCGTGCTGGATGCGGCGGTGGTGGAAGATGAACAGATCCATTTACGCTGCTTTGAGTCCACTCACGAGATGCTGCTGGAACAGCTGAGCCAGCATAAGCTGGATATGATTATTTCGGATTGCCCTATCGATTCCACGCAGCAGGAAGGCTTGTTCTCGGTGAAAATTGGCGAATGCGGCGTCAGTTTCTGGTGCATCAATCCGCCACCGGAAAAACCGTTTCCTGCCTGCCTGGAAGAGCGCCGCTTGCTGGTGCCGGGTCGGAGGTCCATGCTCGGACGGAAGCTGCTGAACTGGTTTAACTCGCAGGGGCTGAACGTAGAAATTCTCGGTGAGTTCGACGATGCGGCGCTGATGAAAGCCTTTGGCGAAGCGCATAACGCTATCTTCGTTGCTCCGACGCTGTACGCGCACGATCTCTATTCAGACGACAAAATAACCGAGATCGGCAGGGTGGATAACGTGATGGAAGAGTATCACGCCATATTCGCCGAAAGGATGATTCAGCACCCGGCGGTGCAGCGAATCTGCAATCGCGACTATTCGGCGCTGTTTACGCCGCCGGTAATCTGAAGACATAAAAAAACCCGCGTTAAGCGGGTTCTTTCAAACAAGCAACAACAAGTGGCGATTAAGCCAGTTTGTTGATCTGCGCGGTCAGGTTTGCTTTATGACGCGCTGCTTTGTTTTTGTGGATCAGACCTTTAGCAGCCTGACGATCCACGATTGGTTGCATTTCGTTAAATGCGTTCTG
>Ga0268255_10000897_pt1 | contig 18798 bp, 14 predicted proteins | sample AgamicOrMarz_FD_200256 | JGI IMG/M metagenome (GOLD analysis project Ga0268255, IMG submission 200256) | Agave microbial communities from Guanajuato, Mexico - Or.Ma.rz (v2) (version 3) | ecosystem: Host-associated > Plants > Phyllosphere > Phylloplane/Leaf | place: Guanajuato, Mexico...
CCTCGCCAAGGCTCGGTGTTCCCTCACTCCGGCATTGCTCCGTGGGCCCGCCGCGATGGGCCCTCCATGGCCCTGCGCGGCTAACCCGGCATCCATGCCGGGTTGCCCACTACGCAATACCTGCGTTCGGCCCTTGTGGTTGATGGGGCGTTCAAGATCAAAAGCCAGAGCAAAGCAAAGCAAAGCAAAGCAAAGCAAAGCAAAGCAAAGCAAAAGCAAAGCAAAAGCAAAAGCAAAAGCAAAAGCAAAAGCAAAAGCGAGGCGGCCTGACTTTTCCGGCTGTATCTGGATTCACCTGTGGGAGCGAGCCTGCTCGCGATGGCGTCAGGTCAGTAGCATCGAAGTTGACTGACCCACCGCCATCGCGAGCAGGCTCGCTCCCACAATGGATCGGAGTACAGCCGGGAGAGATAGGTCGGCTGTGAGGCCGCCTTCGCGAGCAAGCTTTGCTCCCACATGAAATCTTCTATACACACAAATCTTGCCCCACCTCAGATCACCTGTGGGAGCGAGCCTGCTCGCGATGGCGTCAGGTCTGTAGCATCGAAGTTGACTGACCCACCGCAATCGCGAGCAGGCTCGCTCCCACAGTTGGATTGGGGTATGGCTGTAAGAGACAGGCCGGCCGTCAGGCCGCCTCGCTTTTGCTCTGGCTTTTGCTCTGGCTTTTGCTCTGGCTTTTGATCTTGATCTTGGGCGCCCCGTTAACCACAAGGGCCGAACGCAGGTATTGTGCAGTGGGCAACCCGGCATGGATGCCGGGTTAGCCGCGCAGGGCCATGGAGGGCCCATCGCGGCGGGCCCACGGAGCAATGCCGGAGTGAGGGAACACCTCGCCTCGGCGAGGTGCCCAGTGGTGGGGCAAGAGCGTTTTGCTTACTTTTGCGCTCTTCAAAAGTAAGCCGCCGTAAAGGCGGAACCATAAGCCGCCGTTACCACAGCAACGGATATACACACGAACTAAAAATCCCACCCCAAAAAACCACCGTTTTCTTAAGTAAACAGCATCCCCCCACCAACAACGTTTTCGCCATAATGCCCAGGTAAATTCAACAACCCCAAGGGTCGCAACATGTCGGGTTTTGCCGTGGTCGGTCTCGCCGACGCCTACATCTCAAGCCTGGGTATTTTCCTGGATGCCTTCGAGCTGATCCGCCGCCAGGTGATCGAGCTGTATCGCACCCGGGAACCCATGTCGATGCAAACCCGAATCCACCTACTGACACCGGACGGGCGCGCCGTTCGCCTGGCAGGAGGACGCACCCTCCCCTCCGACGGCGGACTCGACGCGCTGGTGCAGTACGACCTGATCCACCTGCCGGGTTTTATCTTCGGTGACGAATCGGCACTGGCCAGCCGGCTCGCCGACGCTGCGCCTCTGTGCCACTGGCTGAATCAGCAGCACGCCGGTGGCGCCCTCGTCTCGGCCAGCGGCTCCGCCGTGTTCCTGCTGGCCGAGGCGGGTCTTTTGAACGGTGGGGTCGCCACCATTGCCCGGCCGCTGATTCCGGTTTTCCGCCGACGCTACCCGGACATCCGGGTCAATCATCGCTCAGCAGTGGTCGAACACGGCCGAGTCATCAGCGGCAGCGGCCTGGCCGCCGATATGCAGCTGCTCACCCGCCTGGTGGAGCACGTCACCACCGCGGAACTCGCGCGCTGGTTGAGCGACGTGACCAGTCTGCACCAGGCCGCCGAAGACCACCTGGCCGACGATCCTCTTACCGCCAACGCCCAGCTCTGGCTGGAAGAACGCTTCGCCCAGGACGTGCGCATATCAGAATTGGCAAAGGCCATGGCGGTCAGCCAGCAGACACTGCTGCGGCACTTCCAGCGGCACCTGGACGCCACGCCACAGGAATACGTTCGGCAACTGCGCATGAAATCCGCCCAAGGCTTGCTGCTGCGCACCAGCCGCGCCATCGAACAAATCGCCACGTTGTGCGGCTACAGTGACGTGCACACGTTCCGCAAAGTGTTCCGGGAATACTCCGGCACCAGCCCAAGCCAGTACCGGGCGCAGAACAAGAAAAACGCCGCGCAGAAACCGCCCCACACCTGATCCAACTCCGTTTTCGGTCAGCGGCGGCGCGCCACCAGCAAGGTATGCACGTAGTCTAGAACGGGCTCGCCTTTGCCATTGCTGATGACGATCTTCACGCGCAGGATGCCTCGATCCGGTTTCGACTTCGACTCGGTTTTTTCCAGGACGGACATCGAATAATGCAGCTTATCGCCAGCCCTCGCCGGGTTGGGGAAGCGCATTTCATCCATGCCCAGCGGTGCCAGGATCGACATGCGGTTCTGGCGCCGGTGGCTCAATGCATAAGCGATAGCAATCATGTGCGAGCTGGACGCGGTCAGCCCTTTGTAGAGGGATGCAGCGGCAAATGCCTCATCCGTGTGAAAGCGCTCGGGATCGTAGCGCGTGGCGAAATCGATGATTTCCTGTTTGTCGAGATGATAAGGCCCGGCCTGCTCGGTATAGCCGACGTCTACATCATCGAAGTAAATATCCATATCCTTCTCCCTGGTTTATCGGACGATTTATCAGGCGTCTTTGGGCTCCGCAGGCGGCACGCCAAGAAAGCGGTCACGGTTGCGCAGAATGTCTTCGCCCGCCATGAGCTGGTCGAAGAGCCTGCGGGCGCAGTCCATTCCCGCATCGAAATGCTCGCTGCGTACCGCGGCCTCCAGGGCCTGCAACAACACCTGGGGCACGCCGCCGGGCTCTGGCAGCAGCTGAGCGGCATCGAGCAGATCCTGCTCGGGGTTCACGCCGGGTATGGGGTGATGGCGCACCAGGCGCTGCTCCAGGTATTGGGGCGAAAGTGCCACAGCGGCCAGATCAGCGGCCAGCGCACAGGCTGTCGCCAGCCCCTGCCCCGGTTCCACCACCTGGTCGAACAGCGATGTGTGCATGAACGCCGAGGCCGGCTTTCTCTGCCCCTCGAGCATGAATTGAAACGCCGGCAACACACCCAAGAGACGCGGTAGGCGTTGCGTCGCGGACAACGGCAAGGTGCCCAGCCCCACCTCGGGGAGTGCCAACAGGGCATCCTGTTCGGCGATCCGATAATGACAGGCCAGCACCGTTTCCAGGCCGCCTCCCAACGCGAACCCATGCACCACGGCAATCACCGGTTTGCCCATGCGCTCGATGGCCACATGCAGATGGCTGGACAGGCCCGGGGCGGCGGCGGCAGCGGCCGTGCCGAATTCCCGGATATCGCCGCCAGCGCTGAAACCACGCCCGCTGGCGGCCAGGACCACTGCCCCGATAGCTTCGTCATCCCGGGCCCATTGCAACGCCTCATGCAGCTCACGGCGCATGGAAAGGCTGAACGCATTCACAGGAGGGCCATCGAGAGTCAGCACCGCGACTTGCCCCTGGCGCGCCCGCTCGACCCGGAGCTCAACCATGACGACCTCGAGACCGCTGCATGCCTATAGGTTCCATGATGTGCAAAGCCTCGCTCACTGAATTCACATTTACAAACAATATTCACGTTAATGCATGAATAGTGACAATGGCAAGACATGTCACCGCCCTGATCTGCCTGGGTGTCCTTGCCCGGGCATGAACCCCGTGGCTCTTGAGGCTTCCGGAAAAATTAAAACAGACGTATCAAATTAGCCACCCCGAATGGAACTGAGCGCTTGCGCTGAACGCCGCTTGCCCATATAAATAAATGCATATATATGAACGACATTCAATAAAACAGGCAATAGTCGTTGAACACAGCAGGGGCGCCAATGCCCCGCCCGGTGCCTTGGAACAACGTCGCACCTCAGCAGAACCGGCAAACAATCCCAGGCAACCGGATCGACTATCGCCCCTTCGAATGACAACAAGAACAAGAAGTCAGAGGGCAATGATGAATGGAGTATTGAAAGCGCTGACGTTGTGCGCGGGCGCCTGGAGCTGTGTGTCCCCTGCGTTTGCGTTCACCGACCCGCTGGATCAGCCGGCAATGATGTCCGAGCGCGCACCCCGCTCGCCCCTGTATGGGCTCGCCTGGGACGGCCTGAAGCGTATCGTCGCGGTTGGCCCACGGGGGCATATCCTGCATTCCGAGGACGCTGGCCAGCACTTCACCCAGAGTCCGGTTCCGCTGAGCAGCGACCTGGTCGCCGTGTATTTCGTCAACGAGTCGGTTGGCTGGGCGGTGGGCCACGATGGCGTGATCCTGCACAGCACCGACGGCGGCAAGCACTGGGAACGCCAGTTGGACGGGCGTCAGATAGGCGACGTCGCGGCCCGCTACTACGCCAGCCTGGAGGGCAACAGTGAAGAGCTGGAGCGCGCTCGGGAATATGCGCGGACCCTGCAGCAGGACGGCGCGATCCGCCCGCTGCTGGACGTCTATTTCGAAAATGAAAAAGTTGGCTGGGCGATCGGCGCGTTCAATCTGATCCTGCACACGACCGATGGTGGCAAACAATGGCTCCCCTGGATGGACCGCGTCGAGAACCCCGATGAATATTCGCTGCATGCCATTCGCAAGGTCGGCGAGCACATCTACATCGTCGGCGAACTGGGTCTGCTGCTGCGCCTTGATAGCCAGCAACAACGCTTCGTCAAGCTCGACAGTCCCTACTCCGGCTCGTTCTTCGGCCTGACCGGCAACAAGGACCTGCTGGTGGTTTTCGGCTTGCGTGGCAACGCCTATACGAGTCGTGACAGCGGCCATTCCTGGAGCAAACTGGACACCCGCACCAGCCAGTCGATCAACGCCGGAACCACGCTGGCCGACGGCTCATTCGTCCTCGCCACCACCAGCGGAGAGTTGCTGCTGAGCAACAGCCAAGGCACCGCCATAGCCAAACGGCTCTCGACCGGTCGTGCCCCGGTATACGGCGTGGCCATGACCCGCACCGACATTGTCACCGTTGGCCCGAATGGCGTACGGATCGTCGCGCAACAATAAATAACCCTACGTCCCGCGCCTTGCCCTGGTATCGCGTGCACTGGCTTTCACCATCGGAGAAACACGATGGCTACACACACAGAACAAAATGACGAGCAATACCCCGTTATCAAGGACCGTCGCGATTTCGACGAAACCACTGGCAATACGTTCGAGCGGCTGATCTTCAACTATCGCGCCCTGATCATCAGCCTGATTACCGTGGTCTCCATCGTCCTTGGCTGGCAGGCGACCCGCCTGGTGGTCAACGCGAACTTCGACCGGATGATTCCCAGCTCCCACCCCTACATCAAGAACTTCCTCGACAACCGTGGCGAGCTGAGTGGCTTGGGCAACAGCCTGCGCATCGTCGTGGAAAACACCCAGGGCGATATTTTCGAGCCGGGCTATTTGCAGACCCTGCGCGACGTCAATGACGAACTCTACCTGACCCCCGGCGTAGATCGCCCGTGGATGAAGTCGTTGTGGACACCGCTGCTGCGCTGGACCCAGGTGACGGAGGATGGCATGCGAGGCGGCCCGGTCATGCCGGACCGCTTCGATGGTTCGGCGCAGAAGCTCGATGAGTTGCGCGCCAACCTGGACCGCTCCGGCGCCATCGGACGGATCGTCGCCAACGACTACAAATCGACGATGATCACCGTTCCGCTGCTCGACCGTTATGCGGACTCCGGCTTGCCGCTCGATTACAAGGCACTGTCCCAGGCCCTGGAAGAAAAGATCCGCAGCAAGGAGCACGACGGCATCCGCATCCACATCGTCGGCTTCGCCAAGCTGGTGGGCGACCTGATCAATGGTCTGGATCGGATACTGCTGTTCTTTGGCGCCTCGGCGCTGATCGCCACGTTGTTCGTGTACGGCTATACCCGTTGCCTGCGCAGTACCTTGATGCTGGTGGCGGTGTCCATTCTCGGCGTCGTCTGGCTGCTGGGGCTCATGCACCTGGCCGGCTATGAACTGGACCCCTACACCATTCTGGTGCCCTTCCTGATCTTCGCCATCGGCTTGTCCCACGGCGCCCAGAAGATGAACGGCATCATGCAGGACATCGGCCGGGGCACCGACAAATACGTTGCCGCCCGCTACACCTTCCGACGCCTGTTCATGGCCGGCCTGACTGCCCTGCTCGCCAACGTGGTGGGCTTCGCCGTATTGATCATCGTCGACATCCCGGTCATTCGGGACCTGGCGTTGACCACCAGCATCGGCGTGTCGGTGCTGATCTTCACCAAGCTGATCCTCATTCCCGTGCTGCTCTCCTACACCGGCGTCAGTGCGACGGCTGCGCAGCGCTCAATGCGTGAGCAACGAGGTGAGAAAGGCCTGCTCAAACCGCTCTGGTCGTTCTTCGCCGCCTTCGCCCAGCGCAAACGGGCGTGGACCGCCGTCACCAGCGCCATCCTCATGAGCGTCGCGGCCCTGGTCGTCGGCCAGAAGCTGCAGATCGGCGACCTGAGCGCCGGTGCTCCGGAGTTGTGGCCACAATCCCGATACAACCAGGACGTCGCCTTCGTTACCGCGAACTACGGGCTGTCCAACGACCAGTTCGCCGTCATCGTCAAGACGCCACCCAACGTGTGCGACCACTTCGATAACCTGGTGGAAGCGGATCGTCTGGGCTGGTTGCTCATGCAACTGCCCGGGGTGCAGGCCACCGAGTCCCTGGCGACCATGACCCGGCAAGGGGTGAGCGGGACCTTCGAGGGTTATTTCAAATGGAACAGCATCATCCGTGAACCGCGCTCGCTGGGTTCTTCCACCTCGCGGGTGCTGGTGAACAACCCGGACGTCCTCAACCCCAAGTGCTCGGTTTTCCCGGTGATGGCCTACCTCACCGATCACAAGGCCAGCACGCTGAGCAGCGTACTCAAGCAAGTCGAAGCCTTCGCCAAGGAACACAACAGCCAAGACCTGCAGTTCCTGCCGGCGGCGGGCAACGCGGGGATCGAAGCGGTCACCAACATCGTGGTCAAGGAATCTTTCTACAAGATGCACGCCCTGTTGTACGTCGGCGTGATCCTCTTGTGCCTCATCACATTCCGCAGCTGGCGAGCGGTGCTGGTGGCGCTGATCCCGCTGTTGATCACGACCCTGCTGTGCGAGGCCCTGATGGTCTGGCTCGGCATCGGCGTGAAAGTCGCTACCCTCCCCGTCATCGCACTAGGGGTCGGGGTCGGCGTGGACTACGCCCTGTATCTGCTTTCCGTCCAGCTGTTCCTGCAACGCCGGGGCGCGAGCCTGCTCGAGGCCTACACTGGATCGCTGCAGTTCACCGGGCGCGTGGTCGCTCTGGTCGGCATGACCATGGCGGCGGGCGTCATCACCTGGGCCTGGTCGCCCATCAAATTCCAGGCGGACATGGGCATCCTCCTGGCCTTCATGTTCCTCTGGAACATGCTGGGCGCGATGATCCTGATCCCGGCCCTGTCGTACTTCCTGCTGCAAAGTCGGGAACAGCGAAAACAGCTTCGTGAGTCAGATGGCCTACCGCGGGAAACCTCCCACAAGCCGCTGGTTGAAGCGCCTCAAGAAAAGAAAGTGGCAGCCGGAACGGTATGAAGCTCACAGGCAGCTGCAAGCCTGGGAAAGCGTTTGTGTTGCCACGGCGTTCAAGCGCAATCCCTGTGGGAGCGAGCTTGCTCGCGAAAGCGTCGGTTCAGCTGGCATCGATGTTGACGATGTCGCCGTCTTCGCGAGCAAGCCCGCTCCCACACGTTCAACCACCCACCGTCTGATAGTGCGAAGGATTGGCCCCCGTCCACGCCTTGAAGGCGCGTCGGAAATTGTGGACGTTGCTGAATCCCACGCGATAGCTGATTTCCTTCGCGCTCAGGCGGGTCTGGCTCAGGAACCGTATCGCCAGGTCCTTGCGAATGCTGTCGAGGATGCCCTGGTAGGTCTCGCCCTCGGCCTTGAGCTTGCGCTTCAGGCTGGCGGGACTGAGCGCCATGATCGCGCTCATTTCTGTCAGCGTGGGATATTTGCCGGGATTGAGGATCAGGTGCCGTTTGATCGCCACGCCCACGCTGGTGGAGCTGCTGGCCGCGCCAAGAAGCTGGGCGCATTGGGCTTCGAGCAGCCCGCCGATTTCCGATGCGGAAAACACCAGTGGCAGGTCCAGGTACTTGGCGTCGATCGCCACGCAGTTCTGTTTCTGGTTGAACCGCACCGGGCAGCGAAAAATGTCCCGGTATATCTTTGCGTAATGCGGCTCCGGATAGGCCAGGTCAAGGCGTTTGAACGGGACATCGACGCCGGTATACGACTGCTGGGCGGTCTTGACCCGGGCGTACATTTCCTCGATCAGGAACGGCTCGACATCGCCCATGACGCAGGCCGTGGAAAACTTCAGGTGCCACTCACCGTTCTCCACCGTGTCCGAATACAGCGTGAAATCGTTGACCAGGGTCTTATAGGTCTTGCTGAACTCATTCATGCCCCGCAGGGTGGCGCTGAACAGCGCGGCGTAACCCAGCAGACCTTCGCCCAGCACACGTACCTCAAGCCCTATCTTGATCCCGATGCCCGGTGGCGAGAGGTCGATGATTCGCCGCAGCACCGCACGATATTCGCTGACCGAGGGCATGTAGCCGGCGTTGCCGACATCGCCGGGCTGGATACCGGTTCCCTCGAGAAGGGAATCGACGGTGATCCCCCTCGCCTCCATCCGTTTGAGCAGGTAATCGAGCTTTTGCATGGCAAACCGATCTCCCTCGTTGGCGAACCAACATGGTATGCGAATGATCCCGTTTGATATAGGCGCCGTTGCCCCTCGACCGGCGCAATTGCGCCCGCCAAAAAACGCCCCGTGAGCCCATCAGATATACCATTGAGCTGATTTGATATAGCTGCGCCGATTGACCTCCGACCCCCACTGTTAACATCAAACCAAGACATGGCAAGGCTCGACTGACGCGCTGCATGGAAGGAATTCGTTCGTGACTGGCGGCACGTCAAGGAAGTTGTGTGAAGTGATTTCTCAACAAAAAAGATAATAGGAGAGAGCAATGAACGATGCGGAACAACGAGCCCGCGACGCGGGCCTGTCGGTGGTCGATTGGGACCTTGAACTCGACGAGAGGTTTCGTCGCCAACTGCCCTCCGTCAGCGCCGCGCAAGCCCGCGAGTACTCCGGCGACAAGGGCCTGTTCTACAGCAGCGCCGCGCGCGGTTTTTTCGTGGTCACGTCCCACGCCATGATTGGCGAAGCCTTGAAGGACTGGGAGCTGTTTTCCAGCCTTGGCGGCACCTTCCTCTACCTGCGGGAAAGCCCCGCGCACCGTCCACTGCCGATGCAGATGGACCCGCCCGACCACACTAAAGTCCGCGCCCTGCTGGCCCCCTTCTTCACCCCGCAACGGGTGCAGGGCCGGTACAAAGAAGAAGCCGTTGCACTGGCCCGCGAAATCATCGAACGCGTTGCCAAGCTCGGCGCTTGCGATGCGATGAGTGAACTGGCCGAACCCATCGCCACGGCGATCACGCTCAACAACATGGGGGTTTCTCCTTCCCTTGCCGGCGAGCTCACCCAAGCCGTGAAAGCCCGCTCGAACCCCAGCACCGTGGGCCAAGACAAGAAAACCTACGAGCAAGGCGTCTTTACCATCCGCGATGTGTTCCTCGACATCCTGGCCAAGCGTCGCGTTGAACGTGCCGACGATATCCCCTCGGCCCTGCTGGACGCGCGGATCGACGGCGAGCCACTGGCCGACGACACCATTCTCAACCTGTGCTGCACGGCATTTTCCGCCGGGGTGCACACCACAAGCACGCAGATGGGGTTCGCCTTTTATTACCTGGCAAGCAAACCCGAATTGCGCCGCCAGATCGTCGAAGACCCTGCCTGCATACCGATGGCGATCGAGGAATTCCTGCGCTACGAATCCTCTGCGGTCATGGGCGGGCGGACCGTCACGCGCCCGGCGATGTTCCACGGCGTACAGCTCGAGGCCGGCGACCGGGTGATGCTCCTGCACCTGGCCGCCAATCGTGACCCTGAAGTATTCACCGACCCCGACCGCATCGACTTCAACCGCAAACCCAATCCACACCTGTCCCTGGGGGGCGGCCCGCATCGCTGCATCGGCTCGTTCCAGGCCCGCATGATCATGCAGACCCTGCTTGAAGAGTGGCATCGGGCGATTCCCGATTACTCACTGGGCGACATGAGCAACGTGACCTACGAAATGGCGGTGACCGGGCGCATGAGCGCTGTTCCGCTGCAATTCGCCCCACGCACTATTCAGTGACAGGAGAAACACCATGCCAGCGTTGGAACTGACTTTCGATTTGCGCCTGCCTACCTGGGCGACCACCAAACGCACCGACCTCTACAACGCCTCGCTCGATATCGCCCAATGGGCGGATGAACGCGGCTTCCAGGCCACCTCGATCGGCGAGCACCACACCACCGACGATGGGTACCTGCCCTCGCCGATCATGCTCGCCATGGCGATTGCCGCGCGGACCAAGAAGCTGCAACTGCGCATGATCATCCTGGCGCCCTTCTACAACCTGATGCGGTTGTCGGAGGATCTGCACGTGCTGGAGGTGATGAGCGGCGGACGCGCGCTGCCGGTCATCAGCGGCGGTTATCGCCCCGCCGAGTTCGACATGTACGGCATCCGTCTCGAGGACCGGCTCAACGTCATGGAAGAGACGGTGGAGTTCCTCAAGAACGCCGGCACCGGCGAACCCTTCATGTACCGCGGACGCGAGATCGAATGCGTGTCCCCGGTGCCGGACGAGCCGATGCGGGTCTTGATGGGCGCCAGTTTCGAGAAGGTGCTGCGCCGCGCTGCGCACACACGCGCCGATGGTGTTCGTCCCTCCGAGTACAAACTGGCCGAGTTCTACCGGGACGAACTCAAGAAAATGGGCAAGCCCGACCCCGGTCCTTATCCCACCTATGGGCCGACGTACCTGCACGTGACCCATGATCCGGAAAAAGCCTGGGAACAGGTCGGTCGGCATGTCCTGCACTGGACCCAGTCCTACGCGAAGTACTCCAGCCAGCGCAACAAAACCGGCCAGATGTCCTCGGCCTATCAAGCGGGCGACACCATCGACGACCTGAAGGCCAACCCGAACTTCCAAATCGTCACGCCTGAGCAATGCCTGGAATACGCCAAGACCTATGGCCCCCACGACATCCTGCGCATCGCGCCGCTCGCCGGAGGCATCGACCCGAAGATCGCCTGGGAAAACCTCAATCTGTTCGAGAAAGAGGTCCTGCCGCATCTCGATGTCACCTTCAATCCGCGCCTGGTCTATTGACCATGGTCGTTGACCGCGTACGGCCACAAGGCCGGCGCGGCAGCGCACACCGAAACAGGCACTCGCAAAGGTTGTGCATTCCAGAACAATAATAAGTAGGAGCACCCGTCAATGAGACGATTCGAAGAACAGGTCGTGGTGGTGATCGGCTCGGCCACCGGTCTTGGCCGGGCCATGGCCGAAGAGTTTGCGCGCCAGGGCGCCCGCCTGGTACTGGCCGATATCGACACCAACAAAGTCAACCAGGCGCTGCAGAGCGTCGAGGCCCTCGGCGCCCAGGCAATCGCCATCAAGACCGACGTCATGAAGCGCGAAGACCTGGTCGCGCTGGCCGAGGCTACGATCGAGCGCTTCGGCCGCGTCGATATCGTTTGCAGCAACGCTGGCGTCGGCGAGTACTCATGCTCGGCATGGGAAAAGGGCGACACCGACCTGGATTGGGTACTGGGCGTCAATCTGTACGGAACGGCTTACGCCGTGGCAGCCTTCATCCCGATCATGCTCAAGCAGGGCCAGGGGCACTTCGTCTCCACCGGGTCCAACACATCGCTACAGCCTATCCCCTCGATGGCCGTCTACGCCGCCAGCAAGCGCGCCGTGCTGGGCTACTGCGAGGCCCTGCAATACGACCTCTGGAACGCGGACTCGGCGGTCAAGGTCTCGGTGATCTGCCCCAACAAGGTGATCACCGACATGCCCGACAGCGCGCGTAATCGCCCGCAAAACCTCGCCGGCAGAACCCCGACCGCACAAGAGATCGAACGCAAGACTGCGTTCCTGGCCGCCGGCGGGCACACGCCGGACGAGGCAGCGAAGATCGTGCTGGACGGCATCGCCGAGCAGCGCTTCTACATCCTGACGAACCCGGTGGATGCCGACCAGGCACAAGCCTGGGCAGCCGGGGTACGTGACGGTCACTTGGTGCGCCCCAACTACGCTCCGCCAAAACTCGGCCGCTGAGACACGCGGCCATACCACCGGTTCAGACAGTTCGGAGCACATCAAGCATGGAAAACAAACCCACAATCGCCGTCCTTGGCGGTACCGGCGACCTCGGCTGCGGCCTGGCGCTGCGCTGGATCCGAGCGGGCTACAAAGTCATCGTCGGTTCACGGGAGCGCGAAAAGGCCACCGCTGCCTGCGCCGAGATGCGCGCCCTGCTTGCAGAGCGTGACGTTGACGCGGCACGGCTGTCAGATCTCGACAATGTCGCGGCGGCCGCCGCTGCCGACATCGTCGTGCTCACCGTGCCGTTCAGCCATCAACGCAGCACCCTGGACAGCGTGAAGGATCAACTGCGCGGCAAGGTGCTGATCGACGTGACGGTGCCACTGATGCCACCCAAGGTCGGCACCGTGCAACTGCCCTGCGCCGGTTCCGCCGGACAGGCCGCGCAAGCGTTTCTCGGTGACAGCGTACGCGTGGTCTCGGCCTTCCAGAATGTCGCCGCCGATCACCTCAAGTCAGATCATCCGCTGGACTGCGACGTACTGGTCTGCGGCAACGACCCGGACGCCCGCGCCGCGGTGGTCCGGCTCGTCGAAGCCTGTGGCATGCGCGGCTTCCAGGCGGGCCCGATCAACAACGCCGCGGCGGCCGAAGCCTTGACCTCGGTGCTGATCACTATTAACCGCCAGTTCAAATGCCACGCCGGCATACGAATCACCGGTGTGTAGGCGCGAGGCGGCCCATGGCAACCCAACTGACTTTGACGGCCCTGCCCGACATACCGCTGGTGGAACCGGGCGACGATCTTGCGACGATCATCCTCGACGCATACGCACGGGCGGATTTGATGCCGGCTGACGGCGACGTGCTGGTCATCGCCCAGAAGATCGTCTCCAAGGTGGAAAACCGCTATGCGTACCTCAGCACCATCGAGCCTGGCCCGGCGGCCTTGGCGCTGGCCGACCGCACGCGAACGGAGCCGCGCCTAGCCGAATTGATTCTGCGTGAATCTCGCGAGGTCCTGCGCCAACGGCCCGGCGTCGTCATCGTCGAGCACCAGCTCGGCTATGTGCATGCCAACGCCGGCATTGACCGTTCCAACATTGTCTCCGACGACGATCATGATCCCCGGGTCTTGCTGCTGCCCGCCGATCCCGATGCATCGGCACGCAGCCTACGGGACACCCTGCGCGAGCGCTACCGTGTCGACATCGCTGTGATCATCAACGATTCAGCCGGACGGGCCTGGCGCAACGGCGTGATCGGTTTTGCCATCGGCTGCGCGGGTATCGAGCCCTTGCGCGACATGATCGGCCAGCCCGACCTGTTCGGACGTGCGCTCGAACGCACTCAGATCGCCATCGCCGACGAGTTGGCCGCGGCCGGCTCCCTCTTGATGGGCCAGGCCAGCGAAGCGACGCCCGTGGTGCTGGCACGCGGTGTGCGCTTCAGCGCCAGCGACATTGGCAACGCGCCCCTGATCCGCGCCCGGCACGAGGACCTGTTCCGATGAGCATCCGCTATATCGCTTTTTCCGGCGGCGTCGGCGGCGCGAAGCTCGCCCTCGGCCTGGCACGCGTGGTGCCGCACGACGAGTTGCTGATCGTCTGCAACACCGGGGACGATTTCGAGCACCTGGGCCTGCGCATCTGCCCCGACCTCGACACCGTCACCTACACCCTCGCCGGACGCGCTGACAGGGTGCAGGGTTGGGGGATCGAAGGCGAAACCTGGAACTGCCTGGACTCGCTGGCCGAACTCGGCGGCCCCGGTTGGTTTCGCCTCGGCGACCGCGATCTGGCCACGCACCTCTACCGGAGCCAACGCCTGCGCGAAGGGTCCCGGTTGGGCGACGTCACCGCGGAGCTCTGCCGGGCCCTTGGCCTCGCATCACGCATCGTACCGGTGTCCGACGATCCGATGGCTACCATGGTCGCGACGCTCGAAGGTGAACTGCCGTTCCAGGATTATTTCGTTCGGCGCCACTGCGCGCCAGTCGTGACCGGCTTCCGGTTCGTCGGCGCGCAGGACGCGCGTATCCACCCGGAGCTGGCCGCGGCGCTGGCGTCGCCTGAGTTGCGCGCCGTGATCTTCTGCCCGTCCAATCCCTTTGTCAGCATCGGCCCGATGCTGGCCATTGCGGGCATGAAAGAGGCGCTGAAGGCAACCGGCAAACCCGTCATCGCCGTGTCGCCGATCATCGGCGGCCAAGCGGTGAAAGGGCCGGCCGCCAAGATGATGGCCGAGCTCGGCATGCCGACCACGGCACTCGCCCTCGCCCACCACTATTGCGGCGTCGTCGACGCGCTGGTGGTCGACGAGGTGGACCGCGAACACCTCGGCCCGATCCGTGACCTCGGCATGGCCTGCACGACAGCGCCCACGCTGATGAACAACGACGCGGACAAAGTACAACTCGCCAGCACCCTCCTGGAGTACGCCGATGCCCTCGTCCGCTGACGTCATCTGGGCCGTCGTCCCGGTCAAGGACTTCTGCACCGCCAAGAGCCGGCTGAAGAATGTCCTCAGTGCCGGCGACCGCGCCCGGCTTGCTCGCGCCATGTCGGCGGACGTCATCGCGGCGCTGAAGCAATCGGACACGACAGAGCATGTTTGCATGCTCTCGGATTCGGCGGACACAAGCGAGTTCGCCGCAGCCCTGGGCAGCACCTGGTTCGACGAGCAAAGCGTCGCGACGCTGCCAGGACTTAACGCCGGCATCGCCGGCATGGCCCGCCTCGCCGCGCGCGACGGTGCCAGCGCGCTGCTGGTGATTCACGCTGACATGCCGCTGCTGACGGCCGCCGATATCCAGCATGTGGTATCGACCTGGCAGTCGCTCGAAGGCGATCAGCGCGTGGTGATGGTTCGCTCGCGGGACGGTGGCACCAACATTCTACTGGCCGAGCGCCCGCACGCCTTCGCCTACCGCTACGGCCCGGACAGCCATGGGCGCCACGCCCAGGAATGCGCACGCAGACGCTGCACGACCGCCACCGTGGAACTGTCCACCGGCGCGCTCGACATCGACACCCCCGACGACCTCTACAGCCTGGCGCGGGCGGTGCGCCGCGATGGCCGCTGTGGCGTCCATACCGCCGCGCTGCTTGATGAACTCATGCCCGCCGAACGCTTTGCCGACGTCTCCACTTGCCAGGAAATCGCCCCGTGACCCCTAACGACTTAACGCTCGATCCAAGCGAAATCATCTGCCGCGCCGTCGCGGGCCACCTGCCTGGCGTGAACGAAGCGCTGGCCCTGGCCGATTGCACCGACATGCCGCTGCTGCTCGGGGCGGCAGCGCGGATTCGCGACCATGGCAGCCGCAACGTCGTGACCTACTCGCGCAAAGTCTTCCTGCCGCTCACCCGGCTGTGCCGCGACGTCTGCCACTACTGCACTTTCTCGCGCCAGTCGCCCTCGGTCGAAACGGCGTATCTCACCCTGGAGCAAGTGCTGGAAACGGCACGCGCGGGCGTCAAGCTGGGCTGCAAGGAGGCCCTGATCACCCTCGGCGAGAAACCTGAACTGCGCTACCGCGCCGCTCGCCAGGCGCTCGACGCGATGGGTTTCGAAACCACCATCGACTATGTCGTGCACATCGCCGCAGCGGTGTTCCGGGAGACGGGCCTGTTGCCGCACGTCAACGCCGGCTGTCTCACCGAGGACGAGGTGGCGAAGCTGCGCCGGGTCTCGCCGTCGATGGGGATCATGCTCGAGTCAGCGTCGGAGCGCCTGTGCCAACGCGGTGGCGCGCATTTCGGCAGCCCCGACAAACTGCCCGCACCGCGCCTTGCCACGCTCGAGGCCGCCGGCCGGCTCAACGTACCCATGACCTCCGGCATCCTGATCGGCATCGGTGAAACGCGCCGCGAACGGGTCGAGGCCCTGCTCGCCCTGCGCGATGTGCACGAGCGCCACGGCAATCTGCAGGAAATCATCGTGCAGAACTTCCGCGCCAAAGCGGGTACGCCGATGGCCAACGCGCCCGAACCCAGCCTCGACGAGCTGTGCTGGAGCATCGCCCTGGCGCGCATCCTGTTCGGACCGGAGATAGGCATCCAGGCGCCACCGAATCTTTCCGCTGGCGGGCTTGGCCCGCTGATCGACGCGGGGATCAACGACTGGGGTGGCGTGTCGCCGCTGACGCCGGATTTCGTCAATCCCGAAGCGCCATGGCCACACCTCGATAAGCTTGCGCGCGAAACAAATGCCGCCGGCAAGCACCTCCAGGAGCGCCTGACGATCTACCCTCGCTATGCGGTGGCGAACGCTCGCTGGGTCGACCCGGGCCTGCGCAGCGCGGTGTTGCAAGGCATGGACATCGAAGGCTACCCGCGTACCGACAGCTGGATCGCCGGTGATGTGCTGCCACCGCCCGCCGCCGACCTCGCGCTGCTGCACAAGAGCGATGGCAATCCTGTCAGCCAGGATGTCGTCGAGATCATCCAGCGTGTGCTTCAGGGCGCGCCTATCGGCGAACAGGAGGTCACGCGGCTGTTCCAGGCCCGTGGCGCAGACTTCGCCCACGTCTGCCACGCGGCGGATCGCCTGCGCGAGGCGCAGTGCGGCGATGTGGTCAGCTATGTCATCACCCGCAACATCAACTACACCAACATCTGTTACTTCCACTGCGGTTTCTGCGCCTTCTCCAAAGGCCAGCGCAGCCATCGGGGCGCCGCCTACGATCTGGGCGCCGAAGAAATCGGCAAGCGCGTCGGCGAGGCCTGGGCACGCGGAGCCACCGAAGTCTGCCTGCAAGGCGGTATCCACCCGGCCTACACCGGCCAAACCTACCTGTCCATCATCGAGTCGGTGAAGAAAGCGGCGCCCGACATGCACGTGCACGCCTTCTCGCCGCTGGAAATCTGGCAGGGCGCGCAGACCCTCGGCCTGTCACTCGACGAATACCTTGCACGCCTCAAGAACGCCGGCCTCGGCAGCCTGCCCGGTACCGCCGCAGAAGTGCTCGATGACGAAGTCCGCGCCGAGCTCTGCCCCGACAAGCTCAACACCCGGCAGTGGCTCGAAGTGATGTACGCCGCCCACGGGGCCGGCCTCAAGAGTACGGCGACCATCATGTTCGGCCATATCGAACGCATCGAGCACTGGTCACGGCACCTGCTGCACGTGCGTGACCTGGCCGCGACGACCGGTGGGATCACCGAGTTCGTGCCGCTAGCCTTCGTCCACATGGAAGCCCCGCTCTACCGCAAGGGCAAGGCGCGCAAGGGCCCGACGTTCCGCGAAGCGATCCTGATGCACGCCGTCGGCCGCCTGGTGCTGCACCCCTTTGTCAAAAACGTCCAGGCCTCGTGGGTCAAGATGGGGCTTTCAGGCATACAGGCCGCCCTGCAGGCCGGCGCCAACGACGCCGGCGGCACCCTGATGAACGAATCGATCACGTCCAGTGCCGGCGCCAAACATGGCCAGGAAATGACCCCCGAGGTGCTGACCGGCCTGATCGAATCCAGCGACCGCGTGCCGCGCCAGCGAACCACGCTCTATGGCTCGCCGGCCGGAAAACGCCATCGAGACCGACAACCCTCCCCAGCGTTGTAACGTTTTCATCTCATCACCAAGAGGATTTCGCCCACCCCGCGACCGATACGACACGCACTTCGAATCACAACAAAAACAAGAGATTAGAGGGCATATGCATGCAAAGAAGAATAACGACCGGCTATCGCACGCCGCTGTCTACCCCGCTGTCCATGCAGATCATGATCGCCACCCTTTCCCTGGCGATCGGCTCGATCAACGAGGCGCACGCCTTCAGCATCGACAGTGGCAACAGCGACCTCAAGATGAGCCTGGACACCACCGTGCGCTATAACCAGGGCTGGCGGACATCCGGGCGCGACAAGACTCTGGCGAACAACGTTAACTTCGACGAAGGCAACTACCTGTTCGACAAGGGCGATGTCATTCTTTCCCGCCTGGATCTGTTCAGCGAGTTCGACCTGAACTGGCAGAACCAGTATGGGCTGCGTGTCAGTGGTGCGGCGTGGTACGACCATAACTTCCCCGACGAGAGCGAAAGCGCCCCGGGCCTGGAAGCACGGGCCAACTACCGCAACAACCGCTTCTCCGGTCGGGTGAGCCGTTACTACGCGGGGCCGTCGGCAGAGTTTCGCGACTACTTCGTCTGGGGCAACTTCAACATCGGCACCACCGAGCTGAACGCAAAACTGGGGAGCTTCGCCTGGCTGCCGGGTGAATTCCTGTTCAGCAATGGCAGCAGCGTGTCCTATGGGATGTCGCCCAACGACGGCCTGCTGAGCGACCTCAGCCCCGGCGCCTCCGCCAAGGAAACCGCGCTGCCGATCGGCCAGTTCGCCACGACGTGGCAGTTCAACCCCGAACTGTCGCTGAACTTCCAATACACCTACGAGTTCGAGCCGTCCCGGGTCTCGGAAGGCGGCACCTACTTCGCGGTTTCCGATGGCGGGCTGAGAGGGCCGGACTTCCTGGCACCCGGTGTCCAGCGACGCTCCTCGCGCGAAGGTGACAACGGGGATATCGCGATTGGCCTGCGCTGGTCGCCAGACTGGGCGCTGGATAGCAGCTTCGGCGTGTGGTACCGCAAGTTCGATGACAAGAACGCCAGTTGGGCCAACCAGGTCATCGTGCAGAACCCGCT
>Ga0268255_10000912_pt1 | contig 18613 bp, 26 predicted proteins | sample AgamicOrMarz_FD_200256 | JGI IMG/M metagenome (GOLD analysis project Ga0268255, IMG submission 200256) | Agave microbial communities from Guanajuato, Mexico - Or.Ma.rz (v2) (version 3) | ecosystem: Host-associated > Plants > Phyllosphere > Phylloplane/Leaf | place: Guanajuato, Mexico...
GGGTATGTCCCTCCCTGTCTAGTTTCCAGATTTCCCCATTCTCAATTTCACAATTTTTCCATTTTATGATTCACAATTTTTACAATTTACTGAATCATTTAATCGCTAAATTATCAACTCAATTAAATTATTAATTTTTGTTCTATTCGTATACACATTTAATGTTTCATTGATGCAACATTCTTTCGCATCACAAATAACAAATTTCATTGTTTCAGTATGAAAACGCAAACATAACCATTTTGGAATAATATCCTTGTTCAAGAAATAAACTCATTATTTGCTTGATTAATACATGTATTTTTGATATACTTTTAATATAAGTAAGTGATACATAATTTATCCAGAAAGAAGGTAAACATGATAAGCACTCAAATTGTAGAAGTCATTGAGTACGACCAATTTATCAATTTACGTATCCATTATTTGCAACTAGGAAAACTCATCAGGTATTACATAGCTATCGATAGTGATGTAGTGAAGTATGTGTTAGTATTAGATAGAGATAAATAATTTACTATATTAGGAGGATTTACCCATGTCAACCATAATCATACTTACGTCCTTAGTTTTTGGAATATTGCTAATTGTTAGCATGCGTCCAAAAAAGTTGAATCAAACCAAAGATTTTAACACAGGTGAATATCTATCTACAAAACAATTCTTCGAAGTCATCGACCTAATGCGAGATAAAAACATCATAACCAACCAAGAACACATCCAACTAATCGTAAAAATGAATCCATATCTCAAGTAAAAACCCTGCCAATTAGCAGGGTTCTTTTTTATCCAATATTCATCTTCTTAAACATTTCATAACTAGTCGTTCTTATCACTTGATTATCAAATCGTAAATATCCATTCTTGAACGCACTAACTAATTTTGTCAAAAAGTAGTTATTTCGCCACCCAGTAAGCAACATACTATTCTCTGTTAGGTCGTCGGTACTAAGAGCAAATACCTTCTTATTAGACGGGTCAAAATCACTAGCAATCCACATTAAGCCCTCATTAGTATCAACCCATATGCCCATCTTAAAACCCTTGAAAATGACGCTAAATACATGCTTACTATTCTTACCACGTTTCAATATAAACAAGTCACTGTCATTCGTAAACTCATTATCTAAACTCATTTCACCGTATTCAGTACCGTCAATCAGTGAACCAAAACGGGTCTTCCTACGTTCCTGAGAAAAGTCTGCACTATCTGGAATTTCAACAATGATATCTTTGTACGCATTAAACCTTTTTGAAACGTCTGGAACTAGATCGAAATATAAGAAGTAAGGATTTACAACAGATACCGCATTCGACAAACATACACAGCGCACATTTTCTCTACCACGAAAAACGGTATCCATCAAGTTCAACAGCGCCTCAACATCATTCGGTAAATATCCACTTTTATCTTTCTCACGAATGAACTCGTCAAACAGAATTGTTGTTACATTCGGATAAGCATTAGACTTCTCACTTTGCCATGCGCTAAGTGGAATTGCCCACCCGAACACTTTACCGTCAATTAAAAGTTGTCTACCTTTCACCTTGAATTCATGCTCTGGAAATTCAACCATTATATCATTAAAATAGTTTGTGATTTTCTTTAATTCGCTTTTGTATCGTCTCACGTATATTAATTGTTCACCATATTTTAAAAAGCGGTTAATCGGATGTTTCTTCCAAGCGTATGATTTACCAATACCACGTGCGCCAATAACAAAATTCAAGATACGATTATAAGAAAGTAATTTATTAGGGTTATAATATAATGATTGTTCCATTTTGCATTTCTCCTTTATTTCAATCGAATAGTTTGTCCAACAGTAATTTTATTTTTATCTTTAATTTGAGTATTTAATGTTAATAACGTAGAAACAGATGTCTTGTTATCATATGCAATTTTGGTTAAGGTATCTCCAGAAGCAATGGTATAGTAAATTTTCTCTGATTTTGGTATCGTTATCTTTTGCCCTACCTTAATCATATTAGCGTTCTTGATTTGTTTATTAACTTTCAACAAACTAGTTAACCTTATGTCAAACTTGAGAGCAATCTTAGTTAAGTTATCACCTTTCTTTACAATATAAGATGTACTTAATGAGCGATAAGTCGTACTAGTTTGCTTTTCGTCTGGTTCATCTGGTGTGTCTGGTTGAACCACAGGTGAACTAGTTTCATCGTCCGGCAAAGGAACGGGTGGAATATATGGTTCATCTGGTTCACTTGGCGTAGTCGGCGTTGGCGTCGGCGTAGGTGTCGGCGTTGGCGTCGGTGTCGGCGTTGGTGTAGGTGTTGGTGTCGGCGTTGGCGTTGGTGTCGGTGTCGGCGTTGGTGTCGGCGTAGGAGTTGGCGTAGTCGCCACCGCCTTGAAATACAAGTCGGCTTCACGTGCTCGTCGTGTGACCAAACCTTGATAAACCACACCGCCACTCTTATTCCAGCGTGAGAACTGATAACGAACGTCCCAGTCTTGCGATGCATTCACACGTTTTAATAGTGTAGAATTCTTGAACGCTGTAATGCCAACGTTATACGTAAAACTCACAAGTGCATCAAATTGATTCTGGTTAATGGTACGAGTCACATACTGTTCAACAGCGTTCACATAATCCACTAAATCATCTTTTAACATTTGTTCGGCTTGGGCTTTTGTTATCGTGTCGCCTTGGCGCACATCTGAACCATAGTGACCGTAACCAATTGTCCAATACGTTTCAGTCGATACGGCTTTATAAGCGGTTAAGCGTAAACCTTCAAAACTTTTAATAAAATCTACACCATTTTGTGAAATATTCATTTATTGTTACCTCCTTTAAATATCTTCTGCACAAAATCAATAAATAGATCAGTTTGCTTGTCATCGGATGCCATACGTAAATGAGACATAATTGAATTTATTTCACTTGCAAGATATCCAAGGAATAAAACGTATAATGCACCTATTCCAATAGGAGGAGGAATAAGAAGGGAAACAGGTACAAAGTAAACTAAGATAATAAACATAACCATTTTTCTAGCTATTCCGTAAATCGCTTTGTTACTGGAAAAGGCAACGTCACTATTAAACTTGGCGTTTATCCATCCCATGAGAAAATCTATCACGTTTGCTATTAGAATTAAGGTCAGAATATACCAGATTTTCGTGTTATCTTCACTTAACCAATTACTTAAAATATCTAACATTGTTAATCACCCCTTTTAAAATTTCCATCCATTCAGCGTGTCGGCAAGTAACAAATGGTAAACGGCTTTCTTTTTCTTTTCTGCTTCGCCACCGTCACCGCCATCACCACCGCCACCAAACATCATTTGAAGATATGCTTCTGGGTCAATTGTTCCTTCTTCTGTAAAGAACCCGTCTAACCGTGTAGCAATCGCAAAATCTAAGTGAATACCTGTACTATTTCCACCATTTCCCATCGTTCCTATTTCTTGTCCTTTTGTAACGGTTGTTCCTTCTGCAATAGGAGACGGGTTATCAAGATGTATATATTGTGAAAAATATGGGTCGGCTGTATGCTGAATTCTGATTCCATATCCTGCGTTGGTTACTGCACCATTAAAGACAACGATTCCATCTTGTGTGGCGTATAGTGGGTGAGTGGTTCCACCTCCACCAATATCAATGGCAGCATGAAATTTGTATTCGCCTGTAACGGGATTCGTTCGCCATCCATACGTATCAGTAATTTGTAAACCTGCTGTTGTAGGAAAAGCTGGTGTACTACCGCCAACACCGCCACCGCCTTCGCCCGTTGTATTATCGAACCAATAACGGGCTTGGGTAGAGCGATTAGGTTGTGTTTGGTCGGCTGGACGCTCATAGTTTCGTATAAAGGCTTGGGCTAAATATTCTGGAGTTTCATTCGAGACTCTGAATTCTTGGAAACTTAACGGATAATCACCTGTTGAAATCCACTGAATACCGTTATCGATTTCATAATCAATACGTGCAAGCTGTGAGTCCATATGTGTATAATCTTTACCGTTATCATTCGCCCAATTTATATATTTGCTAGCAGGCGTCCACTGTACCAAACCATAACCCATTGACATATTTCCTGCATCCATGCTTTGCCAAATGCCAGGGTTGATGGTTGATTCTGTTTGCATGTTTCCCAACATTCCTGCAACAGCGTTTTTTGTCCAACCTTTGCTGAGAAAATACCCCATGATATATTCAGCATTGATTTTCATTTCGTCCATTGAAAGATATCTATTTCCACCAACCCAAGCCATTAGATTTGTCTCACTGACAGATAAGTATAGTCTTTCAATCCTTCAACGGTTACAGCTTCATCATTTGATTTTAGATAAACTTCTACAAAGTCATACATTTTCAATTTCACAATCGCATCACCTTTTAGAATAACTTTATCCGAATAATCAAGATAACGTTTAAAAGCACCGTTTATATATAGAACTAATGATTTATTCATTCCAGACGTAGCGGTTAATAATTTAACAACACTATTGAAATGAAAGATTCCATCACCTTGAGCAACAAATGAACTGTTGGACATTTCGGTATTATAGTCATTCTCAATTGTAGGAAACAAAACTTTTTCAAAAGTGTTTGCTGAAATTGATTGATTAGCTGTTGCATACGAATGTGCAAAAGTACCGTCATGTGTTGCGTCTGTTGTCGTTCCTGCTGGTAACGTTTGTAGTAATGGTTGTGCATCGATTAGTTTCCACCAACGAACGAACATTGATGTTTTATCAAATACACAGTGATAGGGATTAAAATAAATTTCATCAAATACTTTTAAGATTTTCACATACAATTCAAATTTTGTTTGAGTTGTACTATTTTCAACCATTACAGCTTTTACATGGTCAACTCCGATAAATGAGTTTTTGCTCAATCTTGACTTAATGACAGGGGCTTGACCAAGTGGTAAATTCTGAATGATTTTGATAAACCATTCACCACGTGAAGCAAGCGAAGTACCTGCACCACTCATAAATGAAATTTTTGCTTCAAAATGTTTGAACTGATTCTGAATCGTTACAGTACCAATTTTCGCCCAGTACCCTTGTTGATTGTCTGTTGTTTGCATCGTTTTATATCCTGCTGGTGCATATAAAAGAGGATGGGCGTTTACATCATTAATATGTGCTGTATTTAGCATTTCTCTACCGTTTGAAAAAGAACGTTCAAATACTGCCATTATTGATTAACACCGCCTTTTGTGTGAATGATGTATTTAGAAAACATAGTTGCTGAAGGTCTATTTTCAAAAGTAAAATCATCTTGATTATTGAAAGCAAGTCTCCACCAGAAGAAGCCTTTCATCCAAGTTGTTTGTGAACCCCACACCATATACATCGCTTTTACAAATCTTGCTTGTTCCTCTAAATCAACTTGAGGACTAATGTTATAGTTTGATGGGTCGGTGCTTGAACCTTTTCGCATGGTACAACCGATTTCAGTAAAGATAATAGGTTGATTAATGGATGCTTGGAAATCAACTAACTTTTGTAGTAAGTCTCTTTCCTCACGATTGAATGCCCACGCACTTGCTATGTCATATTCACTAGGATTAGAAATTGTTGGAGAAACTAGTTTAAAATAAACGTCTAGTCCAACATAGTCCAATTGTCCCCAAAACGGGACGGTGAAATATTCCTCATAGTCATCACTATTCATTGCAACAGATGCATAAGTCAATTTACCCGTATACAATTGTTTAATAGAAGTAATGATGTCATTCCAATAATCTGCATAGCTCGCCTTTGTACTACTTTTTAATTCAGTACCGATACAAAGGAGGTCAACGCCTTCTTCTTTTGCGATTAATGCATAATTCGAAATGAACGCTTTGTAGCTCGCAAACCATGCTTCTCTATCTGTTGGAGCAATTGCACCACGGAACGAATTATCTAGTACATCCACATGAGGTTTTAACATAACAATGTAGCCTTTTGCTTTTGCATCTCGAATCGCTTGGCGAACGTCACTATCTGGAATAGTCTTTGTCGCATTTCGTGAAATACTGTTTGATGTAGGTGTACTCATAAACCACGTGGCAACAATAGCGATTGAATCCATTTGCACTTCATCCCGTGCATACTCTAATAATTCTTTAGAGCGGTCACTTGTGTATTGTCCACTTTCAATGGATGTATAGTTGAATCCGTTAAAATCGAATTTTCCTATCTCCATAATTTCTCCATCTAATGAAGAAACTTTTTGATCGAACACCTGCTGATTGATAATATCGGCTAGTTTCCCATTTTCAAACCACTTGTCCAGAACAATTTCCACCGAGTCGGCTAGTCCTTCACTTTCAACCCATTTTTTCAACTCTTCGAAGAGTTTCGTTAAATTTTCGAAACGGGTAGTAATATCCTCAACACTAGCAGTCACATAGTCTGTTAAATCATTTGCACGTTCAATTACATCATTCATCGCTTCAATGATTTTATTTAACTTTTCAACTACTGACATACTTTCATCAAATGCGCTTGGAAGATAACGTTCATATTGTTGTAAACCTAACATTTGAATATAGTTAAAACTCATGTGTTAACCTCCTATAATTGAATTTCTTCTGGTGGAGTTAATTTGTCTAATTCTAATTGAGTTAGTGCTTCAACTTCACGTTTACAGTTTTGTAAGAATTCTGTTACGGTTTGTTCTTCTGGAACGTCTTTTGAAAAATTGTATTCAAAACTATGTGTTCCATCTGTAACCTCAAATTTATACATTGTTTCTAATTCATACGCTTTTGTTGTTAACATGTTTACCTCCTAAACCAATACGTGATAACTTAATGAATATGTTAAGTCTGTTATATCTGCTGTGTGAGTAAGACGAATATCAAACTTTTTCCCAATTGGCATATCAGATACAAATTTTAATAATCCGTCTGGGTTTCCTTTAGGTACTCCCGATGATGCAGGATAAATAACAAAGGTATGGTTTCCAACAACAGGGTCAAATTCAATATTACCTAAATAAAATGGTTGACCTTCTGAACTAATTGAACGAACAGCAAATTTTAATTTTGGTGCTGTTAATACTGTTCTATCTGTGATTCTAAGGTGAACCATTACACCTTTTCCGTTAAGGTTTGTTACGACTGGTGATGTTGCTTCTGTTGTACGCTTCAATAAAGAAAGCAAAACAGCATCTATATTATTTCTCCATCTGTCCCACGTAGCACCGTTGAATGCCAGTTGATAACTTGCAGTATATAAAAGATTATTAGAAATACCGTTTGCATCGTTTGAATTTGCGCCTGTTGAAATGACACCTTGTGCACCAGAAGCGCCTGTAAGTGTAGCACCACCAATAATATTTGTTCCTGCTGGTAAAGGGTCAACCACTTTCACATCTTGTTTTCCAGATGGAGTTGTTTGAATGCTACCAGTAGCTAATGAAACCTTTGCAGGGTTTTCATTTGTAAATAATTCATTTCCATTACTTCCGAAAATAGTCGGACCACTCAAGAAAATTCCTCCTTAATATACGAGCATGAAAAGTTCATTTGCTTCTTGGAAAATTTGTTTCTCAATACGTAACAATGACTCACGATATTCTTTGACTAATTGAGGATATGTGACGTTCCCGAACTTTCCAACTTTCGTATTCACATAATCTTCAACATTATTAATGACACTGTTTAATTTTTCATTTCCTGTTGTATCGGAAACAACATCTTTCGTACCGTCATTTGTATGACCACCATTGATTGTTTCTGTTCCATCTTTATCAGATGTGAACACATCTTTGTCAGTGGTATGTGTCGTTGTGTCATTGTCAATCTTATCGTCAACGGTAGAAGTTGCATCAACACTTGTTGTCACATCTTCATTATTCGTACCGTCTGTTACATCATGACTCGTACCGTCAACACCAGTGTCAGAAGTAGAAGAAGAAGTTTGATTTCCTTTAGACGTATTTTCTTTGATTTCACTTGCATATTCGATAACACCAGCACCGTCAAGCGTTGTAATTTGCAAACGACTATCTGGTGTATCACTTGTTAAGTTTCGATCAAAACTAGTTGAGTCATTTTCTCCATTTGATGTCTGGTGAGTATCTTGACTAGTCGTACCGTCTGAAACGGAATGAGTTGTAATATCTCTGTCAATCGTTTCATCACTTGCACTCACTGTTGATGTATGTTGTGTAACATCATTTGTAACAGTTGAATCAAGTGTTTTCGTATTCGTAGAGTCAAAATCCTCATGTGTCGTTTTGGATTGTGTGGTTGTTCCTTCATCGTGAAGGGTATCTTTAGATGTAACATGACCTGTTTTGTCGGTATTATCATTACGTGTACTATCGTTTTTGCGGTTAAACGTTTCTTTGTTATTTACGTTTGTTAGCACATCATATTGTAATAATTCAGATTCAAACAATTTATTGTAGTAGGGCATGTTAATCAACAACCATGTTTCAAGCTGAAATTTAAATAAACCTTCATTCTCGAAACCAATTTCTCTCATGTAGAAATTTCGAATAAAATGTGTTTCAAATACGTTTCGATATTCTTCATCAAATATCGGATATTCAAAATCGAATAAATGTTGTCTACCTGCTTCGATTCGGTTACGAACTGGCATTTCTTCATATTGTGTAAAATGCTCAATGTATTCACGTAATTGCATCGTGTAACTACTCATTGACCGAACCTCCTTGAACAGTTGAAACAGGGTTGACATTTGCCATTAATTGTTCAACAGCTTCACTTCGAAACTCTACTTCTAAATCCAAACCGTATAACTCATTGATTTTCTCACATGCTTCTTGACGGGATTTCAGATAGACGTTTCCAGAGTTTGAAATTTGTTCATTATTGCTCTCAGCTTCTGCGGTTATCATGCGTTCACGCTTTTCTTGATTGGCGTTTTTAATACCCAAGTACGTCATGACTTCATTCCATACAGCATTTTTCTGAGTGTTCAATTTATCAACTACATAAGGAGCATCCGTTTTAAAAACTTTAATCGAATCCGTATCAAGTGATTCATGTGTAATAATAACAGGGGCATTTCCTTCATATTGATTGTAAATCTGTTGAATACTAAATTTCGTGTTATCATTTGCACTAATTAATACGGGTGTCTTTTGTGCGTTTTGGTTAACCGATATAATTTCTTTTAACTCTGCTAAATCAGAAGCAAACATTTCAAGGCTAGGAGTAGTAGGAAAATGGAAATCATTGTTCCAGATAACGACACCCATATCATCTTCTTTCATATCTGAATAGTTGTAGAGTTTAAATGATTTCTGATACCTTGGAGCACTCGCCTGAAATTTTGTAGGTAAATTATAATGGTCGATTTCACCACTAGTTGCACCCTGTGTAGCAATGAATCCTAAATCCTTATCTTTATAGAAACCTACATACCCGTATTGATGAAGGGTCATTTCTAAAAATCTAGGGTCTACACTGTCAGGTAGGTTTTTCCACTCAAACAATTGATAAGCAATGGAACATAAATATTGTTGATAATGTTGATACCAACGATTCCCTTTTATTCGTTGAATTTCATTTGGGTTTTTATTTTTACTTCTAGCCATTAAAGCACCTCATTACTAAGGCTATAGTTTCCGATGTCATCGGTGTGCCAGAACGTAATACCATTATCGAAAACGGCTTTTAGTTCTTTTAAATCTTCATTGTTAAAGTTACCAGTGATGGAGCAATCTGCTGTTTGAACAAAATTCCAATATTGTCGAGTGTGGAAATTAGGAATTTTTACTTCATTCAACTTGTACCCAAACATATTAAAGAACGCTTCTAATTTTCTTCGATATTCGGGTTTGATTTGTTTCTTTAAAATAAATAATCCTCTATACCCGTTTCCAAATTCAAACGCTGTATTGCTTCCCATTTTTGCAATGGCAGGTGGGATGTTTGCAATATCCTGTTGTTTGGCTTGGATAGCTTGTAAATCTAAGACTGTATTTCCTGCACCTTGGACAGCTTCAACACCAGCACTTGCAACGCCTACTGGGTTTCTACGCTTGGCAGATACCGCACCACTTACTGCGGTAGATACCGCACCCATTGCACCGTTAAACATAATGCTGTTGGTTTGGTTAGAAATGCTGTTTCTATGCCCTTGGAGATAGGCACTGAGATACTCGTTTAAAATAGGAACATCGGAAGGGTTATTGTTAATGATTGAACCTTCAAACATGATTCTATCTGTTAAACCGTCATCAGGCATTTCACTACCTGTATTATAATGTGCTACGGTGTAGGCAACTTTGTTGCTTGTACCTAATGAACCTCGAACATGTAAAATCAGATTTTCATGATTGATGTATTCATTTTTAAAATCCCGTCTGTTTCCTTTGAAATCGTCTAAAGTTAAAACTGTGTACGGATGCATAAGTAATTTAGATTCTGTTACAGTTCGATAATTGTCATACTTATTTGAAAAACTTTTCGAGATGTAGCTGTATAACTTAACGTCTTTCACGTAAACCGTTGTAAAGTTTTCGTTCACATCATCGGCAACACTTGCATGTTCAAATTGGTCAACATTAAAAGTGACTGAACCGTCTTGCCCGTTTACATCTGCGCCCACATAATCCGTTATATATAATGAAACAATATTATTTACTGCATCATCCTGCGTATACAAACCTTTTAATACGGTTTTAATATCGCTAATAGCTGGACTAATATTTGTTGTGACTTCTGAACCGTCTGCCTTAAAAGGATGAACATAATACGCTAATGGTTGTGGCATAGCGTTTATGGTTGCTTCAATTTTTGTAGCTGTTGTAGAAGGGTTTGTTTCACCTTCACCCGTGTTTACTTCATCATGCATTTTCTGTTTGGCAACAATAACTAAAAATTGTACGTCACCATGTGGAACATAATTTTCAGCATGTACAACGTCATATTCCGTACCATAGTTAATACCTTCATCAACTGTGTTGATAACAGGCGAACCGTCATCGTTCCATAACTTACAATGTTCTCTGACAACAAAAGAAGGTTTGAATGTCATATCAAATTTCCAAGTCTGGAACACATCAAGCTGAAAATGAACATAGGTTGTATTCTTTTGTTTGTACTCTAATTTTGTGACAAATGCATAAAACCATTTGTTGTTATATTGAGCATTTTGGAACATAAGATAATTAACATTCCATAGTTCATCAATGGATTTTGGAACAGCGATAAAGTTTTTACCTTCGATTTTTTGAAAGTTCATTTGATTAGCAGCGTGTACAACATTTCTGTTTAAAAAGTAATTTGTTTGTTGGTCAACGCTATCAAACCAACGTGTATGTTTATAATCATTCGAGAAAGGAACACCAGATATCAATCTGATGTTCGTTCCCGATGCTGGAACTACTGCCACAATTAAAACCTCCTATTAAGATGGAATAATCGTAACGATAGATTCACCGATAACTTTTGAAGTATCTTCAAGTGTTACAGAAGCAGTCACGCTCAGTTCACCTGTTTGAGTTGCTCCAATTGTTAATTTTCCATCTGCTGAAATTGTTGTTCCACTTGCTACCGTACTTCCTGTTGTTGCTTTAACTTCCCATGTTACAGGATGGTCATTTCCATCTGTTGCACGAACGTATGCAGTATAGGTGAATTCTCCACCTTGTTTAATAGATAAAATAGTTGGGTCAACAATTACTTGAGTAACTGCGTCAACAGTTCCACTTACAAACGCAACAGCATTTGCAAAACGTGAAACAGATAATGTTTGCCATACGTGATAGAAGTAATTCCAATATAAACCCTTTGGATTTCGGATTGTTTCAAGTTTTAATAAGTTGTCGTAAACCATAAACCATTCGCGATCAATTAAAACAGCTTCAAGACCAGATGAAGCGAAACCGTCAATCACTGTAACATGACCGATGAAGTTTGTTTTATCCATATTGAACGCTTTTGCTAAAACATCAACGTCCAATTCTGCTTCTAAATCTGCATCAATGATTAAATGTAAATCTTCCATATCAGTACGAGTACGCACGGCCAAGGAATTGAAATCACGTGTGCCCGTTGGAAGAGTCATTCTTCTAGCTGTTGCACGTAGCTTCTTAACAAATTCTCTAGTAGCTGTTTCAGTTGTTGGTGCAACTACTGGAACGACTTTGAAAAGTCCTTTTGAATAGTAGTTATCTACAAGTAATTTCATGTACTCGTATTCGTCAACCTCTGCGCTGTTGTAAATCGCATTAATAATAGAAGAAAGGAATCCTTCGAAATTTCCCCAAGATGTAAAAGCCGTTTTTAATGACTCATCTTGAATCGTTTGCTCATAGAAATCTTGACGGTTACGTTCGTGGAATAAAACTTTTACGTTTGGAAGTTCACGTTTGAATACCGTTTGTTCTGCGTCAATCGGGTCATACTTTTTAGCTTTTGTAATGTCAGTAAAGATTTCTTGAATTGTGCGTCCTTGTGGCATTTGACCTTTTTTGAATTTCTTCAAAGGGTTTTCCAGTGAAACAGCACGTAAAACTACCAATCCAATTCGGTCTACTAATGAAGTAATAAACTCATTTTGGATTGTTTGGTTAATCAGAATACCTGCTCCAATTTCTGCTACGTTATCCGCAGTTGCTAAAGGAACATAATTTTTGAACGTGTCACCAGAGCTGTTACGGATAGCATTGATAATATCGTATGTTTCCGTAATGCCTAGACTAGTTCGAACGTCATTGATAGTAATACGCATGTGTGTAAAATCCTCCTTATTTCTCTAATGATTCTATTGTAATAGATTCGGAAAACGTAGCTTTTTCATGCTCTTCTTCCTTATCTTTATTACCAATGATGCCAGCTTGTCGAAAAAGTTTGCTGTTAGATACGATTAAATCATCATTATCTGTTTGAAGTTTTTGGTTTGACTCAGTTAGTTGATTGAAGTCAGTCAGAACTGTTCCATAGTCGGCACGTAGTTCTTGTAAGATTTCAGTACGTCTACTATGTTCTAATTCTGTATTTAATAGTTCGTTCAATAAGTTTTCATGGTTCTCTCGTTCCATAGGCATTGTGAGAACTTCACCTCACTTTTAATAAATTTTTTGTTTTTGTCTTATAGATTGTGTTTTCCAGTCATTCCCCGTATGACTATATATAGTATAACATGGAAATGCGTGGTTGTGTCGAACTTTGTCGAAGAATGTCGAAAAATGTAGAACTTTTGTCGAATTTTGCTTGTTTTTTGTTAAATCTTTCATTATAATAAACCTTGTGACCTAGTAAAAGAGAATAATAGTCAATTATGCACCAATAATCATCTATTTTTGTGTTTCATTAATTAAAAGAAAATTTGTTTCGAAAAATGTTGACTTTCTTGATTCAATCATTTAGAATCAAAAGTGTAGTAAATGTAGTAAGTAAATTATTAAAAATATAGATAGATAAAAAGGAGAAATTAAAATGCGTAAAACAATGACTAAGGAAGTAACGAAAACAGTGGTAAAAGTAACTGAGGTTAAAAGCGTAGACGGTCAACCAGTTGCGGAGCGTTTAGAAGATGTAACACTTTTAGGAAATGTTTCATTAGAAAAAGCTCAACGTATTGTTGCTAAAGAATTTGCTGGACGTAACGTTACAGTTTTTGAAGTAGAAACAAATACACAAGTTTATGAGTTACCAGTTGAAGAATTTATCGAAATCGCACGTGTTAAAGAAGATTCAAAAGAAGAGGAATAAGGGTAAACAGTTTTAAACTTTCATATATACTTAAAACCAAAAAATTATAAAGGTGGAAATTAAAATGTCAAACGAAATCATGAATACAACTAATCAAGAAAATTATGAAGTAACAAAAACGGAAAGTGGTAAATTTCAGCGTAAAGCAATCTATACAGCATTTTCAAGTGTTGAAGCTGTAACACGTGAACAAAAAGTTGCATTAGTTAGCTTACTATCTGATGATTCAGAAGCTCAACCATTAAAAGAACATATTGGTCATCAAATCGAAATCGCTGATGTTATCTTTCAACCATATGATAAGGTGAATGAAGATACTGGGGAAATCGAATACGGTGTTGTTACTTACTTAATCGATCAAGATGGAATTGCTTTTGTAACTTCTTCAAAAAGTGTGTACCACACATTAAAGAAATTCTTTGTTGTGTTCGGTGAACCACATTACAGCAAAGAGGAAGCGTTAATCGTTCAAGTGGTAACGAAAAAGGGTAGACAGTATCAATATGTTGACCTTAAATTAATTGGATAATAAAGAAATGAATACGCAACCTTGCACCGCTGAGGTTGCGTTTTTTCTTCTAAAGTAGGGTTAAGGAGTATAAAGCACATGCCAAAAATTAGACCCATTCGCATTACAAAAAAAGATAGAAAAGAGTTTCAGAGGTTAAACAAAAACGTAAAGTCAAAAGTTAACCGAACGAAAAAAAATTATGGTGTTGATTTAACGGGCGTTGTTGATACACCTAAAAACATTGAATCGTTCCAGACGCGAAAAGAGTATAACGACTGGAAAAAGTCAGTTTCTTCATTTACAAACAGGGCGAACATGAATTATCAATTCATGAAAAATAAACATGGTTTGGTTATCACAAAAAAGACTTTTCAAGAAGCAATGCGAAATGAGAAGTTAGGGGCGAAGTATGCCAAGCAAAAGAAAAAGGAATTTATGGACAGACCTTTTTACAGTCAAGGAGAAAAGCAACTTTTAACCGTTGCTCAATATCAATCAATGTTCAAACGTCCAGATATTTTGGGGTATGAAAACCCTTTAGGTTTTAACTTTGAAAACATTGACAGACCAAGCAGGTTAGAACGAAAAATAGAGAATCTTGAAAAACGTGCTCAACCGGATTATTTCGATCAACGTATGGAGCAAATGAAACAGAACTACATGAAAGCACTACATAAAACGTTCAACAGTGATGCTGATTTTTTAGTTCAGAAATTTGAAAATATTCCTGCTCAAGATTTTTATGAAATGTATTTAATGTTTGATGAAATGAATTTTGATTATCATTATACAGAAGAAGAAGAAAGCCCAACCTCTGGGAGGTTAGGCATGATAAATACGTATGTTGACAAATATCAAAAAGGCGAAGTTGATATGAGTCTAAAAGGATTTTAAAGAGGTGTAATTCATGGGTAAAGAAAAACGTAAAAAATTTAGCTGTGACTTTGAAACCACAACAGATGTTAATGATTGTCGTGTTTGGGCTTATGGTTATATGGAAATTGATAACCCCGACAATTTTAAAATAGGTAACAGTCTTGATGAGTTTATGGAATGGGCGAAAGAGGTACAAGCAGACCTCTATTTCCATAACTTGAAATTCGATGGTGAATTCATTGTTAATTGGTTATTACACAATGGATATAGTTTTAGCAAAAAAGGTGAGGCGAACACCTTTAATGTTATTATATCCAACATGGGACAATGGTATATGATAGATATTTCATATGGTCACTCTGGAACAGGTAAACGAAAGAAAAAACATCATACTGTTATTTATGATAGTCTGAAAAAATTACCCTTTCCAGTTAAGAAAATTGCAGAAGATTTCAAACTTGAAATCAAAAAAGGTGACATTGATTATAAAGCATTTCGTCCTATTAATCATAACATAACTGGTGAAGAATTTGAATACGTTAAAAACGATATAGAAATCGTTGCAAGTGCGTTGAAAACTCAGTTTGAACAGGGTTTAGTTAAAATGACCAATGGTTCGGACGCATTAGAAGGTTTTAGAGAGATATTAGGAAAAAAGAAATTTGAAAAACATTTTCCTGTTTTTAATCATAGAATGAATGATGAAATTAGATTGGCGTATCGTGGCGGTTTCACATGGTTAAACGATAAGTACGCAGAAAAAGACATAGGCACAGGAATGGTATTTGATGTTGTTAGTCTGTACCCTTCACAGATGTATTATAGACCTCTTCCATATGGTGCACCGCTACCATTTAAAGGAGAGTATAAACAAGACGATTTATATCCGCTTTATATACAACATATCCGCTGTGAATTTGAATTGAAGGAAGGAAAGATTCCAACAATTCAAATCAAACGAAATCCTGCATTTAAAGCGAACGAATATTTAAAACATAGTAATGGTGAACCTGTTGATTTATATGTATCAAACATAGACCTTGAATTAATGAAAGAACACTACTATCTGGACGATGTAGAATATTTAGGTGGATGGAAGTTTAGACAGAAAACAGGTTTATTCAATGATTATATCGATTATTGGGCAGAAGTAAAAAAGAATAATAAAGGTGCTATTCGTTTATTAGCTAAACTTATGTTGAACTCTTTATATGGTAAGTTTGCAACGAATACCAATGTTACTGGTAAAGTTCCTGAGTTAGATAAAGAAACAGGTGCTTGTAAATTTGTAAAAGGTGAAGATGAATTAAAAGACCCCATTTACACACCGATGGGAATTTTCATTACATCGTGGGCACGATACACAACAATCACTGCCGCTCAAAAATGTTACGACCGCATTATTTATTGTGATACAGATAGTATTCATTTAGTAGGTGGAGACATTCCAGAAGCTATAAAAGATGTGATAGGTAAAGATTTAGGTAACTGGGATTATGAATCAACTTTCAAACGTGCTAGATATTTAAGACAAAAAACATATATTCAAGAAGTATACGGAACAACATACAAGAATGATGAAGGTAAAGAAATATTTGAATCATGTTCACCTTTAGAAGCAACAACGACAAAAATTAGTGTAAAGTGTGCAGGTATGCCCGATAACATTAAAAAGAACGTTAATTTTGATAACTTTCATATTGGACTAACTATGGAAGGAAAATTAATGCCTAAACATGTTAAAGGTGGAATTGTTTTAGTTGACACTACATTTTCGGTTAAATAAGGAGACGAGAAATCATGGATTTAAGTAAACAAATTATGAGTGGTATGTATGGAAAAGATATGACGAATTTTGTTAATAGTATGAATGGAGTAAATGGGAGTATGTCAAAGACTGATATTTTAGAAATGTTGAATAAAGAATTAACTGTGTGCGAGCATTATAATATTTTATCATTGAAAACAGGGTTGCAAATGGCTGTTCAATTAATTAATGCTTTACCAATTGAGTACAAGTCTATTGTGGTAAAACCGATGATTATTAGGATGTTGGAAGAACATTTGAATCTTAATAAATCGTATCAATTGCACACTAGCTTTTTAGGATTGGAGCACGCTATTGGAATGATTAAAGTGTTTGGTGTTGAAAGATGAGTAAGTTTGAAGCTGAAATGATTATGGAGACAATTGATAATATATGTGATATTCAAGATAAAAAAGATTATGCACTTTCTTCTTTATATGGGTTAAGAAGTGTAGATTTTTATGAATATTTTACACGTGATAATATGCGTATATTATCAAGAATTTTTAAATTACACAATAGAGCAAGACTTGATAAATGGGAATTATGCGAAGGAATGGACAGGTTAATAAATGACTTATGATGTGTGGATAGTTTATACAAGTGGTAACGGATTAGAAACCGTTACCGCTTATGAAGTAGATAAAGAAGAAGCTGAACGAATTTATGGTGGGATATGTGGAGATATTTTAAGTTTTGAAATGTGTTCATCTGACTTGTTGGGAGTGAGGATAAATGCTAAACGTGTTTGAAGTTCATCTGACTTTTGCAAATAGTAAAGGTGTCAAGTATACTGATATTGTTAATTGCAGTGATAAGGTTGAATTGGCTAGAACGTTGATGACATTTAAGCCAAAAAGAGGTTATAAACTAATTAGTTTTGTGGGAGAGGAAAGACCCATATTATTTTAAGATAAGGAAGTAATAAATGTGAAGTACTTTTTGCGTGTTAAAGAAATTACGTGTGATGTGAGAAAAGATGAAGTTAACGAGATCTTGCGAAACTTGGATGAAATGAAATTTAGTGAGAGTGAAAAAGATGCTGTTCAAGCAATTAGACTTTTGTTGGAAAGTAGATTGAGACTAGCTGATTTAGAAATGCAGAGTGCAAAGGAGAGTGTATGGGAATGAAATTGAAAAATTTAAATAGATACCAAGCTGAACAATATGAGGAAAAACTATTAGCTATGATTGAAGAAATTAACGGATTTGAAAAATTAGAAAAATACTTGAATATGTCACCAGATGAAATTAGTGAAGAGCGAAATCGTGTAAAAGAATATTGTATGAAAGAATTAGAAGAAATAGCGAAACTATATAACCAAGATTAAATTTTACACTATTGAATTTTGTGAAATTATATGATATGATATTTAATGTGAGATATAGCATTTCCTATAATGTATGGTTGTATGGGTTTAATCCACATTGAGTTGTGCCATCGCCTATGGAAAATGATACTTTCTTGCATTAAAAATGTCTATAGTTTCACAACCTTTTTGCTCACGAATTAAAGCGCTAAAACGTGTATACATTCGTGAGCGTAAATCATGACCGAATTGGTCACCACAAAATATCATTAAAAAGTCCAAATTCTAATGATGTTAAATGAAGTGAATATTTGTCTCTAAAATTGGAGTGAAATTTGATGCGATAACGGTATCTGATTTTGCTCCAATTTTCTGTTTCTTACTGGAAATATTTAGAAACAAAAATGGGAAACGAGCAAAATCAGGGGTGGGGGACATACCC
>Ga0268255_10000913_pt1 | contig 18600 bp, 17 predicted proteins | sample AgamicOrMarz_FD_200256 | JGI IMG/M metagenome (GOLD analysis project Ga0268255, IMG submission 200256) | Agave microbial communities from Guanajuato, Mexico - Or.Ma.rz (v2) (version 3) | ecosystem: Host-associated > Plants > Phyllosphere > Phylloplane/Leaf | place: Guanajuato, Mexico...
TAGTCATCGTCCATATGAGCATAAGGTTAGTATTAGGAGTTTCATTTGTGTTTAATCCTAAAGAATTATTTATAAAGGTAGTAAAGAACACGAAACAATTTATTAATGGAAATCTTAATTAAAGCAAAAGGCATCCGAATGGACCTACTCGGATGCCTTTTAATGTTGTTTTTATGTAAACAAAAAAGGGTATCAAATAAATTGGCCCCCCATCTTATAGGATTATTTATACCTAATTGATAAAACATTATCTAATGTTAGGCCTTTATAGGAAGTAATTGCTTTATTGCTAAATTTCCCATGAAAATATAGTTTATGACAATCATTTCAATTGATATCCCCTCCAAGGAAGTACACACATATAATGAAGTATTAAGCAGGAATGGTGTTGATTATATGCCAACTATCCCAACTATCATAACTGGAACAAATGGTGTTATTTATCAAGGATACCCTCCCCCGCAATTTGGTCCTTGGTTACAACATTTACACGGTTCTGAACCGCATTATTATATAATTTTAGGAGGATACAAATACTTTTTAGAGCCAAAAGCTCAAGGTCCATCGTATTCCCAAACTTTTATAGGTATCCCAATTTTTAGCACCCATTAAATACAGGGTGCTTTTTTTTAAAACTTTTTGAATCATCATTTTCATCAAACCAAACTCTACCTCTAGCCCTACATACTTACTCATAATTCGATCCCCCCTTAAATATATCTCTGTATGATATGATAATTACGATTCGTTAACCAGTTAATCATTTCGGTTAACATTTGTATTTAATCGAACCTATCGAAGGGGGAGAAATTATGTATAAGCTGCGAGGTCATCATCTTTTTTGCCTTTTGGGCTATCGGGGAATGGGGTATTCCCAAGAATACGTTGAAAATATGACAAGACTGCACCAAACCTTAAGAGATAACCCAAAGATGAGGATTCAACTTGTAAAGGGTCCTGATCAGTTGTGTGAAAAGTACCCAAACTCAGGTGTGTACCACTGCCAAGACATCAATATTTATGAACGAGATGCCGTTATTTTAGAGAAAATAGGGCTTAAAATCGGACAAATTCTGAATTGGGAAGACATTGAGTCGAGCATCCGAAAGTCTGTCATCCCCTCCGATATTCAAATTGTGTGTAAATCGTGTTCCTGGAGGTCATATGGAGTTTGTGAGGAAGGAATTCAAGAGATTATTGAAGGGAAGGGCTTAAGGGAAGTGAAATAAGCCTCCCCCTTGACCAAAGATTTGCGATTTCTGTAGCAGTCAAACTTGCGTGATGTGGAGTTTCTTTGCTTATTTTTTCGAACATGTACAAGATTCCTCCAAAAAGATTATTTTATTTGATATTTTTTACAATTCCCTTTAATTTATGTGTTGTTCAACTAAAAGCCCCGTTAGAACCACAGATTAGTATCATTTATCAGCGGAGATTATAGTTTTATCAGCGAGAAATGCCATTTTATCAGCGGTAAATAGCATTTATCAGCGGAAAATAGCATTTTATCAGCGAATCCAAACAGCAACCATCTTTTGAAGTAATTCCGGCAAAAATTGAACACAATAAAAGAGAAAATTAAGGGTCGTTCAACTGGGGGTACATCATGTCAAACATCGGGAAAATCGTTGTAACTACATTGGTAGTCCTTTTAATATGGAGTGGCGTGTCAACAAAAGAGGTCAGTACGGCGGAGATACAAGCACCGCAAATTGTGGGTGAGTTTGGAGTCGCCATTAATGCCGTTACTGGCGAGATTCTTTACAATAAAAATGGCCATTCAAAAGCTTATCCTGCGAGTATGACGAAAGTGTTAACGGCCACTATTTTAGATGAACGGATGTCAGATGGCGAAATGTTAACGGTCAGCCCCCATGCGGCCAATCAAGAATGTATCTGTTTCGGTCTTAAAGCAGGAGAGAAGATTTCTAAACAAGATGCCATGAAAGCCCTAATATTGCTAAGTGCGAATGATGTGGCCGTTACCATTGCGGAAAACGTGGCTGGCAGCGAAGAAGGATTCGCCGAACTGATGAATCAGAGGGTCAAACAATGGGGCCTCAAAAACACTCATTTCGTTACACCCAATGGTCTTCATAATCCAAACCATTATACAACTCCTTACGAGATGGCTCTTATTACAAAAGAAGCCATTAAACATCCCGCCGTTTTAGAGGCCATGTCTACCCAAACGATTAAAATTACAACAAGTCGGCAAGCAAAAAATATCAGAAATCTAATTAATATTCATAGCCAACCGAACGTCATTGCTGGAAAACCAGGGTTTACTAATGCTGCCGGGCATACGCTAGTGGAATATTTAATAAAGGACAATAAAGAAGTCATCTCTGTAGTCATGATGAGCAATAAAAGGTCAAAATACCGCGATATACAAACCATGGCAAACTATTCATTTGCTCATATGAACACATCAAAACCAGTTTCCGAAGGTGATATGGCGGAGTAGATCTGCGTGTGGCAGATGAACCTATCGTTATCACACGGACAAAATGGACTTAGATTTATAGATGACCACATGGATTAAAGGAGAATTTTGGAGATTCTCCCTCTTTAGGAGTTGCATTGGAACACTAAACCCGTTCAAATAAGGACATCTAATTTCTTCAATTTTATGGACTATAGAATGTATTAATAACTCCATTATAATAGGCATTGAAACGTTCAGATCAACCCTCTTAGCAGTTACAAACCATTAAAACGTTACCATCTAAATCTTTAAAATTAAAATAGGCAAAATCACCAATACGCTCTATTTCTTTAACAATTGTTATTTCGTTACTTTTAATGAAATTGTAAGCCTCATCAATATCTGTAACGAAGAAATTAAATAAAACGTGATCCGAGGGTTTTAATTTAAATCCTTCCTCGAATGTATGATCATCTAATGTAAGGCCAGTCTCGGTTGTAACAGGTATGTTATAAACAGGAGAGACTACATTATCTTTATTGAATGGTACTCCAAGTAGATGACTGTACCATTTTACCGATTTTTCTAAGTTACTTACATGGATAAAAACATTGTTCACTTTACAGGAAATTGGAGAAACTGCTGAATTCATAAACCTTCCACCTTTACCGTTAGTATTTTTTATAGATTCAACAAATACAAAGAAAAACCTTTAAAAATTAAGGCTATTTTCGTAAACATTGTTGTTTTCTATAAAGTTTAAACTCCAAAACGGTTCAATTCGGTGTAAAATTACACACTTTCAGGGGATTAGAATGATTTATCAGCGGATTATATAGTTTTATCAGCGGAAAATAGCATTTTATCAGCGAATTTTATACATTTATCAGCGGATTTAAGAGATTTATCAGCGAATCCAAAAAGCAACGACCTTTAGAAAAGAGCCAAAATTAAAGGTTTTGTTTTTATCGCTTTCATCTGATGGTGATAGGCACTGAAATCATCCAGAACACATCGATCTATGACAAACTTCCCTAAATTTCATCAAGTTTCCCTTCTAATCAAACGTTTGATTAATATAACTCCAGCCCTTGATGAATCTAGGTCAACTCTTTCCAATGCAAAAATAAATTGTTGAAAAATGAACGAAAAATTGGTGAAAAAAAGCAGTTTAACCTTTTCTGTCATAGGCCGACACTCTTTCGACTAGGTACGATATAGGCTATACTATTCAAACGTTTGATTGAAACAGCTATAAGTACTGAGTTTAAAGCATTTCCCTTAAAATGTTCGCACGAAGAATGTCGAGAAGCATTTATTAATTCCGCAGGAAATAACCCACCTTTTTACAAAAAAAGATGGGTTTCTCACAAACTGCCATTATTCTATTTAAACCCTGCCTTTTCGATACTACACAAACGTTTGATTAAAAGTCTCCTCAGCAGGCACCGATCCTGTATTTTTCCCTTCAAAAGCCTGAAAAGAATGTCGACAGTGTTTCCAACAAATGCCTCTTTCAAAAGGAACCTAAGCTTAATTTATTTATGAATTTTTTCTTCAATATCGCCCCAATCAAACACTCCATAAGTGTTTTTTCCTTGCAATTTAGCTTTATACATCGCTATATCAGCATTTCTAATTAATGTTATTGCCTCTGTCCCATGTTCCGGAAAAAAAGCTAGCCCAATACTTGTGGAAGTATTAATTTGAATATTATTAATGGTAAAGGGTTTATTAATCTCTTTAATGATTCTTTTAACAATTTTTAGAACCGATGATTTATCAGTGTTGGGTAAAAAAATCACAAATTCATCTCCAGCATAACGTGAAATGGTATCCTCTTTACCTAAGCAATCTAATAGTCGATTTCCCATTTCCTTTAATAAGAGATCACCAACTCCATGGCCATAATTGTCATTGACCTGTTTAAATTCATCAAAGTCTAGAAAAATGACTACACCTGGATTTCTTTCATTTCCTAATCCTTTCAGTGAAACAGTTAATTTTTCTTCAAAATACCTCCGATTTGACAGTCCAGTCAACGGGTCATAATAGGATAAGGTTTTGAACTTTTCTTCTGCCGCCTCTAATCTGATCCTTTGATTCATTACAATAAAGAGAAATGGCGTAAAAATTACTGTAGTAATAATGGTGCCGATGAACTCTTCCTTCCCAACCAAAGGTATTTTCCAAAACCAATGGATCAATCTATATAAAATAGTAAACTCAGATACTTTTATTAACAGTAAACCAATTAGGATAAAAATTACTTTATTTGACCACTTTGTATATTTATTTTTTCCTTGTTCCAAATGAGTCATCTCCAATTTAGTCAATCCTTATAACAGATTACTAAATCTCAATGACTACTTCAAATGAAGTTTTCTTGTAATAGATCGTATAAGACAACCATTAGTTACTTTACCTTCTGTTACACAAAACAAATATCAATTCTCCTAATCTCACGCTTAAATTGACTATTGACTGGTAATAATTTAGCGTTGTTTTGATTGTTTATAGTATATACAATTTTCTAGTAATCTAAATCATATAGAATAGGAGCAGCATAAGTGAATAGAATTATCACAGGTTTTATAACGATTCTCCTCATGGCATTTACCTTTGCCTTTCCACAGCTTGCGTCTGCACAGGCTGAGGTTACGTCCTTTACCCTTTCTGCTTCTACCGTTGCCTACCAGGGTAATAGTGTTCCTGGCTACACAACGGTTGAGTTAAAAACAAGCATACCAACACGTGGGTATCTTCTTGTCGTTGGGAATGGCACACAAACGAAAATCAATTTATCTACTATGGAATATAAAACAGTACACAAGGTAGATTGGGTGCCATGGGATGATACGAAAAAAGCACCGCTTCCTGCAGGAGAATACCAAATTAAGGGGTATTTAACTGACCAGGAATACAATCAAATGCAAGGCTATCCGTTAGGGAAAATAACGGTTGTCTCGGAATCAAATCCGAAGCCGTTAATTGACGCTGTTTCTCCGAATCCAGAAGTGTTTTCACCTAAATACGGACAAACACAATCGGATCAAATCTCGTTCAACTTGAACCGCCCTGCAGAAGTTCAGCTTACAATCCGTAATAAAAACGGAGATGAAATATATGCCGGCAGCAAGGAAACCCTTGCTCCAGGAAGCCATACTGTAAACTGGAACGGCACAGATAAAACAGGAAGAATTGTATTGGATGGCAGCTACGAGATTGTTTTTAAAACAATCGAAACAGCATTTAACTATCCTTCTACTACACCATTAATCTGGCGATCCGGTACAATCACAGTCAAAGATGGCGATTATTATATTCCCGTATCAAGATTAAAAGAGATTGTCACAGACGCTTCATTTCAATCGTCTGCTTTTACTCCTGATGGAGATGGAGTAAACGATAAGGTCACCGGACAATTTACGCTTGCAGTACCTGCAAAATTATCCGTTTATATTGCAAATGCTGCCGGAGCCCATGTCAACTTTGCAGTGAGTGAACAAACATTCGAAGCTGGTACCCACACGTTCGAATGGGATGGCACAGACTACATGAGTGGAAAGGTAACCAACGGAAGCTATTATATAAAATTATCGGTGGTGGAAGGCCCGAACAGCGGATATATTACTTTCCCAAGCGCTGTTAGAGTGGAAAACAGCTACGAAGTCAAACCGATGATGCCTGAAAAAAGAGTGCGAGTGATCAGTGAAACAGCAAAAATGAGCGTTTCTCCTGCAGGCCAAGGATATACGGCTATAAAAGGTGATACATTCCCACTTATGTCTGAAACGATAGAAAACGGAAACTACACCGTTCTTATAAAAGAAGGGGTTACTGGAACAATTAGTACCAGTGATGTTGAACTTGTTACTGAACCTGTCACTGAACCTGTTCCAACAGTGCCGACCACTGATTATACAGTGGTAAGCGGCGATACTTTGTGGAAAATTTCAGTCAAGTTAAATTCGCCAATCTCTGAAATTATCGCTTTAAACAATCTTGATCCTAACAAATATCTTTATGTAGGCCAAAAATTAAAAGTCCCAGCATCGTCACTACCACCTGCACCGACCGTTCAGACTTTTGATTATAAAGTACAGTCTGGGGACACTCTTTGGAAGATTTCACAAAAATTTGGAACAACCATTCAAGAGATTGCTGTAGCGAGTGGAATTGATCCTGCCAAGTATTTATATGTAGGTCAGACTCTGAAAATCCCGGCTAAACCTGTTGTCCAGCCTGTGGTTTATACCGTAGTGAGTGGAGATACACTATGGAAAATATCGCAGAAATACAGCACTACCATTGATGCGATCGTGAAAGTAAATAATCTTGATGTGACCAAGCCCCTAATGATCGGGCAAAAAATCAACATACCTCAGTAAACAAAAACCTTTATTTCTTATATTCTTGAGAGCTTATAACATGTTTGTATGAGCGAAATTGTGTTAATCTATGAATATACTGGACTATAAGAATTATAAAAACCACCAAGCAAAAAAGCTGCTTGGTGGTTTTATTTTTGCTCTTACTTAATGTGCATTGGCAAACATACATATCGGAACTTTCGAATTTATGTTTTCAACAGGTTGTAGAATAGGTATCCCCACTTGTTCAGCCACGAATTGAGGTGGTTCAGGTATCTAATTTATGCAATACGATTCCGTTATTCCTACAATTGCTGCTTTAAAAAAAATAAGAATAACATCTTCAATTAATCCATTATTTTTCCCTTCAGTTATATTTAATTCCCTTTTAACTCTTCGATGACAAACTCCAGGAAACGATTACGAAAATAAGGTGCTCCCTTACTCGCTAACATTGTCGATAAGCAATTTATTTAATTAGATACATTCCATCTTTTATTAAATTACAAAATAACACAAATCATAATCATTACGTTTTATATTGACGGAAGATTTAAAACATAGTATATTCATAAAGGTGTAAATAGGAATTGTTACGATTTGCATTGAATATTTAAAAGGAAAAGGAGATTTTATTTATGCAAAAGGAACTTATCAAATCAATACTTGTGTTTTTCTTATTAGGTATAATCCTAACAGGCTGTCAAGAAAAAGTAGATACACCTGTCGAAAATGCTTCCCCTGATTCTGAACCTGCTTCTTCTGAATCCAATTCTGAAACTACATATGGTACCAATCATAGCGATGATCATAACCATAGTCACAATGATGAAAAACAAAAAGAAATATATTCAGGGATATTTGAAGATGACGAAGTTGAAGATAGAGAATTATCAGATTGGAAAGGAGATTGGCAATCAGTCTTTCCATACTTATTAGATGGAACTTTAGATGAGGTCTTACAGAAAAAAGTAGAAACAAAGAAAGATAAAACCTTTGCAGAGTACAAAGAATATTATAAAGTTGGGTATGAAACAGACATTGAACGAATCGTTATAAAAGATAATACGATTACATTTTATAAAAATGGAGAAGGAAAGACAGGAGAATATAAGTATCATGGATACGAAATTTTGACTTATGAATCCGGAAATAGAGGCGTTCGTTATTTATTTGATTTAGTTGGAGAAGCAGACGGTGTCCCAAAACATGTTCAATTTAGTGATCATAGTATTTATCCAACAAAAGCAGAACATTACCATATTTATTTTGGAGATGAAGATCATGTTACTCTTTTAAAAGAATTAGACAATTGGCCAACTTATTATTTTTCTAATTTAAGTGGAGAAGAAATCGTAGAAGAAATGAATGCACATTAATTTTATAAAACTGTATGTTTATAATGACACCCTTTTAGTTTAGTTTTCAAAGAGTGAAAATTTTATTAAAAGACGAATAGCTATTATTTTTCACTTTAGTTCGTGAGTATATATAGACATCTAAATTGAATTTAATAATATTATTAACACGTTAACTCAAATTTTTGACCGTACCCTATGTTATAAACGGGCAATAGGCAAAATCTATTCGATTTTGAATTCGAAGTTAAAAAAATGACCTATTCAACAGATGAATAGGTCATTTTTTTATTCATATTACTTTTTACGAAATACAATCACAAGAGCAATTAATGACAAGACAACTGCAACAATAGATAAAATCATCGGTAGGGAATTAGATTTATCTGTAGCTGTTGTTTTAGCAACTTCTGTTTTTGCTTCCTCTTTTTTAGTTTCAGTTTTATCCTTATCATCATGACCATCTGTTGCTGTTCCCGCAACAATATCTGTTATTGAGTGAGGAGTGTCTGCTCCCTCTTCTTTAGTCCATTCAACTACACTACCATCTTTATAGTATTGGAAAGCATCCCATGCAGCTTTTGTTGCATTCTCTGGGTTTTTTCCAACAAACGTAAATTGTTGGAATTGACCTGGCAAAATTCCTTCTCCTGTTGCCTCGAATGTAAATGATTTTATGATTCCATTTGCATCTTTTTCATCAGAATATTTCCATCCAGGAACTGGTTGATAAGATTTAATTTCTACTCCAGTTGGTGCTTTAATGGTGACCTTCGTAGTTGGAGCATCCTTTTCAACTGGAACTTTAACAGTGTAAGTTTCCCATGCACCTGTTGTAGAAGTTTTCGGGACTACTGTAACATGGGCACTTGCCACAGTTGAAAATAAAAACAAACCTAATACTGTTGGTAAAAACAATTTGGAAACTTTTTTCATAATTTTTTTCATCATCATTTCTCCTCTATATTGTATTTTATTGACTACCGACTATCACTTTGAAGTCTGTATCAAGGCTTTCTAAATCTTTGGTCAGGACATGAACATGAACGTTCCAACGGCCTGCTCTATTGAAATTGCATTCCTTCTGATAAAAAGATTAAAACAACAATTTACTCCTTTTTTACTTAAATAATTTATTCATCGAGTCTTTTAATATCGTTTATTATTTCATTAAAGTGAGACTTCTGAAATCCATAATGTTGTACAATCTTTCCGTTTTGGTCAATAAGGTAAAAACTCGTTGAATGGATCACCTGATTAGATGATTTTGGTTTTTCGATGAAAGTCTGAAATTCGTCTCGTGCAAACGTCTCAATTTGCTTTTGATCATAACCAGTCAACAAATGCCAGTTTGATTCATCATCTGTAAATTTTGCAATATAGCTTTTCAATACATCTGGCCTATCAACAGTGGGATCTACACTGAACGATACAACCTCTACTTTTAGCTTTTCTTTTTTCATCCTGTCACGAAGTGCCGTCATACTAGCAGTCATCGGAGGACAGACTGTTTCGCAACTGGTAAAGATAAAGTTAGCAACCCATACTTTCCCTTTAAGATTTTCTGTTCCAAATGGCTGCTTATTTTGATCCGTAAACATAAATGGTTTGATTTGGTACGATTTATCTTTGTTCATCCCGCAAGCAGTTAATAAAGTAATACAAAATAAACATAAAATCAGCCAAGGTTTTCTCATATAAAGACTTGTTTCTCCTTATCTTTTAATCGTCTTCCCTATCCTTGAATTAGCTTGAATGCAGCTATTCATCCTCTAAAACGGGTATTTGAACAGTAACAATCGTCCCCTCCCGTGTATCACTTGTTATCGAAAAACTTCCACTATGCAAGGTCACAATTTGCTTTACAATCGATATACCTAATCCAGAACCTCCAGTAGCACGACTTCGTGCCTTGTCTGTCCGAAAAAACCGTTCCCCAATTCGAGGAATATCTTCTTTTTCAATCACATTTCCTTGATTGACCACACGGAAAACCATCATTTCCTCATCCTGCCGTAGTTCAATCTTTATTTCACTTTGGTCAGAAGTATATTTGACTGCATTATCGATTATGTTATAGAAGACCTGTTCCATTCGTTTGACATCACCACAGATAATGATGTCCTCTTCAATGTTTACATTAATCCTGATTCTATTTTGAGACATGCGGATCTTAAAAAGCTCCAGCGTATCAAAGAGAAGCTGAGCAATCGCAATTGGTTCCTTCTCCAGTACATATAAATTTTCCTGTAAGTAATTCAAATCAATCAGGTCATGAACAATTTTGTTCAAACGATCGGTTTCCTTTTCAATTGTGGTTAAATAACCTTCTGCTTCCTCTTTAGATGTATATAAACGTTGTTTAAGTGCATGAGTATAACCGCCTATATAAGTTAGCGGAGTCCTTAATTCATGAACAACATTTGAAATAAACTCTTTTTTTCGTTCCTCTTGATTTTCCAAGGATAAACTCATTAAATTGAAAGCTTCCGCCAGCTGACCCACTTCATCGTGATTTTTCGGATCAAGGTGGCTTGAGTAATTTCCTCTTGCCACTTCTTTCGAAAGCCTTTGCATTTCGGTTAATGGTTTGAATAAGGAATGCCGAATTCGATTTACAACAATAAACAACAAGAGAAAATAAACACTACCAAAAAGGATAAGAATCGGAATACTCCCTTGGAATACCTCCTGCATCGCCGCAAGCGGAACATAAATAAAAATCAGCCCAATAATTCCTCTATCACTCAAAATAGGAAATACAGCCCCAACAATATTTCGATCAAATTCTTTTACATAGCCTTCTTTAACAACATAATCCCCTTGCGCTATTTTTTTTCGATCCGCTCGATTGATCAATGCTTCGTCGTCGATTTTATAAGGAAAATGCTCGTGTAGTTCTGTAAAGTCATTAACCACGATGACTTCATATTCAGAAACGACATTAAACCAATGAATTTTATCAATTAAATCCTCATTTAAAGACCCATAATGAAAATGTGAAGCAGTATTTTCTCCCTGGTAAATAACAGATTCACGAATACTTTTTAAATATAAATCTTTATAGAGAAAATGGAGAAAGAAAAAAGAAAATAATATCGTGCACCCGATAGTGGCTAAAATAAGAATGAATACTTTTTGACTCAACGTAACATTCAATTTCTTCAAAATTACACCTCAAATTTATAGCCTTTCCCCCAAATCGTCTGAATTAACGTTCCATGACTTTTTAGTTTTAAGCGCAATGTCTTAATATGGGTATCGACCGTTCGTTCACTGCCGGTGTAGTTATATCCCCAAATCGAGCGTAAGAGCTGTTCTCGTGAGAACAGTTTCCCTTTATTTTTAGCCAGTAAGTAAATCAGTTCATACTCTTTTATAGTTAAAGAGAGGGGTTTTCCATTAAGCAAAGCTGAATGAGATTCAACATCTAAGACCATCGGACCAATCTTAAATGGAGCAGTGGAACGGGCTGCAATCTTTGATCTTCTTAATACGGATTCTATTCGGGCTAATAGCTCGCCAGCGTGAAAAGGTTTGACGATATAATCATCCCCGCCAATTCTTAATCCATACACCTTATCCCATTCTTCTCCTTTAGCAGATAAGAAAATAAGTGGAATATCATGTATTTTTTTCACCTCTTCAGCAAAGGCAAAACCGTCCATATAAGGCATCATAATATCTACAAGTAAAAGGTCTGGCATTTTCTTATGTATTTTAGAAAGGGCCTCCATTCCGTTTGAAGCCTGTGATACGGTATATCCTTCATTCTGTAAAAATGTTTTTACTAATTCTCTCATCTGTTCTTCGTCATCGACGATCATAATTGTTACACCCATCAAATCTTTTCCTCGCTTTTTTGATTCGTATACAAGCATCATAGCTATCTTACCTTTTAATTGTGAAGTTTTTGTGATATTTCCCCCACTTTTAACAACCGGGCTGTCCTAGTTTTTCCTAGCGATATTCTTTTCAATAAAAATGGATTACTTCACATTTTTCTCACAAATCTCTTTTATGATGAAAGATGCAGATAGAGATTCTACGATAACTATTTACAAAAAGAGGAGAACGGAATAAATGGAAACAGTTAAAGTAAACTCGACGATTCAAAATCAAAAACAAGCAAGCACATCTCTCTATAAAATCCTATGGAGATGGCATTTTTATGCTGGTATTATTTTTGCGCCGTTTCTTATTATTCTTTCTATCACAGGTTCAATCTATTTATTTAAGCCCCAGATTGAACAAGTGATTTATAAGGATTACTACCATGTTACTCCTAATGGAGAAAGAGTTTCAGCAACTCAGCAGATTGAGGAAGTCAAGAAGTTATATCCGAATTCCGTAGTGACGAAATATCGTCCAGGAGAAAGCGCTTCGAGATCAAGCGAAGTCAGCATCACGCTCAAAGATAAATCTCTTACCATCTTTATAAACCCCTATACAGGTAAAAAAATGGGGGAGTTAGATAACGAAGACCGCATAATGGATAAAATCGTAGATTTTCATGGGGAGTTAATGGCTGGTACGTTGGGTGATCGGATTGTTGAGTTAGCAGCTTGCTGGACAATCGTTTTAATTATCACTGGACTTTATTTATGGTTTCCCAAAAAGAAGCAAAGTCTGTCTGGCGTTGTTATTCCAAGATTGACTAAGGGAAAACAGATATTAAGAAGAGATTTGCATGCCGTACCTGCCTTTTGGATCACAGCAGGAATGTTATTTTTAGTCATGACTGGTTTGCCTTGGTCAGGTTTCTGGGGTAGTCATTTTCAAACAATAGCAACCAATTCGGGTGCAGGATATCCACCTTCTATTTGGTCGGGCAGCACGCCAGCTTCTACTATTAAAACTAAGGACATAGCAAAGGTTCCTTGGGCAGCAGAAAATTTAGATGCCCCAGCTTCCAAAATTCAAGGCTTTATTCCACTATCAATAGATGATGTGATATCAATCGCGAAGCGTGAAGGGGTCCATCCAAGTTATTCGATTTACATTCCTCAAGAAAAAGAGGGTGTATATACCTTGTCTGCATTTCCACCAAAAGCACAGGATGAAGTGACAATGCATATTGACCAATATACCGGTGCTGTTCTAGCTGATTATCGTTATGATAATTACGGACTAATTGGAAAAATCGTGGCTTGGGGAATTACCCTGCATAAAGGGACGCAATTTGGTTTGATCAACCAATTGGTCAGCCTGTTAATTTGTTTAGGGATTATTCTTGTGGCCATAAGTGGATTTTATCTATGGTGGAAACGAAAGCCAAAAAAAGAATTAGGTGTACCAAAAGCTCCAAGTATCAAGAACATGAAACCTTTTCTTGTTTTGATGATAGTTTTAGGTATATTGTTTCCTTTAGTCGGATTATCACTTATTATTGTTTGGGTTTTGGACTGGTTCATTATTCAAAGAATTCCTGCCATGAAGAGTTTTTTAAATGCTTAATTCATATGTAAAGGGTGTTATCCAGTGAAAAAATATGTATGTTTTTTCTTCGCCGTTATTTGCAGCATCTTCCTAACTGCATGCTCAGGTGAGGAGGATGCGGCAAATTTATATAAACAAGAACAACCTCTCGAATTAAACATTATTATACCGGAATCGTTCTCGGCTAATCATCAGGAGACGATTATGGCCGTTCTTATTCAAGATGGAAAAAAGGTCAAAGGTGCAGATTATGTTCATTTCGAGATTTGGAAACAAGATGGTTCTGTTAACTATGGAATGGAGGAAGCTCGTGACGAAGAAAACGGAACATATAGTTTAAGAAAAAGCTTTGATAGTGAGGGTTTATACTTTATTAAAGTGCATGCAAGTAACAAAGGCTCTATCATAATGCCTCAAAAACAGTTTATTGTTGGAAAACTTTCTGAAAGTGATATTAGCTTCCTTAAAAAAGGAGCACAAATCGAAGATGGAAGTCATGAAAATCATCATTAAATTTCTATGCCAAATTTCATATTTTTTGAAACTTTTAAACATGAATCAGGAATAGCAAATTAGTCGAAGCAGGCCGATGTTGGTCTGCTTCTTCTTTAGAAATGGGCAATATTCAATCTTTTAATATACATGAATTGATATTTATTAATTTTTGTTCAAGGGTCAATTGTAATGGAAACTTGTTTCTTAAAGAACTTCAACCAATTGTGTTCAAATTCTAGCTTATATTACTAAATTCAAATTGAGGGATCCTTACCTGAAAATGTGTTCCTGCAGGAGTACTATCCATAATTTGAATATCGCCCCTGTGTTCAAAAATTATTTTTTTAACAAAGGGAAGGCCGAATCCCATTCCTTCATTTTTAGAGGAAATAAACGGATCGAAAATACTTTCCCAGTTTTGTGGAGGTATTCCTGTTCCCGTGTCATATAAATTAATAATAATGTTTTCTTCAATAAAGTCAGTTTCAATTCTAATTTTCCTGTTAGTGCTTTGTTCTGGCATAGCTTCTGAACTATTTTTTATTAAATTGATAAATACTTGTTTAAGGTATGTTCCATTAACATAGGCCATTAAATTCCGATAATTTTTTACGAATTCAATTTCAATCTGCCGTTCCTTTATGATTTCATTTGAGAATTGAATAGATAATTCTATAATTTTGTTGATATCTTCCATTTTAAAATCCATTTTTGAGTGTTTTATATATTCCCGATATTCATTCGCTAGATTTTCTAGTTGCTGTGCTGCATTTTCTATCATTTCTAATGAGCTCTTTTCAAAATCAGTTCTAGGGAAGTTGCCCTGGTTCAGCAATTTCGAAAACCCCTTAATCACTACTACGGTATTTTTCATTTCGTGTATTAAACTTCCTACTAAGTTTCCCGTATAATCCATCTTTTTTTGTCTTTCAATTAAATTATTATATTGAATGGTCATGATCGTATTTAGTTTAATAAATGCCAGCAAGATAAGCACCGAAAATATAATAACTCCTATACTACTTGCAATCGCACCTGTTCCTGGAGAAAAATTAATAAAACCTGTAATAAATAATAAAAGGGAGCAAAGAGAAAACGTCCTTAAAAAATCTTTCATGTTTTTATTAAGGATTTTTTTAGATAAAAGAAAAATCAAAAAGAGGAACAATATAAAGCTACTCATATGAAAAATATATAAAAAGAATAACGGCCCGTATTCTGGAAAATAAAATGTTGTGGAGGAATGGTAAAAGTGTTCTACTTTTAACCCTTTTATCCCCAAAGACGTCCAATTAACAATAAATATGATTGTACTCCAAATCAAGAGAACAACTAAAGTTTTTCTTGTAAAAACAATTCCTATCAACTTATTAAAGTTTCCATCTTTAAAAGTCGGGGTATATTTTTTAATAATCGTATACGCAACATAAAAAGTAACAGGAATGGCGAAAGTTGGAGCAATACGGAACAATCGGAACAACAAAAGAATAACTCTTTCGCTGAATAGATTATTAAAATAAAGTATGCCAATGTCTGCCTGCCAAATACTTATTAAAATCATATAAATCAATAACCCGAAAGATAATTCGGAACCCTTAAAGAGTCTCCTAACAGAGAATGCTAAAACAATAGGAATAATCCCAATGGTTAAAACTAGTAATCCTATAATCATAAGATGTTTCTCCTAACGTGATATTCAGTGCCCCAATTATTATGTTCAAAAAGATAAACCTCTTTATTCTGATTTCCTAATCAATGCACAAGCGTTATTACCCCCATATCCATGATTCGTTACAACCACTTCATCTATTTTTTGATATAGAGTAGAAGTAACAATATTCATATTCTCGTAACCTGTTTTAGAGGTTCGAATGGTAGGAGGTATAAAAGAATATTGTATACTTAAAATAGATGAAATAACTTGTAATATACCAATTGCTCCAAAAGGATTTCCAAACATACTTTTTATCGAAGAGTATGGAACTGTATGGTTAAATAATTCCTTAGAACATCTCTCCTCAATTCGATCAGTTAATTGAATTCCAAGCGCATTACTATTAATATAATCTGGTTGACTATCGCTCGTTAATTCTTTAAGTGCATGAATCATCTGATCGCCATTTGAATCTAATGAAAAAATAGATACTCCATCATTATTAGAAATAATGTTTACAATTTCCCCTTTAATATCCGCTCCTCTTTCTTGTGCATCACATTCTCGCTCCAACACAATTACTCCAGCAGCCTCAGACATAGCAAATCCATTACTGCCCTCTTGAAAAGGTACAGCACCTGCTTCAAGACTTTGGTTTAATGGGAGAACTTTTGTTTTTGCAAATGCATAGGTAGTTGCTTTACTTATTGGACTATCCGTCCCTCCAACAATGGCCACATCAATTAAACCACTTTTTAAATAAATCATCGCTTCCTGGATGGCCTCTAGACTTGAAGTACACCCAGTTGTAATCGTTTTTGTTATTCCCTTTGTGCCAATAAAATGACCGATTGAAGCAGTGATACTATGATAATTAGCATAATGTGCAAATGTAATAGGAATCTTTCTGTAATTGTTTTCATTTGCATACATAATGGACTCTTGAAAAGATGACTCTCCACCAGCTCCTAAGGATATTCCAAAAAAAAGGCCGATTTTTTTATTTTGATCTATATCTAAATTAGCACATTTAATTGCATTTTGGGCAGCAAGTATACCAAGCTTTGAAACTTTTGGCAGTCTTTTTAGCTCTTTATTTAATTCTAATTCTTCCATTTCTTCTTTAACTAATCCAATAATATTTGTCTCAAGATTAGGTCCTGAATTTTCACTAACTTCTAAACAACAAATTCCATTTTTTAAGTTATATAAAAATTGTTCAATGTTTTTCGTATTTGGGGCTATAATCCCATATCCTGTACAAACTACTTTCATTTTTAAATGCCACCCAACTTGAAAAATAATATGATTTATAGCTATTTTAATACATAACTAATCTAAATCATTATTATTCTTAAAAGTTTTTACAGGAATATAGTCCCACTATCTAATCTAATGATTAATCCATTTATCATTGTAGGTCTAATCAAGGCTGCCCTTGCTCTAAAAAAAGATGCCGTCACTGGCAGGATAATTTTTCAGTATCCGTTTCACCCATGACAAAACACACATAAACTAATGATGACTTTACTAATTATTTATCTAGGGAGATGACTGTATTTTGTATAACCCTTACCAATACAATCCTTATCACTTTAATCAAAATCAGCATTATAGGCCAGAGCATTATAAACACACAGTATTAAGAAACGTTGAACCTCTTGTTCAATATGGATTACAAGAAGCGAAACACACTTCTTTTGTTCATGCCTTACGAGAGGTTGCAGCGATTACGTACCTTATGGGTATGGGATATGAACCTGTCGTAGCCCGTATGATGGTTGAGTCTTGGGAAATCAACGAGGCATTTTATCCAGGGCAGCGGTATCATTCCTAACCCTTCAAAAGGTAATGAAGCACCGTATACGCGGTGCTTTCTTGTTTGCGGTTTTTCGAAATCAAATAGATTAGATAATTTAACTTCAATGGTGTATGCAGTATTTGGCAATTGAGAGGTGTCGTTATGGGAGCATAATTTTGGAATAAAGAAAAAGGCCTAATATACAAGCCCTGCATAAAATCTTGTATATTAAACCTTATTTAAAATATATGCTTATAACATTAAGAATCTCCCCCGTTCGTTCAACTTTGAATTGGCTTTCCATACTTTACTAAAACGTGCCACAATAGTTTTAATTCTTGTAGTACCTCATTATAAGTTCCTCGGTCGCTCCAAGCCGCTGGATTGTGTTTCAAATCCATTACAGCTGATCCAATTATGCTCGCATCGATAAAATTATTTTGTCCAATCCGTTTTGCTAAAGAGGGCATAGATGGACCTCTAAAATCAGAAGGAACTTCATCTACCATAAGTGTAAAGCCCTTGTGCCAATACAGATCAATGGAATACTTAAGGCATATTTGTTCTAAGATTCTGCCTACATGGGTGCCCTTAAACGAAGGATCTGCCACCAGTACTTCCACATCGTCTTTAAGAGCAATATCCCCGTGAATCTGTGCTTCAATATAGTGATTAAGATTTCGGTTTTGCTCTTTGTTTACTGGATCCACGAATGGATTTTCAAGATTAGCCAGCAAATGATTCACTAATCTAACTGGCGTCAGATTACTTTCACCAATCGCAAAATCTCTTAAGAAAGTCTCCTCTAAGATTGCAGCCAAAATCATGTCAAATTCTTTATAAGTACCCTTTTCTTTTGGGTCTTGATGCGAATCTAAATAGGTGTAGGTGGACCGATTTGAGACCTTGGGGGATAGAAGAAAATAGCATGATCCAAACCTCGGAGCAGGTCCGTCTGGGTGCAGCATCAAATTTAGAGCACCATATTTAGGACGTTGGTTATTGGTTGTGCCCGCCAGTTGATATGCACCTTCAAAAATTCTCTTCTCCCA
>Ga0268255_10000916_pt1 | contig 18580 bp, 10 predicted proteins | sample AgamicOrMarz_FD_200256 | JGI IMG/M metagenome (GOLD analysis project Ga0268255, IMG submission 200256) | Agave microbial communities from Guanajuato, Mexico - Or.Ma.rz (v2) (version 3) | ecosystem: Host-associated > Plants > Phyllosphere > Phylloplane/Leaf | place: Guanajuato, Mexico...
GTGATCGCCTGGCGGTAAATATGGTCCATCACGTCGCCTGCAGCGAACACGCCCGGGATGCTGGTCTGGGTCGCGTTGCCGTGAATACCAGACTGAACCTTGATGTAGCCGTTTTCCAGCGCCAGTTGACCTTCGAAGATGCCGGTGTTCGGGCTGTGACCGATTGCCACAAACAGACCCGCCACGTCCAGGGATTCGATGTTATCCGCGTTCTGGGTATCGCGCAGACGCAGGCCGGATACGCCCATCTGATCGCCGGTGACCTCTTCCAGCGTGCGGTTGGTGTGCAGCACGATGTTGCCGCTCGCCACTTTATCCATCAGACGTTTGATCAGGATCTTCTCCGCGCGGAAGGTTTCACGACGGTGGATCAGGTGAACCTCTGAGGCGATGTTCGCCAGATACAGCGCTTCTTCTACCGCCGTGTTGCCACCGCCAATGACCGCCACTTTCTGATTACGATAGAAGAAACCATCGCAGGTTGCGCAGGCAGACACGCCGCGGCCTTTAAACGCTTCTTCAGACGGCAGGCCGAGGTAGCGAGCAGATGCGCCGGTCGCGATGATCAGCGCGTCGCAGGTGTATTCGCCGCTGTCGCCCGTCAGGCGGAACGGACGGTTCTGCAGATCGACTTTGTTGATATGGTCGAAGAGAATTTCAGTTTCGAACTTGGTCGCATGCTCGTGCATACGCTCCATCAGCAGCGGCCCGGTCAGGTCGTTCGGGTCGCCTGGCCAGTTTTCGACTTCGGTCGTGGTGGTCAACTGACCGCCTTTTTCCATGCCGGTGATTAATACCGGCTGCAGGTTAGCGCGTGCAGCGTAGACCGCTGCGGTATATCCCGCAGGTCCAGAGCCAAGGATTAGCAGCTTACTGTGTTTAGCCGTGCCCATGAGATCCCCATTGTTGTTGGCAGACGTTTGTCTGGATTGTAGGGAATTTGTTGCCGTAAAAAAAGAGCACAGCAGTTTTGATACCGATATGTGCAATAGCCACGAGCGATGGAAGTGGCGCTATAACATAACGCTTCATCTGTGAATCCGCTCGTTTATAAGACAATAAAATGAGGATTAATACCCTGCCGTAATGAATATCCGGCATGTTGTACTAAAAATCGATGTTTTGCTTTGACAATCCCCTGCGCTTTTGCGAAAACATTCAAGGAAGAAAAAAAACCGCGTTAACTGCATGTCGCATAGACATGCACGTAAATGCCATTTTTACCGGGTCAGTGAAATCTACGCATGGCGTGGACAGACGCCATACGTGATGTCGGTGACAGCCTTCGGGCAACGGTCTTCTTACCATCAGAACCCGAATAAGCGTCGCGTCTAATACATAACCAGGCGATGTGATAAACAACGGGTACAGGCTCTGAACAGTGATGTGCACAGGGTCCAGGCAGGAGTAGGGAAGGAATACAGAGAGACAATAATAATGGTAGATAGCAAGAAGCGCCCTGGCAAAGATCTCGACCGTATCGATCGTAACATTCTTAATGAATTGCAAAAGGATGGGCGTATTTCCAACGTCGAGCTTTCAAAACGTGTGGGACTTTCCCCGACGCCGTGCCTCGAGCGTGTGCGCCGACTGGAAAGACAGGGTTTTATTCAGGGCTATACGGCTCTGCTGAACCCGCATTATCTGGATGCCTCACTTCTGGTATTTGTTGAGATTACTCTGAATCGTGGCGCACCGGATGTGTTTGAGCAATTTAACTCCGCTGTACAAAAACTTGAAGAGATTCAAGAGTGTCACCTGGTTTCCGGTGATTTCGACTACCTGTTGAAAACCCGTGTGCCTGATATGTCCGCCTACCGTAAGCTGCTGGGTGAAACCCTGCTGCGTCTGCCAGGCGTGAACGACACCCGTACCTACGTGGTGATGGAAGAGGTCAAACAGAGTAATCGTCTGGTTATTAAGACCCGCTAACACGGAACAGGTGCATTATCAGCGTAGTTTGATTACACTCCTGTTAATCCATACAGCAACAGTGCCGGGGATACCCGGCGCTGTTGTCCGTTTTAGCAAACAGGCAGGATATGCCTGATACCTGGAGAGCCTTTCTTGAGCCAGGAATACACTGAAGACAAAGAAGTCACACTATCGAAGCTAAGCAGCGGACGTCGTCTCCTTGAGGCGTTACTGATTGTTATTGCCCTTTTTGCCGTCTGGCTGATGGCAGCGTTACTGAGTTTCAATCCTTCCGATCCCAGCTGGTCGCAAACCGCCTGGCATGAGCCTATCCATAATTTAGGCGGCGTTCCCGGTGCCTGGCTTGCTGACACGCTCTTTTTCATTTTCGGTGTGATGGCGTACACCATTCCCGTCATTATTATTGGCGGATGCTGGTTTGCCTGGCGTCACCGTCAGAACGACGACTACATCGACTATTTTGCGGTTTCACTGCGCCTGATAGGGGCGCTGGCGCTGATCCTGACCTCCTGTGGTCTGGCGGCCATTAACGCCGATGATATCTGGTACTTTGCTTCCGGCGGGGTGATTGGCAGCCTGTTAAGCTCCGCCTTGCAACCGATGCTTCACAGCAGCGGCGGCACGCTGGCATTGCTTTGTATCTGGGCCGCCGGTTTGACGCTGTTCACCGGCTGGTCGTGGGTGAGCATCGCCGAGAAGATTGGCAGCTTTATCCTGACGGTTCTCACGTTTGCCAGCAACCGTACCCGCCGCGATGATACGTGGGTGGATGAAGACGAATATGAAGATGACTATGAGGATGACGATGCACCCGTTGAGCGTCGTGAATCCCGCCGTGCGCGCATTCTGCGCGGTGCGCTGGCGCGTCGTCAGCGCGTAGCGGAAAAATTTGCCAACCCGCTTGGCCGTAAAACGGACGCGGCGCTTTTCTCCGGCAAACGTATGGATGAAGAGGATCGGGTTGAGTACCGCGCCGGGGGCAGCGCCGTTGACCCGGATGACGTTCTTTTCTCAGGGCATCGCGCAACGCCTGACGATTATGACGAGTACGATCCGCTAATGAGCGGTCATTCTGTCACGGAGCCGGTTGCCGCTGCTGCCGCGGCGACAACCGCTGCGCAGGCTTATGCTGCTCCGGCTGATGCAGTCATGCCGTCTGCGGCTGTGCCCGCGCCGGATTCTGTGATTCAGCAGCCGCAGGTCGCCTGGCAAACCGCGCCGGGTGTCCACACGCCTGAACCGACTATTGCGCCGGAGCCGGAAAGCTATGTGCCCGTGCAGCAGGAGCCGTGGCAGCAGCCTTATCAGCCAGAGCCTGCTTACGCACCGCAAGAGTATCCGCACTACGAGCAGCCGGTGGTCCAGCCGTATCATGAACCTGCGCCAGAGCCGGTGGAACCTGCCCAGCCGTATGCTGCGCCTGAGCCGGTTGAACCCGTGCAGCCGTATGTCGCTCCTGCGCCAGAACCGGAACCAGTGGAAGAGGCGAAACCGTCTCGTCCGCCAATGTATTACTTTGAAGAGGTTGAAGAGCGCCGCGCCCGCGAACGCGAGCAGCTGGCGGCCTGGTATCAACCTGTGCCGGAACCGGCGCAGCCAACGTCATCACCTGCACCGTCTGTTTCCGTACCACCGGTCGACCCAACGCCAGCCGTTGCGCCAGTGGCTGAAAGCGTTAAACAGGCGACGGCTGCTGCCGCCGCAGCGGCACCGGTATTTGGCCTGGCCGGAGGCGCACCGCGTCCTCAGGTAAAAGAGGGCATTGGTCCACAGCTGCCTCGCCCTAACCGCGTGCGCGTACCTACTCGCCGCGAGCTGGCCTCCTACGGTATCAAACTGCCTTCTCAGCGCATGGCGGAAGAGAAAGCGCGCGAGGCTGACTATGAAGATGATGGCGATGAGCTGCATCAGGATGAGCTGGCTCGCCAGTTCGCCGCACAGCAAAATCAGCGTTACGGTGATGAGTATCAGCACGATGTGCAGACTGCCGAAGATGATGACGATGCCGCAGAGGCAGAATTAGCACGTCAGTTTGCGGCCACGCAGCAGCAGCGCTACTCCGGTGAGCAGCCTTCTGGCGCAAATCCGTTCTCGCTGTCGGATTTCGAATTCTCGCCGATGAAAGATCTGGTGGATGATGGCCCGAGCGAACCGCTGTTTACGCCGAGCGTCATGCCGGAAGTGGAACCCGTTCGTCAGCAGCCTGCTCCGCAGGCTTATGCGCAGCCGCAGCAGCAACCGGCTCCACAGGCTTATGCGCAGCCGCAACAGCCGGCTCCACAGGCTTATGCGCAGCCGCAGCAACCGGCTCCACAGGCTTATGCACAGCCGCAGCAACCGGCTCCACAGGCTTATGCGCAGCCGCAGCAGCCGGCTCCACAGGCTTATGCACAGCCGCAGCAACCGGCTCCACAGCCGTATGCACAACCGCAACCGCAGCAGCCGCAGTTCCAGCAGCCACCGGCACAGCCGCAGGAGAGCCTTATTCATCCGCTGCTGATGCGTAACGGCGACAGCCGTCCGCTGCAGCGTCCGAGCACGCCGCTGCCGTCTCTGGATCTGTTAACGCCGCCACCGGCAGAAGTCGAGCCAGTCGATACTTTTGCGCTGGAGCAGATGGCCCGTCTGGTGGAAGCTCGCCTCGCGGACTTCCGCATCAAGGCCGATGTGGTGAACTACTCACCGGGTCCGGTGATCACCCGCTTCGAGCTGAATCTGGCCCCGGGCGTTAAGGCGGCACGGATTTCAAACCTGTCCCGTGACCTGGCGCGTTCGCTGTCGACGGTTGCGGTGCGTGTGGTTGAAGTGATCCCAGGCAAGCCGTACGTCGGGCTTGAACTGCCGAATAAAAAGCGCCAGACCGTTTACCTGCGCGAAGTGCTGGATAACACCAAGTTCCGTGACAACCCATCCCCGCTGACCGTGGTGCTGGGCAAAGATATCGCGGGCGACCCGGTGGTCGCCGATCTGGCGAAAATGCCGCACCTGCTGGTAGCGGGTACCACCGGTTCCGGTAAATCCGTCGGTGTGAACGCCATGATCCTGAGCATGCTTTACAAAGCACAGCCGGAAGACGTGCGCTTCATTATGATCGACCCGAAAATGCTGGAACTCTCCGTCTACGAAGGTATTCCGCATCTGCTGACCGAAGTTGTGACCGACATGAAAGATGCTGCCAACGCGCTGCGCTGGAGCGTCAATGAGATGGAACGTCGCTACAAACTGATGTCGGCGCTGGGCGTGCGTAATCTGGCGGGCTATAACGAGAAAATCGCCGAGGCGGCACGCATGGGCCGTCCGATCCCGGATCCTTACTGGAAGCCGGGCGACAGCATGGATGCGCAGCATCCTGTACTGGAAAAACTGCCTTACATCGTGGTGCTGGTGGACGAGTTCGCCGATCTGATGATGACCGTGGGTAAGAAAGTCGAAGAGCTGATTGCTCGCCTGGCGCAGAAAGCGCGTGCGGCCGGTATTCACCTTGTTCTGGCGACCCAGCGTCCGTCCGTTGACGTTATTACCGGGCTTATCAAAGCGAACATCCCGACCCGTATTGCGTTTACCGTCTCCAGTAAAATTGACTCGCGTACCATCCTCGATCAGGGCGGCGCAGAGTCATTGTTGGGTATGGGTGACATGCTGTACTCCGGCCCGAACTCGACCTCTCCGGTGCGCGTACACGGCGCATTTGTCCGCGATCAGGAAGTGCACGCGGTTGTTCAGGACTGGAAGGCCCGCGGTCGTCCGCAATACGTGGATGGTATTACCAACGACACCGAAAGCGAAGGCGGCGGTGGCGGGTTTGACGGCGGCGAGGAGCTGGATCCGTTATTCGATCAGGCGGTTAATTTCGTCACCGAAAAACGCAAGGCCTCTATTTCCGGCGTGCAGCGTCAGTTCCGTATCGGCTATAACCGCGCGGCGCGCATCATCGAGCAGATGGAAGCGCAGGGGATTGTCAGCGAGCAGGGGCATAATGGTAACCGTGAGGTGCTGGCTCCGCCGCCGTTTGAATGATCCTTCGAGATTGCAAAGAAGGGTAAATCAGTCAAAATTAAGCATATTCTTCTGTCACCTGCCTGCGGGCAGGTCCAGAATAGAAACGGAACCCGCTTCGGGACGACGTATTTTAAGGAATAAGAATGAAAAAAATCGCAATCGCCTGTGCATTACTTACCAGTTTTGTTGCCAGCAGCGTCTGGGCTGATGCCGCCAGCGACCTTAAAAGCCGCCTGGATAAAGTGAGCAGCTTCCACGCCAGCTTTACCCAAAAAGTCACAGACGGCAGCGGCAACGCTGTGCAGGAAGGCCAGGGAGATTTATGGGTAAAACGCCCTAATCTGTTCAACTGGCATATGACACAGCCGGATGAAAGCATCCTTGTGTCTGACGGCAAAACGCTGTGGTTCTATAACCCGTTTGTTGAGCAGGCTACCGCGACCTGGCTGAAAGACGCCACGGGCAACACGCCGTTCATGCTGATTGCCCGTAACCAGGCCAGCGACTGGCAGCAGTACAATATCAAGCAGACCGGTGACGAGTTTGTTCTGACGCCAAAAGGCAACAACGGTAACCTGAAACAGTTCACCATCAACGTGAGCAGCAACGGGACCATTAATCAGTTCGGTGCAGTTGAGCAAGACGATCAGCGCAGCAGCTATCAGCTCAAATCACAGCAAAATGGCGCTGTCGATGCATCGAAATTCACCTTTACCCCGCCGCAGGGCGTAACGGTGGACGACCAACGTAAGTAAGAGGCATGAGTGGGCAACCTGTCGCTCGATTTTTCAGATAACGCGTTTCAACCTCTGGCTGCGCGTATGCGGCCAGAAAATTTAGCGCAGTACATCGGCCAGCAGCATCTGCTGGCTGCGGGAAAACCCTTGCCGCGCGCCATTGAGGCCGGGCATCTGCACTCCATGATCCTCTGGGGGCCGCCGGGAACCGGTAAAACCACCCTCGCAGAAGTGATTGCCCGCTACGCTAACGCGGACGTTGAACGTATCTCCGCCGTCACCTCCGGCGTGAAGGAGATCCGCGAGGCTATCGAACGCGCGCGGCAGAATCGCAACGCCGGGCGGCGTACCATTCTTTTTGTCGACGAAGTCCATCGCTTCAACAAAAGCCAGCAGGATGCTTTCCTGCCGCACATTGAAGATGGCACCATCTTCTTCATTGGTGCGACCACCGAAAACCCGTCGTTTGAACTCAATTCAGCGCTCCTTTCCCGGGCGCGTGTCTATCTGCTTAAATCGCTGACGACCGAGGATATTGAGCACGTCCTGACGCAGGCCATGAGCGATAAAGCGCGCGGCTACGGCGGACAGGATATCGTTCTGCCTGACGAAACGCGTCTGGCGATAGCGCAGCTGGTGAACGGCGATGCGCGGCGGGCACTCAATACGCTGGAAATGATGGCCGATATGGCCGAAGTTGACGATGCTGGCAAGCGCGTGCTGAAACCTGAACTGCTCACTGAAATTGCGGGTGAGCGCAGCGCGCGGTTCGATAATAAAGGCGATCGTTTTTACGATCTTATCTCGGCGCTGCATAAATCCGTGCGCGGCAGCGCGCCGGATGCGGCGCTGTACTGGTATGCGCGCATTATCACCGCCGGTGGCGATCCGCTGTATGTGGCGCGTCGCTGCCTGGCCATTGCCTCGGAAGATGTCGGCAATGCCGATCCGCGTGCGATGCAGGTTGCGCTCTCCGCCTGGGATTGTTTCACCCGCGTCGGGCCTGCTGAAGGCGAGCGCGCCATTGCCCAGGCGATTGTTTATCTTGCCTGTGCCCCGAAAAGCAACGCCGTCTATACCGCCTTTAAAGCGGCTATGGCCGACGCGCGCGAGCGCCCGGATTACGATGTCCCGGTTCATCTGCGCAACGCCCCGACCAAACTGATGAAAGAGATGGGTTACGGGCAGGCGTACCGCTACGCCCACGATGAACCCAACGCCTATGCTGCCGGAGAGGAGTATTTTCCGCAGGAGATGGCACAAACTCGCTACTATCAGCCGACAAACAGAGGTCTTGAGGGCAAGATTGGCGAAAAGCTCGCCTGGCTTGCCGGACAGGATCAAAATAGCCCTATAAAACGCTACCGTTAGCGCTAACGTTGCGGTAATGTTGGCAATCTATACCCGTTATACTTCAAGTTGCATGTGCGTTGGCTGCGCTTGCTCACCCCAGTCACATAGTTTTCTATGCTCCTGGGGAATTCGCTCGCTTGCCGCCTTCCTGCAACTCGAATTATTTAGGGTAATACCTTGTGGCCGCAGGCTGTGGTCACTTTTCCTCTTTTAATTCGATAAGCACAGGATAAGCATGCTCGATCCGAATCTGCTGCGTAATGAGCCAGACGCAGTCGCTGAAAAACTGGCACGCCGGGGCTTTAAGCTGGATGTAGATAAGCTGCGCGCTCTTGAAGAGCGTCGTAAAGTTCTGCAGGTACAAACTGAAAATCTGCAGGCAGAGCGTAATTCTCGATCGAAATCCATCGGCCAGGCGAAAGCGCGCGGGGAAGACATTGAGCCATTACGCCTGGAAGTGAACAAACTGGGTGAAGAACTGGATCAGGCGAAAGCCGAACTTGACGTTCTTCTGGCCGAAATTCGCGATATTGCGCTGGCGATCCCAAACATTCCTGACGACAGCGTGCCTGTGGGTAAAGACGAAAACGACAACGTTGAAGTGAAACGCTGGGGTACGCCTCGCGAGTTCGACTTCGAGGTTCGCGATCACGTTACGCTGGGCGAAATGCACGCGGGGCTGGACTTTGCGGCCGCGGTTAAGCTGACCGGCTCACGCTTTGTGGTGATGAAAGGCCAGATTGCCCATCTGCACCGCGCGCTGGCGCAGTTCATGCTGGATCTGCACACTGAACAGCACGGTTACAGTGAAACCTACGTCCCGTATCTGGTTAACCACGATACGCTGTACGGTACGGGCCAGCTGCCGAAATTTGCCGGCGATCTGTTCCATACCCGTCCGCTGGACGAAGAAGCGGACAGCAGCAACTACGCGCTGATCCCGACGGCGGAAGTGCCGCTGACCAACCTGGTACGCGATGAGATCATCGACGAAGACGATCTGCCGATCAAACTGACCGCGCACTCTCCGTGCTTCCGTTCTGAAGCGGGTTCTTACGGTCGCGATACCCGCGGTCTGATCCGTATGCACCAGTTCGATAAAGTCGAGATGGTGCAGATCGTGCGTCCGGAAGACTCCATGGATGCGCTGGAAGAGATGACCGGCCACGCGGAGAAAGTGCTGGAGCTGCTCGGCCTGCCGTACCGCCGTATGGCGCTCTGCACGGGCGACATGGGCTTTGGTGCCTGCAAAACCTTCGACCTTGAAGTCTGGGTGCCTGCGCAGAACACCTACCGTGAAATCTCCTCCTGCTCTAACGTCTGGGATTTCCAGGCGCGCCGTATGCAGGCACGTTGCCGCAACAAATCCGATAAGAAAACTCGTCTGGTTCACACCCTGAACGGTTCGGGTCTGGCTGTAGGCCGTACGCTGGTTGCCGTGCTGGAAAACTACCAGCAGGCGGACGGTCGTATTGAGATCCCGGAAGTGCTGCGCCCGTATATGAAAGGCCAGCAGTTCATCGGCTAACGAAAGCCGTCGTGTAAAAAGCGCCTCCCGGCGCTTTTTTTATGCCCCTCGTTTGATACTAAGCAATAACCCCTCCCTCTAAAGTAGTAATACTTCGGTAGATGATATTTAGCGTAACTCGCTGAAAACGAAGTACTTCGTTATAAATAAAAATATACAGCGGCTGGGGCCGCCTCTCTTTTCTTTGTGAGCAACCAAAGTGAGTTTTTATGAAAATCAAAGCGCCTGATGCATTAATGGCTGCCGAGGTCACTCGCCGTGGGTTAATGAAAACCACGGCAATAGGCGGCCTGGCCGTTGCCAGCAGCGCCTTCACGCTCCCTTTTTCTCGTCTGGCTTCGGCGGCGGATGCACTGTCTCCGTCTGCTGCCCAGGAAAAAGTGGTGTGGAGCGCCTGTACCGTGAACTGCGGAAGCCGCTGTCCACTGCGTATGCATGTGGTGGACGGTGAAATCAAATATGTCGAAACCGATAACACCGGGGATGACAATTACGAAGGGTTACACCAGGTCCGTGCCTGCCTGCGCGGGCGGTCTATGCGCCGTCGGGTCTATAACCCGGACCGTCTGAAGTATCCGATGAAGCGCGTAGGCAAGCGCGGGGAAGGGAAGTTCGAGCGCATCAGCTGGGACGAAGCCTACGACATCATCGCGACCACGATGCAGCGGTTGATCAAAGACTACGGCAACGAGTCCATCTACCTGAACTACGGTACGGGCACGCTGGGCGGCACCATGACCCGTTCATGGCCACCTGGAAAAACGCTTATTGCCCGCCTGATGAACTGCTGTGGCGGTTATCTTAACCATTACGGCGACTACTCTTCAGCGCAGATCGCTGCGGGGCTTAACTACACCTACGGTGGCTGGGCCGACGGCAACAGCCCGTCCGATATCGAAAACAGCAAGCTGGTCGTACTGTTCGGTAATAACCCCGGCGAGACGCGCATGAGCGGCGGAGGGGTAACCTACTATCTTGAGCAGGCGCGCGCCAAATCAAACGCCCGAATGATCATCATCGACCCGCGCTACACCGATACCGGAGCAGGGCGAGAAGATGAGTGGATCCCGATTCGTCCGGGCACCGATGCGGCACTGGTCAACGCCCTGGCGTGGGTGATGATCACCGAAAATCTGGTCGATCAGCCTTTCCTCGATAAATACTGCGTCGGCTACGATGAGAAAACCTTGCCTGCCAGCGCGCCGGCCAACGGTCACTATAAAGCCTATATTTTCGGCCAGGGCAGCGACGGCGTGGCGAAAACGCCGGAGTGGGCTTCCACCATCACTGGTATTCCGGCTGAGCGCATTGTTCAACTGGCGCGCGAAATCGGCTCGGCGAAACCGGCCTATATCAGCCAGGGCTGGGGACCACAGCGTCACGCCAACGGTGAAATCGCCACCCGCGCGATCTCTATGCTGTCGATTCTGACGGGTAACGTCGGCATTCACGGCGGTAATTCCGGCGCGCGTGAAGGCTCTTATGAAGTGCCGTTTGAACGTATGCCCACGCTGGACAACCCGGTACAGACCAGCATCTCCATGTTTATGTGGACCGATGCTATTGAGCGTGGCCCTGAAATGACCGCCCTGCGCGACGGTGTGCGGGGCAAAGACAAGCTGGACGTGCCGATCAAGATGATCTGGAACTACGCCGGAAACTGTCTGATCAACCAGCACTCTGACATCAACCGCACGCACGAGATCCTGCAGGACGACAAGAAGTGCGAAATGATTGTGGTGATCGACTGCCACATGACCTCGTCGGCGAAATATGCCGACATTCTGCTGCCGGACTGCACCGCCTCCGAGCAGATGGACTTCGCGCTGGACGCCTCATGCGGCAACATGTCCTACGTGATCTTCACCGACCAGGCCATCAAGCCGCGCTTCGAGTGCAAAACCATCTATGAGATGACTACCGGGCTGGCGAAACGTCTGGGCGTGGAGCAGCAGTTTACCGAAGGGCGTACTCAGGAAGGGTGGATGCGCCACCTGCATGAACTGTCCCGCCAGGCCATCCCGGACCTGCCTGACTTCGACACCTTCCGCAAACAGGGCATGTACAAACAGCGCGACCCGGAAGGGCACCATGTGGCTTACAAAGCCTTCCGTGAAGATCCGCAGACGAATCCGCTGACCACGCCGTCGGGCAAAATTGAAATTTACTCCGAAGAACTGGCCAAAATTGCCTCCACCTGGGAGCTGCCGGACGGGGATGTTATCGATCCGCTGCCTGTCTATACGCCTGGATTCGAAAATTATAACGATCCGCTGACGTCGAAATTCCCGCTGCAACTGACGGGCTTCCATTACAAAGCCCGCGTTCACTCCACCTATGGCAACGTTGACGTTCTGAAAGCCGCCTGCCGACAGGAGATGTGGATCAACCCGATGGATGCTAAAGCGCGTGGCATCAGCAACGGCGACCGCGTGCGCATCTTCAATGGCCGCGGTGAGGTGCACATTGAGGCCAAAGTCACACCGCGCATGATGCCTGGCGTTGTCGCGCTGGGGGAAGGGGCCTGGTATAGCCCGGATGCAAACCGCATCGACCAGGCAGGCTGTATTAACGTACTGACCACGCAGCGCCCGTCGCCGCTGGCGAAAGGCAACCCGTCCCACACGAACCTTGTTCAGGTTGAAAAGGTGTAAGGAGTAACCGATGACAACCCAGTATGGATTTTTTATTGATTCGAGTCGGTGCACCGGGTGCAAAACCTGCGAGCTGGCCTGTAAAGACTACAAAAACCTCACCCCGGACGTCAGCTTCCGCCGTATCTACGAATACGCGGGCGGCGACTGGCAGGAGGATAACGGCGTCTGGCACCAGAATGTGTTTGCCTACTATCTGTCGATTGCCTGTAACCACTGCGAAGATCCGGCGTGTACCAAGGTCTGCCCGAGCGGTGCGATGCACAAGCGTGAGGACGGTTTTGTGGTGGTGGATGAAGATGTCTGCATCGGCTGCCGCTACTGCCACATGGCCTGCCCGTACGGCGCACCGCAGTATAACGCCGCCAAAGGCCACATGACCAAGTGCGACGGCTGCCACACCCGCGTGGCGGACGGCAAAAAGCCGATCTGCGTCGAGTCCTGCCCGCTGCGCGCGCTGGACTTTGGCCCGATTGAGGAGCTGCGTAAAAAGCACGGCCAGCTGGCGGCGGTTGCGCCGCTGCCGTCCGCGCACTTCACGAAGCCGAGCATTGTGATTAAACCTAACGCCAACAGCCGCCCGACCGGGGATACCACCGGCTACCTGGCAAACCCGAAGGAGGTGTGAGATGGGAAGTGGATGGCATGAATGGCCGCTGATGATCTTCACGGTCTTTGGGCAGTGCGTGGCGGGCGGGTTTATCGTGCTCGCGCTGGCGATGTTAAAGGGCAATCTGAATGCCGAACAGCAGCAGCGTCTGGTACTCAGCATGTTTGGCCTGTGGGTGCTGATGGGGATTGGCTTTATCGCCTCTACGCTGCACCTGGGTTCGCCGATGCGCGCCTTTAACTCCCTGAACCGCGTGGGTGCCTCTTCGCTCAGTAACGAGATTGCCAGCGGGGCGATCTTCTTTGCCGTCGGCGGCCTTGGCTGGCTGCTCGCGGCGCTGAAAAAGCTCCCTTCAGGGTTGCGTAACCTGTGGCTTATCGTGACGATGGTGCTCGGCGTTGTGTTCGTCTGGATGATGGTGCGGGTGTATAACACCATCGACACCGTGCCGACGTGGTACAGCGTCTGGACACCGATGAGCTTCTTCCTGACGATGTTTATCGGCGGGCCGATCCTGGGCTTCCTGCTGCTGCGTGTGGCGGGTGTGGATGGCTGGGCAATGCGCCTGCTGCCGGCGGTTTCGCTGCTGGCGCTGGTGGTCAGTGCGATGGTCGCCCTGATGCAGGGCGCTGAACTGGCAACCATTCACAGCTCTATTCAGCAGGCGTCCGCGCTGGTGCCGAATTACGGCACGCTGATGGCCTGGCGTCTGGCGTTGCTGGTGATTGCGTGCGTATGCTGGATTGCGCCTCAGTTGAAAGGCTATCAGCCTGCGCTGCCGTTGTTGTCGCTGGCCTTCGTGCTGGTGCTGGCAGGGGAGCTCATTGGTCGTGGCGTCTTCTACGGTTTGCATATGACCGTGGGTATGGCTATCGCCAGTTAATCATACTCTTCGTTATAAAAAGCCGGGACAGCGTGCCCGGCTTTTCATTTTTCAATCATGAAATTTTTCGACTGTCGTTTGGCTTCGATTTTAGCCATAAATAAATAAAAACAAATACATAATAAAAATTTATAACTCGCCCGGCATGGGCTGGATGAGTTTTTTAAATCGACGAGGAACATATTGTGCGAGCGGCCTGAAACAGCGGATTGACTTTGTTTTTGCCAGTGGCATGATGCGCACGAAATCTGAACTTCCTCACGGTTTTTAATCCATGACCACCTATACCCGGCCAGTGCTCCTGTTGCTCTGTGGCCTGCTTTTGTTGACCCTGGCGATCGCCGTGTTAAACACGCTCGTCCCGCTTTGGCTCGCCCATGAAAACTTACCGACCTGGCAGGTGGGTATGGTTAGCTCGTCCTTTTTTACGGGTAACCTGCTCGGCACGCTGCTTACCGGCAGCCTGATAAAGCGCGTGGGATTTAACCGCAGCTACTATCTGGCCTCGCTGATTTTCGCCGCCGGATGCGCCGGACTGGGCCTGATGGTCGGCTTCTGGAGCTGGATGGCCTGGCGCTTTATCGCGGGCGTCGGCTGCGCGATGATCTGGGTGGTGGTGGAAAGCGCCCTGATGTGCAGCGGCACCTCGCGCAACCGTGGACGCCTGCTGGCGGCCTACATGATGGTCTATTACATTGGTACCGTGCTGGGGCAACTGATGGTCAGCAAACTGCCGACCGATCTGGTGAGCGTCCTGCCGTGGGTGACGGGCATGGTCCTGGCTGCGATCCTGCCGCTGCTGTTCACCCGCATCGTGAACCAGCACAGTGAACATCAGGAAGCCACGCACGTCTGGCCGATGCTCAGATTGCGCCAGGCGCGTCTGGGCGTGAACGGCTGTATCATCTCCGGTATTGTGCTCGGTTCGCTCTATGGCCTGATGCCGCTTTATCTTAACCACCAGGGCGTCAGCGACTCCGGCATTGGTTTCTGGATGGCGGTGATGGTCAGCGCAGGCATCGTCGGGCAGTGGCCTGTTGGTCGCCTGGCCGATCGCTTTGGCCGTTTGCTGGTTCTGCGCGTGCAGGTCTTCGTGGTTATCATGGGATGCCTGGCGATGCTCAGCAATGCCGCAATGGCGCCCGCGCTGTTTATCCTGGGCGCAGCGGGCTTTACTCTCTATCCGGTGGCGATGGCCTGGGCCTGTGAAAAGGTCGAGCACCACCAGCTGGTGGCGATGAACCAGGCGCTGCTGCTGAGCTACACCATCGGCAGTTTATTAGGGCCAACCTTTACCGCCATGCTGATGCAAAATTATTCTGACAACCTGCTGTTTATTATGATCGCCAGCGTGTCGTTTATTTATCTGCTCATGCTTTTGCGAAAAGTGGGAGAGCACCCGACGCCGGTTGCGCATGCCTGATGAAATAAAAGCCTGTCGATGACGGGCTTTTTTGTCTCCATCACATATCAGAGTTTTACGCATTGTGTGTTTATTGCGCCAGGCGATAATTCAGGTGAGTTCTATCACTAAAAGGCAGCCATCATGTCTACTCGTCGTCTTACCACTACTGCCCTGGCCGTAGTGTTGTCTTTAACCTTTGCCAGTGCGCCGGTAATGGCCAACCCCGGAAACGGGAATGGAAATGGTCACGGTAATGGGCAAGGCAATAGCGGCAACCATGGGAACGGTAATTCCGGCAACCATGGCAATAAGCACAATAACGATAACCAAAAACCGGGGAAATCGAATAAGAGCGTGAGTGATGATGTCGACGCCCGCGTGAGCTTCGATCATGCCCGTCATCTGGCGTTGAACTACGGCTTGACGGGTTATGATTCACTGCCGCCGGGCATTGCAAAGAACCTCGCACGCGGTAAACCGCTGCCTCCGGGCATTGCGAAAAAAACGGTACCCGCCTCTATGCTCGGCCAGCTTCCGTCTTATCCCGGATATGAATGGCGGGTGGTGGGGGATGACCTGGTCTTAATTGCGCTCAGCACGGCCATCGTCACGACCATTATTAACGGCGTATTTAAATAGAATACAAAAAGGCCCGGTTTAACCGGGCCTTTTTTTAATACATCACCTTGTGACCGTACTGCTCAAGAATACCTTTGACGCGCTCCATGGTCTCTTTCTTCGGCGGCTTAACGCCATCGAGCTTATACTCTTCACCCATCGCCACCCACTTATGTTTACCCAGCTCGTGATAGGGCAGCAGCTCAATTTTCTCGACGTTGCCCATGTCGCGGGTAAATTCGCCCAGACGATGCGCGGAGTCGTCGTCATCTGACCAGCCCGGCACCACCACATAGCGGATCCAGGTTTTAATACCTTTGCCCGAGATGTATTTCGCAAACTCCAGCGTACGGTGGTTGGACACGCCCACCAGATTCTGGTGGATCTCGTCGTTCATCTGTTTGAGATCGAGCATCACAAGATCGGTCACTTCAAGCAGCTCATCAATAACCGGATCGTAACGGCGCACAAAGCCGTTGGTATCAAGGCAGGTATGAATGCCTTCTTTGCGGCAGGCGCGGAACCAGTCACGCACGAACTCTGCCTGCAGGATCGCCTCGCCGCCGGATGCGGTCACGCCGCCGCCGGATGCGTTCATAAAGTGGCGGTAGGTCACCACCTCTTTCATTAAATCTTCAACGGTGACTTCTTTTCCGCCGTGGGTATCCCACGTGTCGCGGTTGTGGCAGTACAGGCAGCGCATCAGGCAGCCCTGGAAGAAGGTAATAAAGCGGATCCCCGGGCCATCGACGGTGCCACAGGATTCAAAGGAGTGAATGCGACCAATAGTTGACATTGCGGTGATATCTCCGAATTTGGCCCATCCGGGGGCCTATGTAGTTGCACAGCTCAAAGGCTATGTCGAGTCTGTTTTGGCTGTTATCCATTAAGTATAGATAGCGGACAAAAGAGACTGATGAAGCGAGGGTGTTAAAAAGGCCCCACTTGCGTGGAGCCTTTATTGTACGCCTTTTAACGCGTGATTTCAGTCAAATCCACTTACATGGACTGAGTGAAAGTACGGGTGATAACGTCCTGCTGCTGTTCTTTAGTCAGGGAGTTAAAACGTACTGCATAGCCAGATACGCGGATGGTCAGCTGAGGATATTTCTCAGGGTGTTCCATTGCGTCGAGCAGCATTTCACGGTTCATCACGTTCACGTTCAGGTGCTGACCACCTTCGATGGACGCTTCGTGGTGGAAGTAACCATCCATCAGACCCGCGAGGTTGGTTTTACGCACTTCGTCGTCTTTACCCAGCGCGTTTGGCACGATGGAGAAGGTATAAGAGATACCATCTTTCGCGTAGGCAAACGGCAGTTTAGCAACGGAGGTCAGAGAGGCAACAGCACCTTTCTGGTCACGACCGTGCATTGGGTTAGCACCTGGGCCGAATGGCGCGCCAGCACGACGACCGTCTGGGGTATTACCGGTTTTCTTACCATACACAACGTTAGAGGTGATGGTCAGAACAGACTGAGTCGGGATAGCGTTACGGTAAGTCGTCAGTTTCTGAATTTTCTTCATGAAACGTTCTACCAGGTCAACCGCCATGTCATCAACGCGTGAATCGTTGTTACCAAACTGCGGATATTCGCCTTCGATTTCGAAGTCGACAGCCAGACCGTCTTCGTCACGAATTGGTTTAACTTTCGCATATTTGATTGCAGACAGGGAGTCAGCTGCAACGGACAGACCCGCGATACCACATGCCATGGTGCGAACAACGTCACGGTCGTGCAGCGCCATCAGAGAGGCTTCGTAGCTGTACTTGTCGTGCATGTAGTGGATAACGTTCAGCGCAGTCACGTACTGCTTAGCCAGCCAGTCCATGAAGTGGTCCATGCGTTCCATGACTTCGTCATAGTTCAGCACGTCGCCTTTGATTGGTTCAGACTTAGGACCAACCTGCATTTTCAGTTTTTCATCAACGCCGCCGTTGATTGCGTACAGCATGGTTTTCGCCAGGTTTGCACGCGCACCGAAGAACTGCATTTGCTTACCAACAACCATTGGGCTTACGCAGCAAGCGATAGCGTAGTCGTCGTTGTTGAAGTCCGGACGCATCAGGTCATCGTTCTCGTACTGCAGAGAAGAGGTATCGATGGACACTTTAGCGGCGAATTTCTTGAAGTTCAGAGGCAGTTTTTCAGACCACAGAACGGTGATGTTCGGCTCCGGAGAAGGACCCATGGTGTACAGGGTGTTCAGGAAGCGGAAGCTGTTTTTGGTTACCAGGGTACGGCCATCAACGCCCATACCGCCGATAGATTCGGTTGCCCAGATTGGGTCACCAGAGAACAGCTCATCATATTCTGGGGTACGCAGGAAGCGAACCATACGCAGTTTCATGACCAGGTGGTCAATCATTTCCTGAGCGTCTTGCTCGGTGATTTTGCCAGCTTTGATGTCGCGTTCGATGTATGCATCCAGGAAGGTGGATACACGGCCGAAGGACATGGCTGCACCGTTCTGAGACTTAACTGCGGCCAGGTAGCCGAAGTAGGTCCACTGGATAGCTTCCTGAGCGTTAGTCGCAGGACCAGAGATATCGCAGCCGTATTTCGCTGCCATTTCTTTGATCTGACCCAGCGCACGGTGCTGTTCAGCAATCTCTTCGCGCAGACGGATAGTCGCTTCCAGGTTTACGCCGTTTTCCAGATCAGACTGCAGGGAAACAAACTGCGCGTATTTGTCTTTCATCAGGAAGTCGATACCGTACAGCGCAACGCGACGGTAGTCACCGATGATACGGCCACGGCCATACGCATCTGGCAGACCGGTCAGAACGCCAGACTTACGGCAGTTCAGAATGTCTTTGGTGTAAACATCGAATACGCCCTGGTTGTGGGTTTTGC
>Ga0268255_10000917_pt1 | contig 18564 bp, 21 predicted proteins | sample AgamicOrMarz_FD_200256 | JGI IMG/M metagenome (GOLD analysis project Ga0268255, IMG submission 200256) | Agave microbial communities from Guanajuato, Mexico - Or.Ma.rz (v2) (version 3) | ecosystem: Host-associated > Plants > Phyllosphere > Phylloplane/Leaf | place: Guanajuato, Mexico...
ATCAACAACAAAAGGAAAGTATGGATAAGGAGGGAGTCTAGTTGGCCACAATAAGTAGTAATTTATTATTTATTGCTTTTATTCTTTATTTAATTGCGACATTATTTTATGGTGGATCGATTAAATCGAAGAATGAAAAGAATGAAAAGGCAGAAACAAACACATGGGGAAAAATTGCTGTTCTCCTGACTATTATAGGTTTTATTTCTCAGCTCGGTTATTTTATTACTAGATGGATTGCAGCCGGTCACGCTCCAGTAAGTAATATGTTTGAGTTTACCACCTTTTTTGGAATGGCTCTTGTTGGTGCATTTATCGTTATTTACTTTATATACAGAACAACCTTACTTGGACTTTTTACAATGCCAGTTGCCATATTGGTCATTGCTTATGCAAGTATGTTTCCAAGAGAGATTACACCATTAATACCAGCCCTGCAAAGTTATTGGCTCCATATCCATGTGACCACTGCTGCCATGGGAGAAGCCATCCTTGCGATTAGTTTTGCTGCAGGACTAATCTATCTTGTAAAGGCAATTGATCAAACAAAACCAAATAAACAAACCTTTTGGCTCGAGATTGTGATGTTTGCCCTTGTCACAGTTTTAGGTTTTGTGGCAGTTTCATCTATCTTTTCAGCTATGGACTACCATGAAAAATTTAATTGGATAGACAAACATGATAATCAGGTGTCTGTAGAGTATACAATGCCCGCCATTACAGGTCCTCATGATGGAGAATTATTAACAAAGAATGGTTTTAAACCATTAGTCGAAATGCCCGCTTTCATTAATGCAAAAAAATCAAATACGGTAATATGGTCTTTAATTGGGGGTCTAATCTTATACGGATTGATTCGCTCTGTGTTAAGAAAACGGATTGCGGCTGCCCTTAAACCCCTTGTGAAAAATATTAAGCTGGATTTCGTTGATGAAATTAGTTACCGATCCGTATTAATTGGTTTTCCTGTATTCACTTTGGGTGCACTTATTTTTGCAATGATATGGGCACAAATGGCCTGGTCAAGATTTTGGGGCTGGGATCCAAAAGAAGTATGGGCATTAATCACTTGGCTTTTTTATGCAGCGTTTTTACATCTTCGCTTATCCAAAGGCTGGCATGGTGAAAAATCTGCTTGGTTAGCCGTAATCGGTTTTGTCATTATTATGTTTAATTTGGTCGCTGTAAATCTTGTTATCGCTGGACTTCATTCCTACGCCGGATAAGCCAAGTGAAACATAACCATATAGCCTTCACTTATAAAAGTGGAGGCTTTTATAAAATCAAGAACTTTTTATTGAAAAATTATATTGTCAAATTATTGACACACTTTACGGGAGTAATTACCTTGAAAATATAGCAAAATGCTGTTCCATTTTGTAAAATAAACTCCATGGGGGGATTAATAATGGAAAAATACGTAAAAATTTTGGTCGTAGATGATGAGGAAAGAATTCGCCGTTTATTAAAAATGTATTTAGAGCGTGAAGAATATATAATCGATGAAGCAGAAGATGGAAATGAAGCCTTATCTAAGGCATTTGCTAATGATTACGATGTTATTTTGCTTGATTTAATGATGCCTGGTAAGGATGGAATTGAAGTCTGCCGTGAGTTAAGAGAAAAAAAGGCCACTCCTGTTATTATGTTGACTGCTAAGGGAGAGGAAATTAACCGTGTACAGGGCTTTGAAGTTGGTACCGATGATTATATTGTGAAGCCATTCAGCCCAAGGGAAGTAGTATTACGTGTGAAAGCATTGTTAAGACGCTCATCTCAAACAAGTTATTTGCAAACAGAAACAACGACAAAAGATGTAATTGTTTTTCCGCACTTAACTATTGATAATGATGCACACCGGGTAAGCGCCGATGGGAAAGAAGTTAGCTTAACACCAAAAGAATACGAATTGTTATATTTCTTAGCCAAAGCACCGGACAAAGTGTTTGATCGCGAGCAATTATTAAAAGAAGTATGGCATTATGAGTTTTTTGGGGATTTACGAACAGTAGATACCCATGTAAAACGTCTCCGTGAGAAGTTAAATAAGGTATCAGAGCAAGCAGCAAGAATGATTGTTACCGTTTGGGGAGTGGGATACAAATTTGAGGTAACTAATGAATGACCTTTTTACGAAGTGTTGTAGGTAAACTCTGGTTTACCATTATTTTTTTAGTTTCATTTGTATTGTTCATCCTAACAGTGATGCTTCTTGAGCTTTTCCAAAACCACAATATTCTTGAAACAAAGAATAATTTAACCAATACAGCTGAAAAGATTGCAAATGTTTTGGAAGCACATCCAAATGATAAATTCCCACTTGGCCTAGAAATTTCTTGGGAGATTATAGATGATGTGACCAAAGTAGTAATTGTTAAAAATGAACACGAAGTCTATTATTCTCCAAATGCTGAAAATGATAAAAAGTTATCCGTAGATGATATCAAAAAAGATCCAGACTTTTTAGCTGTGTTTCATCACAAAAAATCTGTTGAAAAAGTATCTAATCTATCATCAAAAAACAACAATCAGGATCCGAGTTATTCCATCATAGGTGTTCCTTTGCATCTCCCAGGTGAAAAAAATGGAGCTGTCTTTATTTATCAATCACTTGAAGTGATTAAGGAAACATCTGATGAAACAACAAAATACATCTTGCTTGTTGCGGGTGTCGCGATTATTTTAACCACAATCTTTGCCTTTTTCTTGTCAACGAGAATAACAGCCCCGCTCAGAAAAATGAGAGAAGCTGCTTTTGAAGTAGCAAGAGGGAAATTTGATACAAAAGTCCCGATTTTAACACATGATGAAATCGGAGAACTGGCGACAGCATTTAACCAAATGGGCAGACAATTAAAATTTAACATGAATGCGTTGAGCCAAGAAAAAGAACAGCTTTCTAGTATCTTAAGCAGTATGGCTGATGGGGTCATTACCTTTAACCGCGATGGCACCATCTTGATTACGAATCCTCCTGCAGACCGATTTCTGCAATATTGGTATTACGAAAAAGATGGATTCACTGATGCTGAAGCTATCCCATCTCAAGTGATGGAACTTTTTCAAAAATCCTTGGAAACAGAAAAAGAGCAAATTGGTGAGATATCACTTCAAGGTCGTCATTGGGTGATCTTAGTCAGTCCGCTGTATAGCAATCGCTTTATTCGAGGAGCAGTAGCTGTCCTAAGAGATATGACCGAGGAACGACAGTTGGAAAAAATGAGGAAAGATTTTATCGCCAATGTATCACATGAGTTGAGAACCCCTATTTCTATGTTACAGGGGTACAGTGAGGCAATCGTTGATGATATTGCCGAAACGCAGGAAGAGAAAAAAGAGATGGCAAAAGTCATTTACGATGAATCCTTGCGTATGGGGAGACTTGTTAATGAACTATTGGATCTAGCTCGTATGGAGGCTGGACATATCCATCTATCCATAGAAGACGTTAATCTTTCCGCTTTTATCAATCGGATTATTTATAAGTTTCAAGGTTTAGCCAAAGATAATGATATCCTTTTGTATTCGGAAGCGGAAAATGATAGTTCACCAGGCGTTTTTGACCCTGACCGAATTGAGCAGGTACTGACGAATTTAATTGATAATGCAATGAGACATACACCAAAAGGTGGAAAAGTAAAAGTATCCGTTGTTTCGGAAGACAGAGGAGTTAGAATAGAAGTAAAAGATTCCGGTTCTGGTATACCAGAAGAAGATCTCCCATTTGTTTTTGAACGTTTCTATAAAGCAGATAAAGCTCGAACGAGGGGCAGGGCTGGTACCGGTTTAGGACTTGCCATTGCAAAAAATATCATTGATGCCCATCATGGTACGATTTCTGTTCGGAGTAAAATTGGAATGGGAACGACTTTTTCCTTCTTCCTGCCACGAAAAAAGTAATATTAACAAAAATTTTGCCGATTGTTCTTGATTCACAAGGAACATTAAATGCAGAAGCGCCTTGACCAGGCGCTGAAGCGAGATAATTATCAAAGTTTAACTACTTGCTCATCCCTAAAAGATGAGCTTTTTCATGTTTATTAATGAGCCTAGTGATCTGTGATTACCTGCAAATATCTTCCTTTTTGACTAAAAAAAGTCTATATTTATAGGAGTGAAACTTTTTTATAAATACATCGACTAATATTATGAACGGGGAGGGGAATTGATGGACTCCGTTTTCGATGAGCTTTATCAAAAATATCATCATGACGTGTTTCAATTTCTATTCTATATGGTTAGAAATAAGGAACAGGCCGAGGACCTCGTCCAGGAAGTTTATATTCGAGTATTCAAGGCATATCATCGGTTTGAAGGTAAAAGCAGCGAGAAGACATGGCTCTTTTCTATTGCGCGAAATGTTGCGATTGATTACTTCCGTAAACAAAAGGGTTGGAAGGATCGATTGCTTGAAAAATTTGATTGGTCAACCAATCAGGTGAAGGATGAGTATCCGATTCCAGAAGAAATTACTGTTCAAAATGAAGAGATTAAATGGATTTACAGATGTCTAGAATTTTGCACGGTAGATCAGAGATCTGTCATCATCCTCCGATATTTACAGGATTTATCCATATCTGAAACAGCTAAAGTTCTGGGCTGGACAGAAAGTAAAGTGAAAACAACACAACACCGCTCCTTAAAAGTATTAAAGAAGCATATGGAAATGTTCTATGAAAAGGAGGGAATAATTAGTGAAAAAGTCAGAGTGGAGCGATAGAGAACTCGAAGAACTATTAAGGCAAATGCCCAGAATTCATGATCATCGCGATCCTCGTGACATTTACCAAAATATTTCTCTTAAAAGAAAAAAGCCTAGACCCATGCTGTTACCCGGTCTTGCTGCAACAGCAGCCTTGCTTCTATTCTTTATTCTAGTCCCAAAGTTTTTGGGTGGGATAAATTTTTCTCATGAAAGTGCAGAAGAAAAATCTTCGTCCAATGGAAATACAACTGCACAACAAGACAGTAGTGCTTCAAAAAAGGAGAATGCCTCATCTAATGAAACGGAATCTCCTAAACAGGCAGAGTTGCTAAAAACAGAAAACGTTAAGACAGCTATTTATGAAGATGAAGTTGGTAATGGGACTGTTTTAACCTACTGGATTCCAGATGCACAGGCTCAAATACTAATACCTGTTTCAATTATTGTAAATGAGAGCGGGGGCCAATCATGGCTTACTAAATATACGGAGTTAATGGCATATTTACAGGAGGAGGAATGGGGTTTATCAGACTTCTATCCTCTAAATGCTACGATGAAACTTGATAAAAATGGAAATACAGTAATAGTTGATGTTCCTCCTGATCACCAATATGGTCTAGGGTCCACTACTGAAACGAATTTTATTAATATAATACAGAAGGATATATCAACCAATAGTGATAGTAAAAAAATTAAGTTTACGACAAACGGTCGACCCGGTATAGAGTTAGGGAATTTTGGCAGGATGGAAGAAATCGATGTTACTGCTCAGAATAAACATGCCTACTTTTTGTATTTCCCTGAGGGCAGTAAATTGCCATTCTTAACACCATCTATGGAAACGTATCATGATATATACTCTGCTTTTGAAGCAATGAAAAAAGATCAATTAATGGGGTTAAAAAGTTCTTTACTGTCTTTACCTCCAATTAATATTGTATCTATTTCTAATAAAATTATGTATCTTTCATTCGATGGCAGGGCTAGTTTAAAGGATAATCAACAGTCGATAGTATCTTTTGAGGCTGTACTCTTAACAGCAAAAGAGTTTGGCATTGAAAAAGTTATTATAAAAGATCCTCCTTTAACAAATCTTGGCACATTTGATCTAACTAAAGCAATTAAAGTTCCAATTGCTCCAAATTTACGTAATATACCATAAAAATCGCCGATCAACCCTTGTGGTTGATTTTTTTATGAATAAAATTTGATAAGTCTCCAAATTATAACAAATATGCTTAGGCTCCCCATAGAACTTACAACTAGGTTCGTTCTAAATAGGACCCATTAAACATATGGTGTGGAGGAGAGGACAATATTAAGGAGGAAAAGAAAGGAATGCGTGACTACATAAAGAGATTTTTAATTGCCATTATTATGGCGCTTTGTGTCAGTTTATTATTTTTAGGTGGAAAACATTCGGAAGCAGCAGGGACACAAGACCTAGGAGTCATAAATGACCACTGGATTTGGCCGGCAGACGGGATCATTTCAGATACATATGGAACAAGGCAGGGAAGACATAAAGGAATTGATATTGCTGGAAGAATAGACACACCCATCCTTGCCGTTGAGGATGGTGTTGTTGATAAATCCTATTATTCTAATACATATGGAAATGTTGTCTTTATTAAGCATCCAAGTCATTTTGTGACTGTTTATGCGCACTTGAACAGGCGGAATGTAGGCAAAGGTCAATTGATCAAACAGGGTGATGTGATTGGAAAGATGGGAAGAACAGGACAAGCTACAGGGACACATCTACATTTTGAAGCACATCAGCTGGAATGGCGATATGATAAAAAATATGCGCTGGACCCTGAGCAGCTATTGGGTAAAGCGGATGTAGGCGAACCTGTCCAGGCAGGGATCGCAAGTATAGGGGAATCAGTGTTAGCAGCAAGTTCCCAGCTGCGTTTACATCAAAATGACAATGCTAATAGCTCACCACTTTTGGAAAGGTACATTGTCAAAGAAGGGGACACCTTGTCCACAATTGCTCAAAAACAGAATACCACTGTAACAGCTGTGAAAAATCTAAATCATTTAACAACAGATCTAATTAAACCAAAGCAGATCCTAATTGTTCCTTAGTAATAGAATCCGCGGCCTCCAGCCCGCGGGTTCTTCTTATTTATATGATGCAAATCGTTAAGTAAGATTTTTTTTCTTAACAAAACAAATATTGTTTAGTATAATAAAGACGTAATTTAATATCGATCTATCTTCGGGGCAGGGTGAAATTCCCGATCGGCGGTATTAGAGCAATGCTCTTAAGCCCGCGAGCCTTTTGGGGCAGGATTTGGTGCGATTCCAAAGCCGACAGTATAGTCTGGATGGGAGAAGATGGAGGTTCTGCAGACATTCAAAAAATGTTGATGTTTTGAATGTTTATTAAGCGTGCCTTTGTAAACTCCCTCAAGTTATTTTTCTTGAGGGAGTTTTTATTTACTTGGGTCGTCTGTTTGCTGAACCTCTCTTCCTAATATGATGGATCAAAAAGGAGAGAGGAAAATGGAAAAAAGAAAGAAGTTAAATGTAAAAGCCTTAGTATCAATTGGAATGTTAAGTAGTATAGCCTATTTATTGATGCTATTAAATTTCCCGCTGCCGATATTTCCAAATTTTCTATTTGTTGATTTCAGCGACATCCCAGCGTTAATTGCGGCATTAGTTTTTGGACCGCTTGCTGGTATTTTAGTAGAATTATTCAAAAATGTTCTTAATTATATTGCTACTGGAAGTCAAACAGGCGTACCTGTAGGTCATATCGCAAATTTTGTTGCAGGAATTGTCTTTGTCCTTCCAACATTATTTGTCTATAATCGACTTAAAACTAGAAAGGGTATGACTATTGCGTTAGTGGCCGGAACGGTCATCATGGCTGTAGTTATGAGTATCTTAAATTACATCCTAATCCTTCCTGCATACACGATGCTAATGGGGTTTCCAGATATGAGAAATTTGGTCGTACCTGCGATTTTACCTTTTAATATCTTAAAGGGTATCATGATGTCATTTATCTTCATGCTATTGTTTATTCGAATGCAAGCATGGATTAATAAATTTTCTGTAGTAAAAGGCGCATAAAAAAACTAAAAAACAACAAGAGCAACCTTCTGTCGCTCTTGTTGTTTTTTTATGTAATAGAAAACCCCGTCTGTATAAGACGAGGTCGGATTAAAGCAGCTTTAAGATGAGTTTATTCGAACTTAGTTGGGTTACCTTCAAATGGTTCGTCAGCAACTTTGATTGAATCTGTTGGACAACCTTCGAAAGCATCCATCATGTCATCGATTAATACATCTGGAATTTCAACAATACCTTCATTATCGTCAAGCGTTACAAATGCAATACCTTCATCATCATAATCGTAAATATCTGGTGCTGCTGCGCCACATGCACCACATGCGATGCAAGTTTCCTTGTCAACAATTGTATACTTTGCCATAAAAAAAAACCTCCCAGTAAATAACAAATATTATGCTTCCCAGTTTCCTACTCAGATATGGATGGAAACGAATTACTCATTCCTATTGTAAAGCTGTATGGGCAACTTTTCAATAGAAAAATGATATTAGTGTTAACGGTTTAATGGTGTCAAAACGTTGAAACTTCTTCATTATTAACCAACCAGTAATACAAAATTCATGTTAAAATAAAAAAAGGATAAAATGAGGATTTTTGTCGATAATTGGGTAAAAGTGGTGGGAAAGATGCTGAAATTAGAAACCGTAATTCTATATTGTTTAAAACAACTTAATAACGAACGGACCATTTATTCCATCTATCACCTCTTAAATGGAAAAAAATCATCGCAAACCATTCAAGATGCCCATTTATTCTCCATAAAGGAATACTTTGGTGTCTACGATACACTAACAAGAGAAAACTTTGAACAAATCATAGAAGAATTATCTAGAAAAAATTTAATTGATGGCTGTGGTGAACAAAGGTACCGAGTAACGGTTTCTGGATTAGAACATATAGAAACTACATCAATGGATCATTACCTGAATGGCTGGAACTTTCACTCCTTTACCACGTTGTTTTGGGAAAGATTATCGTTTTTTATTCAAGTCACTTCAAATCTTGTCTATGAGGAAGCCAAATACATCCCTATTCAAAAAAATAAAGATGTCCATAATTGGCTTAAATCGATGTTAAAGGAAATAAAAATACCAAGGAATGAATTAGGCACGCTTTTATATTCGGAATTGATCAACTGCTTTAAGGGAGCAAAGGATTTAGACCCTTCTGTTTTAGTGTTTCGCTTAACTGGCTTTCAGCAAATAGGATTAACGGCAATCCAAGCGGCTAGGAAGCTTAATATAGACATTCACGATTATCAGCTTGAATTTATAAATACACTGCATTATATAATTCAAAAGATTATAAAGGATTCTAGTTACTTTAGTATGCTGACTTTTTTAATAAAAGATTTAGAGAAGGCGGATGTGTTAACTTCTTCTTCGAGGAAGACTTGGAATCTTTTAATACAGGGAAATGCGCCTGAAAAAATAGCAGATTTAAGAAATTTAAAATTAAGTACAATTGAAGATCATTTAGTTGAATTTGCATTGCATCTCGAAAATTTCTCTATCGATCCTTATGTTGATAAAGCTATACAATTAAAGATTATTGAACTTTCAAGATCTATTGGAACAAGACAATTAAAACTAATTAAGGATCAATTGAAGACTGCAACTTATCTTCAAATAAGGTTAGTACTGGCGAAGTATGGTGATAAAAAATGGAATTAGAAATTCTTTTAAAAAAGTATTTTGGTTATTCTTCATTTAAAATAGGACAAAAAGAGGTTATAACCACCATTCTTTCTGGTCAGCATACATTAGCTATGCTCCCGACAGGAACAGGAAAATCATTGTGTTACCAATTACCTGGCTATCTTTTGAGTGGGCAGATTCTAATCATTTCTCCATTACTTTCTTTAATGCAGGATCAAGTCGAGCAAATGAACCGGTTAGGAGAGAAAAGAGTAGTTGCGTTGAACTCTTTTCTTTCCATAGAAGAGAGAAATAAAGTATTTCGTCATTTACGAGATTATAAGTTTATCTTTATTTCACCGGAAATGTTAAGGGTTCCTTTCGTTATAAATATCCTTCAGCAGCAAACCATTTCTTTATTCGTTGTAGACGAAGCCCATTGTATATCACAGTGGGGATTTGATTTCAGACCAGACTATTCAAAGCTGGGTGATATCCGGAAGAAATTAGGCAGTCCATTAACACTTGCACTTACAGCTACTGCAACCAAAAAGGTGCGTGAAGATATTGTAACGTCCCTCGGGCTTGAAAATGACGAAATAATAAAAATAGAATCAACCATTGATCGCCCTAACATAGCCTTCCATTTTGAAAAATTAACTGATTATCACGATAAACAAAATCGTATTATTGAGCTTGTATCACAATTGCAAAAGCCAGGTATTATATATTTTTCAAGTAAGAAGGCAGCTGATCAGATGGCCTCTCTGTTGATGGAAAAAGGAATTTGTCAAGCAATGGCTTATCATGGCGGATTAGATGCGAATACTAGGGTATTAATTCAACAGCAGTTTATTCATAATCAACTTGATGTTGTTTGTGCCACAAGTGCATTTGGTATGGGGATCAATAAAGAAAATATTCGTTTTATTATTCACTATCATATGCCGATGCAGATTGAGTCGTATCTACAGGAGATTGGAAGGGCAGGGCGAGATGGGCTGCCTAGTGTTGCCATCCTTATTTACGCACCAGGTGATGAGCAGCTTCCGATTCAGCTTGCTGAGGGTGAATTGCCATCTGAGCAGCAAATTGATTGGTTATTTACTAATTTAACCCAACAGCATATGTTAACCGAGGGCGGAATGGAATTAAAGCAGGAGTTGAGTATACTTGGTGGGTTTTCAGAAGTTCAATGGAGAATCATAAAGGACTACGTAAATAACCCCGACCGCGAAATTAAAAATCTTGAGAGGTTAAGAACTTCACTGAAAGAGTTTGTGGGAGAAAGATTACAATTAAAACTTAATAATATCTTCCATATGAAAAAATTGATAAATGCCGACTCATGTAGACGTGAATTTATTTTACATTATTTTGCTGAAGAAATGATCCATAAAAATCTATCCTGCTGTGATATCTGTGGTGTCAATTTAAGCGATTTCCAGGCACCTGCAAATATAACATCCATACCGGTTCGGGAAGAGAAATGGAAGGATTACCTTGCGAAAATTCTAATAAATTGTGAGTTGAGTGAATGAAAAGAAAGTATAATCAAATAATCACAGAACTAACAGATAAAGAGCTGCTATATCACTTATACCTTACACAAATCATCCTTTTAGGTATTTCACTCATCTTGGGAGCAATATTATATGATCATTTTTCGTATATTCAAAATATAGATTTGCTAGATCACCATATTCTGACAATTGGTATTCCAGCAGGTGTAATCATTGTTTTTGCTGATGTTTTATTAATGAAGCTGCTGCCTGCATCCTTTTATGATGACGGGGGATTAAATGAGAGGATCTTTAAAAATAGACATGTATTTCATATATTCGTCATTGCTCTTTTTGTGGCGTTTAGTGAAGAATTGCTTTTTCGGGGAATTATCCAAACAAAGGTTGGTCTAGTACTAGCTAGTATTATCTTTGCCATCATTCATTATCGTTACCTTTTTAATTGGTACCTCTTTTTTAATATTATCCTTTTAAGTTTTTTGATAGGGTTTATTTACAAATGGACAGGTAATTTAGCAGTAACCATTATGATGCATTTTGTCATAGACTTTCTTCTGGGATTATATATAAAATTTAGACTGACATCAGATGAAATGAACAGGGAGGAACAACTCTGTGAATAAAGAAGAACCATACAGAGACCAAGCGGAACGATTAAAAAAACGGATTCAAAAAATAAATGAAAAGGTGGATGGGGACAGTGATAAGCTGCCGCCGAGAGAACAGGTCCACAGACAAAAGAAAAAGAAAACAAAATTGAAGGTTAAATATCCGATAATCCGGCTATTAGTCTTGTGTTTTATTCTACTTCCCATCATCATTTTTAGTGTGATATCGTATCGGGATGGCGGCGTGAAAGTCAATGGAACACAAAAGACTTCCGGAAATTCAGTGGGATATGAAACCATTAATCTTGAAAAGGCTAATCCTGAAAATGAGGATTCGATAGATGAATCATCGAAATCTGATCAAGAAGCCGACAAGATGACGGCTCCAGAGGAAAAAAGTACAGAAACTTCCACGCAGGAGGATGAGTCTGCTGGATCTCCTGTGGTCACTACCAATCAAGGGGCAGTAAATCAGCAGGTATCTGATAAAAATAGTCAGCCAATCGAAGCAGTAATAAGTCAGACGAATCCAACTACGCCTCAAAAAACAAGTAAAACGATTTATCATACGGTAAAGCCTAAAGAGACACTATTTAAACTAGCTATAAGGTATTACCATTCCAAAAATGGTGTCACCATCATTAAGGAAGCTAATAGACTGCAAAGTGAAAATATATATGTTGGTCAAGTACTCAAAATACCGTTAAACTAGCCGATCTTTGATCGGTTTTTTTGCTTTTACAACATAAATCTTAGGACAAGAACATAAATATATATATCTGAAATAGGGAGGGTGACAAGATGGATACACCAATCCAGCACCTTGAATATACCGATCAGGCAACAAAGCAAATGTTAGAAAATGTAAGGAAGAGAAAGAAAAAGTTCGATGACGTGAAAAAGTGGCATTATATTTCGATTTATGGAACGCTTTTTTTGACGTTTATCTTTTCACTTTATTTCTATATTATTTTTGTTAAACAATATTCTTATAACTTTATATCCATGTTGTCAGCAATATTAAATGACTCAGTTGCAGTTTATTTTTTGGCGTTCATCATAGTTGGGTTTGGGGCAATGAATCTGTTAAAACAGCAAAAGGAAAAAAAGGAAAAGGAATATCAAGAATTGAGATGCGAGATTGTGGATCGAAGTAAAGATTTGTGGAAGAAGGAAGAGGAATGGAAAAACCGGCATGTTGTTTTTGAAATAATGAAAAAGCAATATGATATTAACTTATATCATGAAAAAAAATAAGAAGCAGACCTTCAACTGCTTCTTATTACCAATTAAAAGATCTTCTTTTTGCCCTGCTCTTCTTTTAAGATTTCGACGGCCTCACGGAATCGCTGTGAATGAATAATTTCTCTTTCCCGTAAAAATCTTAATCCATCATTTAAATCGGGATCATCGCTAATATTAATAATCCATTGATAAGTAGCCCGCGCCTTTTCTTCAGCTGCAATATCCTCATAGAGATCTGCAATTGGGTCCCCTTTAGCTTGAATATAAGTGGCAGTAAATGGAACACCCGCGGCATTATGATAGAATAATGCTTTGTCATGGTCAACATAATGATCCTCAATGCCTGCGGCTTTTATCTGTTCAGGTGTAGCATCTTTCGTTAATTTATAGACCATTGTAGCGATCATTTCAAGATGAGCAAACTCTTCTGTTCCAATATCAGTTAGAAGGCCGATTACCTTGTCGGGAATTGTGTATCTTTGGTTTAAATACCTGAGTGCAGCAGCTAATTCTCCATCGGCACCGCCGTATTGCTCGATTAAATATTTCGCTAATCTTGGGTTACACGAACTAACTCGTACAGGATATTGCAGCTTTTTTTCGTAAATCCACATTATAGCCCCTCCCTTGAACGTTGTTTACTGCTTACGCTTTAAACTTGCCATGGCCATGGTGTATCATCCCAGTTCCAAGGGTATCCAGAGTAGCTGTTCCCGTATTGCTGTAAAGGTCCAAACTGGCTTTCAAATAACTTTTTTATACGTTTTCTCTCTTTGGCATAATGATTAAATTGATTAATGGCCTCTAGGTCATCATTATGCGTATCTAAATACAAGGTTAATTCAACTAATACAAAGTCCACTGTTTGAAGCTGTTCCATCAGTTGATAATATTCCGCAGGAACTTGTTTCATTGCGGGAGTCCCCCTTTACCTGGTTCAAGCGGGCCGAACCAGGGGTCATAAAAGGCCTTCCATAATGTCCCTGCCCTAAGTGCTTCTTGTGGCGTAAATTGAGGTAAATTTGGCGGCTGAAAGCCCATATATAAATTTGGTGGGGTAGAGTATGCTTTTTCAAGTATTGGCCTACAAGGGTCAAACGGACTAGCATATGGATGATAGGTTTTTACATGTGTATTCATAGTCGCCCTCCCTTTATTCGATATCATTTAAACATATGAGATTATTTTAGTTACATGACATAAATCTTTAATATTAAATATGAGTTTTTATGTAGATTAAGGAAGACTAAAACTCCAAGTGGTAAAGAAAAATAATCCTTCTCATACACTGTATGGGAGGGATCATTATGTTTAAAAGAATTTCGCTGCTTCTAATTATCTTTATATGTGGATATTTACTGATTGAATGGGTACCAATCGATCATCCATTTGTACTTTCAGATTTTTTAATTACCCTTGTCCTCAATCCTTTAAAGTTTATTGCAGCTATATTGGCATTTTTTTTCGGGATTGTGTGCAGCGGTAAATTTATCCGAGAATTAAGAGATCGAACAGGAATAGGCTGGGTGAGGCATTTCAGATGGATGGTACAGTTATTCACCGAATATATTGGTCTGATTATCGTTTTTATACTTCTTTTCCAAATCGGCTGGGAGCACACACTTGTCCTTTTTAGTTTAAGTCTTCTTTATGGTATGATTTCCGTAGAACTGTAAGAGGGGGAGAACAAGATATGATATGGGGGACAATAGTGTTATTGTTTGTGGGAGGTATCCTTCTCCTCTTATTTATGGTAAGAGAGGCCTTTTTAAATAAAGTAGTAGAGCATGAGTTAACTTTTCCAGACTTTCCTGCTTCTTTTGGCAAAGTATCCATTTTTTTTATTTCAGATATTCATAGACGGGTTATTTCAGATGTAATCATTCAAAATGTAAAAGGGAAAGTGGACTTTGTTATTATTGGAGGAGATTTAACCGAAAAGGGGGTACCATTTCCACAAGTAAAGGAAAATTTATTGAAATTAAAACAAATCGGCCCTGTGTATTTTGTTTGGGGAAACAATGATTATGAAGTGGATTTCCGTAAATTGGATGCCACTTTACTTGATATAGGTGTAAAAGTCTTGGATAATACAGCTGTAACTTTTGAGTCAAACCGTGGCGAAAAATTATCTCTCCTGGGGGTTGATGACTGCAGCCAAGAGAGAGACCGGCTTGATTTTGCCCTAATGGATGCGGAAGAAAGCAGTTTTAAAATATTAGCTAGTCATATTCCAACGATTACAGAAAAGATCCGGCCTGAGCACAATATTCGTTTGGTACTGAGCGGACATACTCATGGAGGACAAATACATATTCTTGGGTATAGCCCTTTTGAAAAAGGCAAGATAAAAAAGCTTGAAAAAACCATTCTTTTAATTAGTAATGGATATGGAACAACGACTCTGCCTTTAAGGTTAGGGGCCCCTGCCGAAACGCATCTTATTACATTAAAACGAGGAACCGAAAGAAGAGGGTGAGGTAGACAATTCACCAATAATCCCCTGCGGCATACACTGAAAACAAGAGTTACGTCACGGCAGGGGGCAAAGGCATGCGCTTAGAACGCTTAACGGCCAATAAAATAAAAATTTTTTTAACCTCTGATGATTTATTTGAAAGAGGACTTTCAAAAGAGGATATTTGGAAGGATTCAAGTAAATGGAATCAGCTTTTTCATGATATGCTCGAAGAGGCAAGTGAGGAGTTTGATGTTGATATCCAGGGCTCTGTAGCTGTAGAAATTTTCTCTCTTCAGGCCCAAGGAATGATTTTAATCATCACCGTTGATGAAGTAAAGGACGATGAAGAGTTATTATATGATGGTTATATCGAAATGCAGGTAAGGGTTGAGGGATGCGATGATCTCTTATATGAGTTTAGTGAATTTGAGGATTTAGTCGGCCTTGCCAAAAGACTTTCAATTGTAGATATTTATGGAGGAAGTCTCTTTTGGATGCATAATCGCTATTACCTTCTAATGGAGCATGTCGAGGCTGATAAAAAGGAAAAAGCGGCCTGCATTTTATCGGAGTTTGGAACTCCGTCCATTTTAAGTCCATACGTACTTGCTGAATATGGAAAACCTGTGATGAAACAGTTTGCTGTTGAAACGATTATCCATTTTTTTAAATAACTTGTTAAAATTAATCTCATACTAAAGGGGCGAATGCCCCTTTAAAAATCTCCGTGTTCTGAAAGTTTTTTTGATTTATAAAAGCGTTTACAAATTCAGGTTTGGTGTGTGTTTTTCTTCTTGCATAAATCCATTAAACGTGTATACTTGTCTCTGAAAGAAGACAACATTCGTAAAGCATTTTTTCTAGGAGGATTTCAAATGGTAGCCGAAAAAGCAAATGGTCAAACTAATCAAGAGGGAGAGCCGCACGATGTGTTGAAATCAACACAGACAGTTATACATAAAGCCCTTGAAAAGTTAGGTTATCCTGAAGAAGTATATGAGCTCTTAAAAGAGCCATTACGTTTGCTGACAGTGAAAATTCCCATAAGAATGGATGACGGTTCTATTAAAATATTCACAGGGTACCGTGCGCAGCATAATGATGCAGTGGGACCAACAAAGGGTGGTATTCGTTTTCATCCTAACGTAACTGAAACTGAAGTGAAAGCCCTTTCGATTTGGATGAGTTTGAAATGTGGGATAGTCGACCTCCCATATGGAGGTGGGAAAGGCGGTATTGTCTGCGACCCGCGTGATATGTCTTTTAGAGAGCTTGAAAGACTTAGCCGTGGCTATGTGAGAGCTATCAGCCAAATTGTTGGACCAACAAAGGATATTCCTGCTCCTGATGTATTTACTAATTCACAAATTATGGCCTGGATGATGGATGAATATAGCCGTATCGATGAGTTTAATTCCCCTGGATTTATCACAGGGAAGCCGCTTGTATTAGGAGGTTCACATGGCCGCGAATCTGCAACTGCAAAAGGTGTAACCATTTGTATTCGTGAAGCGGCAAAAAAGAAGGACATTCAAATTGAAGGAGCTAGGGTAGTTGTCCAAGGCTTTGGAAATGCAGGAAGTTATTTATCTAAGTTTATGCATGATGCTGGTGCAAAGGTAATTGGTATTTCAGATGCCTACGGTGCCCTGTATGATCCCAATGGTCTAGATATTGATTATCTTTTAGATAGACGGGACAGCTTTGGCACGGTAACAAAATTATTTAATAATACCATTACGAATAAAGAATTACTTGAGCTTGATTGCGATATTCTTGTTCCGGCGGCGATTGAAAATCAAATTACAGCAGAAAATGCTCATAATATTCGTGCGAAAATTGTGGTTGAGGCTGCGAATGGTCCAACCACCTTGGAAGCAACCGAAATTCTAACTGAGCGGGGAATTTTGCTTGTTCCAGATGTATTAGCATCAGCTGGCGGCGTAACAGTTTCTTATTTTGAGTGGGTTCAAAATAATCAAGGCTATTATTGGACGGAAGAAGAAGTAGAAGAAAAACTTGAAAAAGTAATGGTGAAATCATTTAAGAATATTTATGATACTGCGCAAACACGCAGGGTTGATATGCGGCTTGCTGCCTATATGGTTGGGGTAAGGAAAATGGCTGAAGCCAGCCGATTTAGAGGCTGGATTTAATCTACCCGAACGATTTTGAAAGTTTTGTTTGTTGAAACTAAATGGAAAATCTCCTATCATGTTACGGTAGGAGATTTTTTTTGTAATAAAATATCCTTTCATAATAAGTATTCCGTTTTTAAGGAGTTGGCCTTAATGCAAATAGAAGATATCATCATTATTGGTGGTGGTCCCTGTGGTTTAGCAGCAGCGATTGCCTTACAAGAAATTGGGAAGAATCCTTTAATAATCGAAAAGGGTAATGTTGTAAACTCCATCTATCATTATCCCACCCATCAAACCTTTTTTAGTACAAGTGAAAAATTAGAAATCGGCGGTTTTCCCTTTGTGACAGATAGTTACAAGCCCAAACGGAACCAGGCACTTGTGTATTATCGGGAGGTTGCAAAGCGTAAACAGCTGCGGATTAATGCTTTTGAAACAGTTTCAGCAGTATCTAAACCTAAAGAGGGACAACTATTCCAGGTCAAGACTGATAAAGATACATATCAGACTCGTTATGTTGTAATTGCAACTGGTTATTATGACCATCCTAACTATATGAATGTACTCGGTGAAAACTTACCAAAGGTTTTCCATTATTTTAAGGAGGCACATCCCTATTTTGATAAAGATGTTTGTGTCATTGGAGGTAAAAATTCAAGTGTCGATGCCGCACTTGAGCTAGTAAAGGCAGGAGCTCGGGTAACGGTCTTATACCGTGGCAAGGAATATTCACCAAGTATAAAACCATGGATTCTGCCTGAGTTTGAATCATTAGTAAGAAATGAGATCATCACGATGGAATTTCAAGCCGATGTAAAAGAAATTAGAGCTACTCAAGTGACATATGTTAAGGATGGGGAACTAAAGACCATACAAAATGACTTTGTCTTTGCGATGACTGGATACCATCCTGATCATGAATTCCTAGTGAAAATGGGTATTAAAATTGATGAAGAAACAGGAAGACCTTTTTATAATCCAGATTCAATGGAAACCAATATTAGCGGAATCTTTATTGCTGGTGTGATTGCAGCAGGAAATAATGCAAATGAGATTTTTATTGAAAATGGCCGTTTTCATGGCGGACAAATTGCACAATCTATACTAGAAAATGATGCTAAAGGGTGATGAATCATGAAAAAGGTTGTCCTATT
>Ga0268255_10000936_pt1 | contig 18293 bp, 18 predicted proteins | sample AgamicOrMarz_FD_200256 | JGI IMG/M metagenome (GOLD analysis project Ga0268255, IMG submission 200256) | Agave microbial communities from Guanajuato, Mexico - Or.Ma.rz (v2) (version 3) | ecosystem: Host-associated > Plants > Phyllosphere > Phylloplane/Leaf | place: Guanajuato, Mexico...
TTCTCTATTCAGACAATATGAGAATATCTTAGCCTCTCATCATATGCGAAAATACCTGTCGCGCTCTACAAACACTTATCTATCGCGTGGGACTAATAGCAAGTTACCAATTGAAGAAGTGGTATTATTTGGTCATTTAGAAAAAGAAGAAACAGAGCACGCGTACCGCCCGTGGAGGTTTATATGTGCAAATGGTGAAAGGTATGAAGTGATTCAATATCGTAACCTCCCTATTGAAAAAGGTGACCCTGTATCTGCAGTCGTAGATACGAAGAGAAAAAAAGCAATTGTTACATGGATTTATGAAAGTGAAAGCGAAATGAATAAAGACATACAATCGTATGAGAAATTACAAAAAAAGAAAAAAGGAAACCATGAAGATGATATCCTTTATACGCAAATCGAGCCAATCTCTGTCTTGCTTGTCACAGCTAAAAATGGTGTTAAATTTCGAGACCGTTTGGAAAAGCACGGCGTTCGAGCCAAAGTAATGGATGCATATGAACAAAATATTTCTCATATAAAAAAGATTGCGTCCTCATTTGATTATGTTTTTTTATTTAAAGATGCGATTCCACATTCAGCTCTTACAATCATCGAAGAGAAACGTGAGGACGGGCTAGGTAAATACCAGCTCTTTCCTGTAACAAATGAAAGTTCTGTTGTAGCACGCGCACGCTACTTGTCCATTCATTATCATCAAGAAGGAAGACAAAGAGAAAAAGAAAGTACTTTAATGTAAGAAAAATAGCAAACGACTTTAAGACTACTTCGTGTAGTCTTTTATTTTTTTGTTGAGCTCTTTGGTTTTTTTAGGTTTTTTAATCTTTTTGTCCAACTTATCAAAGAGGTGATGAGATTGGATAACAAAATTCGTATTCGAGGGGCTCGCGAAAATAATTTAAAAAACGTGAGCATTGATATTCCTAAAAACAAACTAGTGGTTTTTACTGGCTTATCAGGTTCAGGAAAATCTTCACTAGCATTTAATACGCTTTATGCAGAGGGGCATCGACGCTACGTAGAAAGTTTATCAGCATATGCTCGTCAGTTTCTAGGTCAATTAGAAAAACCAAAAGTCGATTCCATTGATGGTCTTTCTCCAACGATTGCTATCGACCAGAAGACAGCATCTCGTAATCCACGTTCTACTGTAGGAACAGTTACTGAAATTTACGACCATTTGCGCTTGCTATATGCACGAGCAGGAACAGTCATGTGTCCAAACGGACATGGTGAAATTAAATCACAAACTGTATCCGAAATTGTAGACCAAATCATGACGCTTCCTGAAGGCACTAAACTACAAATTCTTTCGCCGATTATCCGTGGCAAGAAAGGCGAACATGTAGGTATATTCGAAGAAATGAAAAAGCAGGGATTTATACGCGCACGTATTAACGGAGACATTCGAGACTTAGAAGAAGACATTAAGTTAGAAAAAACATATAAACATACGATAGAAGCAGTAGTTGACCGTTTGAAAATGAAAGAAACGATTGAAAGCCGATTAAGCGATTCTGTTGAGCTAGCTCTACAAATGGGAAATGGTTTAGTCATTGTTCTAACAGATGAGGGTGAGATGCTTTACAGTCAAAATCACTCATGCAAAGAATGTAACTTTTCATTTGAAGAAATTGAACCTCGTACATTTTCATTTAACTCTCCGTATGGCGCTTGTCCAACATGTAAAGGTCTGGGGCTTATTAAAGAATTAAATATGGATAAAAGCATAGATGAATCACTTTCCATTCAAGAAGGTTGCTTTTTACCAATTAAAAATGTGGCGTTTTATACGCAAATACTACGCGAGTTTTGTAAGGTCCATAAGATTCCGATGTCTACTCCTTATAAATCTCTGACGAAGAAACAAAAGGACCTATTGCTAAATGGTTCACCTAAACCATTCCGAGTATCCTATACAAACTTATGGGGGCAAACAAATGTCCATCCGTTTAATCAAGGTCTAGGTGGAGTTAAGAAAATTATCTCTTCAAAGTACAAAGAGCAAGATGAGAGCCCTGAGGACTTAGAAAATCAAGATGGTGTTTTTATCTATGTTCCTTGCGACCACTGCAAAGGTGCTCGTTTAAAACCTGAATTGCTCTCCGTTCATATCAATGATTTAAGCATCATCGATGTATGTAATCTATCTATTTCCGACTCTCTTCAGTTCTTTTCCACCCTCACTTTTACAGACTCACGTCAAACTATAGCTGCTCAATTGTTAAAGGAAATTACGTCTCGCCTTGTCTTTTTAAATGAAGTAGGACTTGATTATTTAACTCTTTCTCGAAATGCTACGACTTTATCTGGAGGAGAAGCGCAACGAATTCGACTAGCAACTCAAATAGGCTCAGGTTTAACGGGTGTTCTCTATGTGTTGGATGAGCCTAGCATAGGTTTACACCAGAGAGATAACGACCGTTTGCTTGAAAGTTTAAAACGACTTCGTGATTTAGGTAATACACTAATTATCGTAGAACATGATGAAGATACGATGCGTATGGCAGATTATATTGTAGATATCGGCCCTCGTTCGGGTGAACAAGGAGGGGAGATTGTAGCAGAAGGTAGGTTTGACGATATTATCAAGGCCAAATCTTTAACAGCTGACTACCTGTCAGGAAGAAAAGAAATTCCTGTTCCTTCTGTTCGTCGTAAGCCGACTGCTTTTATCGATGTAAAAGGAGCAAAAGAAAACAACTTAAAAGGAATATCTACGTCGTTTCCTCTAGGTGTCTTATGTTCTGTGACAGGTGTATCAGGGAGCGGAAAATCCACGCTTGTAAATCAAATCCTTTATCCATCCTTACAAAACCATCTTAACCGTTCTTCAAAACCAGTAGGTACGCATAAAGAAGTGATAGGTGCTGAACAAATCGATAAAATTATTAACATTGACCAGTCTCCAATTGGACGAACTCCCCGAAGCAACCCATCCACATATATTGGGGTATTCGATGAAATTCGAAAATTATATGCTCAAACAAATGATGCTAAAACAAAAGGATATACAGTAGGTCGCTTTAGTTTTAACGTTCCAAAGAAAAATGGTGGAGGTCGTTGCGAAGCCTGTCGCGGTGATGGCGTACAAAAAGTTGAAATGCACTTTTTAAGTGATGTGTATGTAACGTGTGACGTGTGCAAAGGAAAGCGATATGAACGTGAGACTCTTAATGTGCTTTACAAAGGAAAGAGCATCAATGACATTCTCCTTTTAACAGCTGAAGAAGGGTTACAGTTTTTTGAACATATACCACGTATTAAAAATAAGCTCAAAACATTAGTGGATGTAGGCCTTGGTTATATCCGTCTTGGCCAACCAGCTACAACACTATCTGGTGGAGAGGCACAGCGCATCAAACTTGCAAGTGAACTTTCAAAACGTTCCACTGGAAAGACCTTTTATGTCTTAGATGAACCCACAACAGGACTTCATATTTATGATGTACATAATTTGTTAAAAGTTCTTGAGCGGTTAGTCGAAAAAGGGAATACGGTTCTTGTTATTGAACATAACTTAGATGTTATTAAGTATAGCGATTACCTAATTGATTTGGGGCCAGAAGGCGGCGATAAAGGTGGTAAAATCGTGGCAAAAGGAACACCTGAAAAAGTTGCATCTGTAAAAGGAAGTTACACAGGATATTATTTGCACAAGCTTGGATTGTAGTTTCTTAACATATAAAAAAGCAGCTACCATAAGGAGCTGCTTTACTTTTTCAATGAATTTGACTTTCAAACAACGAATTCCGTTTGGTCATTTTAGTAATAAGAAGTAGTAACCCCACGACTAACCCGTACAACAACGCGCCTAATACGATTAAAACCATAGGACTGACTAGAAATAAACCAGTTGCTTGACTGACAATCAAGCCGACAAATGGAAGGATTAATAATCCGCCAAATTGCTGAGCTTCTTGATAGGTCTTCATTTTAGCGGATATCAACACGTTCAATAATATATTAAATAACACAAGTCCAGGCACAACCCAAAACATAAGAAGAAGCCACATCGGATTAATAAAGAGCAAGGAATGAAAAACCTTGAATGTCAAACTGTTAATAAGTGCAAAAGACGCCAAGTAAGCAACATAAGTGATGATAATAGAAGGGATAAATGAAGCTAAAATCTTCCCGACAAATAACTCTTTAATGGTAATAGGGGAAAATAAAAGGGTTTCAAGTGTGCCTCGTTCTTTTTCGCTTACGAAGCTACTCGTAGCGGTAACCATTGAATTGATGACAGTCACCATAAGAAAAATAGAAACAAGCTGATAACTTAAAAAGAAAAATGAAAACTTTTGGCCAAGTGTATCTAGTGATAATAACTGGTCCTTAAAGTCACTACTAGGCAATCGGTCAACGACTGATTCCATGGTCTTGTCAATATTTTGACCTGACATAAAAGATAAGTTATCTTTATAAGCTCCGCCATAAGCAATTGCAGCGGGGAGAAGAATACAAAGAAGAATTGATACAAGTAACATAGGACCCCATGTGCGTTTACTTAGCAACATACTTTTAATGTCCTTTTTAATAAGTGCTGATACAATCCGCTTATTCATGAGCAGCACCTCCTATTTGGAAATAGAGATTATCCAGTGTCTGGTTCGTGATACGACTTCCGTAAACAGGCCCTTTGCTTAATAAATCACGTAGAAGAGTCGGAATCACACCACGAGAAGGTAGAGTGAAAACTAACTGTCCTTCACCTTTTTCTTCGCATTCATACCCAAGACTTGTTGCAAGGTCAAGAGGGACACTTGTTTCAATTAGTACCTGTACTTCTTTTATGTATTTCATTTCTAATTCTTCGCGTGTTCCACTTTCCAGCATGACACCGTTTTTGATAAACAAGTATGAGGTACACACATTTTCTAATTGATGTAGGACATGCGAACAAATAAGAATGGTTATACCTTCTTGTTCATTTAGCTCTTTTAAATAATGCAAAACAAGTTGGATTCCTTCGGGGTCCAGCCCGTTTGTCGGTTCATCTAAAAAAAGCAATTTCGGTCGATTAAGGAGTGCTTTAGCAAGAGATACACGTTTTTTCATACCAGTAGAAAACGTGCCTACTTTCTTGTCTTTGTGTTGGTACATATCAAGCATGGTAAGTAGAGACTTTGCGCGTTCTTTGTCATGAACGTTATATAACTTACTGTAAAACATTAAGTTATCCCAGGCGCTCATTTCATGATAAAGGTTTGTACTTTCAGTAACAATTCCAGAATGAGCTCGAATTTCTTCTCCATGTGTAATTGGATTAAAACCAAGTAGCTCCATTTTCCCTTGTGATGGGCTAATAACGCCGTTTAGCAAGCGGATTATTGTCGTTTTCCCTGACCCGTTAGGTCCAAGAAGTCCATTAATACTGCCTTCTTGAACATCGAAAGAAACATTTGATAGAATTTCTTGCTTATTAAAAGATTTACTTAAGTTTTGTACAGAAATAATTGATTTTGTCATATGTTTATCACTCCTCGTTTTAGTTTTACGGATATACTTACATTTTCCTTTTTTTAGCAATAGTTTTCAAGAAAAAAAGCCTACCCAGAGGGTGGCCTTTACCTATTTATTAATCAACTAAATTACATAGTTTTTGAACCGCTCTTGCTAAATCAGGATTTCCGCCAAGATATGCTAACGTATAGGCTTGAATCTGGTTGTATGAATAGAAGACAGTATCTAATCTTTTGGCATCGTTAATTACTGCAGCATAACAATGGGTATCCGTTTCATTCTCTGAATGTGTATTAATATATCTCACTATTGTTACGCCATTCGGTTGTTTTGGAAATACATGCACTTCTTTTTCAGTAGGGAAAAGTTTCTTTTCGATGTTTCTTTCATAATGACTTCTTTCATTATGTTCTCGAATCATTTGTCTAAGAACGGGTTCTTGTACTCCTTTTAAATCTTTAAAATCAATAGTTTCTGCGTTCATATTCATCTTCCTCTCCAATTAGTGTTATATCCTTTTTTAATGTACCAATTTTTTTAAAGTATGGGGTAAAAAAACAGAAAATTTCTTCTTTTTCTGGAATTTATCTTCCAATTGGTTTAGGTAAAGAAAGAGAGAGGAGGAGAAGTAATTGGATAATCTGAGAAAACACAATGTAGCTATGATAATCATTCTTTTATTCTTTGCAGTATCAAACTCCATAATTTGTATACTGATTCATAAACCAGCCGCACTAGCCTTTAGCATATTAGGCTCCACTTTATTCTTTGTTATTGTTATGTCCATATTAGTTCGATTCAATCTACAAACACTTACGTCATATGTTTATTCCATTGCAATTAATGGCATTATATTTGTCTATATTACAGTAGATAAGAATGCTGGAGATGTCCTATATCTGTTTGTGACGATAGTCATGACAACTATTTATTTAAACTACAAAAATAACCTACTTAGCGGATTACTTGCGATGGGGATTTTCTTATATAGTTTCTTTTCATTAGATTTGTTTGATAAGCAATATGAATTGATTTTCTATTACTTATTTTCAATGATGTGTTTCCTCGTTATTTTAAGCTATGTATCTATCTACTTCTCCAAAACTTTACAAGCTCTTTATCATACACAAGAAGAAAACGAGCAGCATGCATCCTATCTTGAAAAAAATAACGAAGAAACAAAAGCGCAACTTCAATTGCTTAGCGACTTTAGTTCAGAACTTAAAAAAAGCGTGAAAGAGATTAATGACAATGCCTATCAATTTTTTGAACAAATCAGCGAAAGTGCAGCCACACTTGACCAACAACAAGTATCTATTGAAGAAGTAGCAGTTCATTTACAAAACATAGATGAGCAATCAAATACTATTCAGGCATTATCTGATGCTGTTCGAAATCGTATTTCATCTTTTGGCTCTTCCATAGAAGAATATAATCAAGAACGTAACCAACTTCAGTCATTTATTGACGAGTTACAAAGTGCATTTGAGAAAAGCAGAGCGGTTATGGATACCGTACAAGCTCAAATGGAGTCAGTCAAAAAGTCAACTAGCCGACTAGATGAAATTACAAGTCAAACACATATTTTATCTTTAAATACTGCCATTGAGTCAGCAAAAACCAAAGAACCAACGTTTGATGTTATTGCCAAAGAGTTAAAAATGCTCACATCACACTCTGAGGACTCTACTAAATCAATACAAGAAAATGTACAAACAATGCAAACTTCAATTGAAGCAACCAATTCGTTTATTAATGAAACGAGTAATTTTCTTGAGAAAGTAGCAGCACACCATCAAACATTAACTACTCTATTTCAGTTCTTCCAAGAGACTAGTTATTTTACACGCGAAGAAACAGAAAAAGTATTTAGTCGCATACTCGTATTAAAAGAGAACATCGCAGAAATTTACGAAAAAATGAAAGAGAATCAGGAAGGATTAAGCGAACACGCGTCTGGTCAAGAAGTTATGCAAACAAACTTTGAAGAATATAAAGTCTATATTGATAATATTCAGCATAGCTTTAATCAAGTAGAATCTATCTTTTCAAAAACACGAAAATAGGGAAACGGATGTTATGTCCGTTTTTTTCTTGATTAAAGCACTATTCGAAATTACATGTACTGAATATTTTTTGCGTTAAAACGACACGAATTCGTCAAAATACTTTATACGCCAACCTCCATTATTTGGTTGGAAGACCTTATACTAAAAGTAGCTTGAATCCGTTTAAAAAAGGAGAGATGATTTTGGTATCATCAAAGCAATATATTCAAAAAGAAGACCAATTTGGTGCCCGTAATTACAAACCGCTTCCTCTTGTTATTTCCAAAGCTGAAGGTATTTGGGTAGAAGACCCTGAGGGAAATCGCTATGTGGATATGCTAAGCGCTTATTCCTCTGTTAATCAAGGGCATCGCCATCCAAAGATTATCGCCGCATTAAAAGAACAAGCGGACAAAGTTACCATTACGTCTCGTGCTTTTTACAACGACCAATTAGGGGAGTTATATGACAAGTTATCGGAGGTTACTGGTAAAGAACGCATCCTTCCTATGAATACGGGGGCTGAGGCTGTGGAGACAGCTATAAAAATGGCACGAAAGTGGGCATACGAAGTAAAAGGGGTGCCTGATAATCAAGCAGAAATTATCGTGGCAAGTGGCAACTTCCATGGCCGTACTAGTACGATTACTTCTTTTTCTACAGAAGAAGAATACAAACGTCATTTTGGTCCTTATACGCCTGGGTTCCGTGTTGTTGAATATGGAAACCTTCAGTCTTTTGAAGCTGCCATTACCCCTCATACCGCTGCTGTCCTTGTAGAACCTATTCAAGGAGAAGCAGGCATTATCATTCCACCTTCTGGTTATTTAACACAAATGAGAAATCTATGTAATCATCACAATATTCTTTTTATGGCAGATGAGATTCAAACAGGATTTGGTCGTACTGGCAAAATGTTTGCTTGTGAATGGGATTATGTTATACCCGATGTGTATATTTTGGGTAAAGCACTAGGAGGAGGAGTACTTCCTGTTTCTGCGATTGCTGCTGATTCCGCTGTGATGGATGTATTTACCCCAGGCACCCACGGTTCTACATTTGGAGGAAATCCCTTAGCGGCTGCTGTTGCAAGCGCAGCTCTAACAGTCATCGAAACGGAACGCCTTGCAGAACGTTCTGACATGTTGGGCACTTACGCACTAGAAAAACTTCGTACCATTAAGCATCCGCATATTAAAGAAGTTCGCGGAAAAGGGTTATTTATTGGTATTGAACTAACAGTCTCTGCTCGTTCATACTGTGAAAAACTAAAAGAGCAAGGTATTTTATGTAAGGAAACGCATGAAAATACTATTCGTCTTGCACCACCACTAATTATCAAGCGAAAAGAATTGGATGATGTATTAGATAAAATTTACTTGCTGTTTACTGAACAAAAAGAATCTAATTAACAAAGAGCACTTGCTATCTTCAAGGGGTATCAAGTGCTTTTTTGATTTCATTTGTATAGACCATCATACTTAAATCTTAAAAGAGTGAAAATTAAAAACTTTAGTTTTTTCATCACAATTAATATTTACATGTTAAATTTTTCTTGTATGCAAAATAATATATCAAATGAATGGAGGAAACAATATGAGCACAATTAGCGAGGGAATTCCTAATAAAACGAAAGAAAGAATGACTAGTATTAACAACCTAAAAAAAGAAGAGGTAGAAGAAGTCTTAAAATCCATTAAGAAGGAAGCACAAAAGATTGTAAACGATGATAATTTGAACTCTCACTGGGCATTCTCTCAGGCAATGAAAATTTTAGACTATGTTATGCAATTAAAAGGTTTAGAATCTAATATTGAGTTACTAACCATATACAGCAAGCCAAACGAAGAAGAGGGTAAGTCAAATAAATAAACTGGAGCAAAAGCGTTTTTACGCTTTTGTTTTTTTTATGCGCAAACTAAGAAAAAAAAAGCAATTTTTTCACCCCTTTTTTTAAAAAACTTTTAAAATGTTATTAGCTTAAATCCATTAATACATAAGGATTTAAAGCAATAACTTCTAGGAGTGAGCAGCATGAAAAAAATGATGAAAAAAGTATTGATTACGGTATTAACGGTAGTGGCGTTATTGGGCATGACAGGGGTAAATGAAACTGCGTCTGCATCAACTGTTAAAGTGTATCCAGGAGCGTATTATTCCACAAACAATGGGAAAATGTTGCGTTTAGATGTAACCAAAGTTACGCCTGATTATGTATATATGACGGGTAAAATGAAAAATGGTCAAAAACTTATCATGACTGTTTTCCGTTCTTCTGGAAATACTGTAGCTACGAACACAACAACTAAACGTAAGGTATACGGAATTAAAACATCATTTCCATCTAAAAATAGAATTTGGATTAAATACCCTTCTTCAAGTTATACAGGTACAATAAACACTTCTTATTCAAAGTCTATGAATTTGTAATAGCACCTAAAATGTTTAATTTCAGAAAAGAAAATTAAAAATTCTTTTAAGTAAAATGTAAAATTGAATACTAATCATTTTATAGATAAAAACACATCATAATATAATGATGTGTTTTTTTATATCACTAATCTATTAATCGTGCTATAGATTTCGCTTGTGTAAAGTGTAATAAGTAATCAGGACCTCCAGCTTTTGAATCGGTGCCTGACATGTTAAAACCACCAAACGGATGAACTCCCACCAACGCACCAGTGCATTTTTTGTTAATATATAAATTACCACAATGCATGTAGTGATAGGCATGCTGAATGCGATGCTCGTCTGAAGAATGAAAGGCTCCAGTTAAGCCATATTCAGTTTGGTTAAAAAAGTTAATAGCTTCTTCCCAGTCTTCTGCTTTTGTTAGAGTTAGTAATGGGCCAAAGATTTCTTCTTGGAATAGGGTATGCTGGGGCTCTATCTTCTCAAAGACAGTAGGGGCAATGTAATAACCTTTAACCACTTCTTCTTGCTCAGATTCACCGCTGTGCTTTTGTTTTTTTCCATCCACTGGATGGCCACCTAGCAATAAAGCTCCTTCTTGTTTTCCAATCTCAATATAGTTTAATACACGTTCATAGGCTATATCATCACATACAGGCCCTATTTCATAGTTATCAGAAGGTAATCCAACACGTAATTCTTTTGTTAGGGCAAGCACTTTTTCTTTTACTTCTTCATAAACCGATTCAACGATAATGGCACGACTTCCCGCTGAACATTTTTGTCCCTGGAAACCAAAGGCACTTACAACGATGTCTCTTGCTGCACGGTCCAAATCAGCTGTTTCGTCTACAACTACACCATCTTTTCCGCCCATTTCTGCAACGACTCTTTTCATCCACTTCTGCCCTGGTTGTGTTTTACTAGCACGCTCAAAAATTCGTAGACCCACAGCTTTGGAACCTGTGAAAGAAATAAAGCGAGTTTGAGGATGGTCGACTAAATAATCGCCAATTTCATGACCATAACCAGGGATATAATTCACAACGCCTGGAGGAAGTCCGATTTCTTCTAATATTTCCATGAATTTATATGCAATTACAGAGGTTTTTTCAGAAGGTTTTAGTACGACTGTGTTGCCTGTTACAATGGCAGCTGCTGTCATTCCTACCAAAATAGCAAGAGGGAAGTTCCAAGGAGGCAAACATACGCCTACTCCAAGAGGGATATACGTTAACGCACTAGCTTCAGGAGAAAATGGTGTATAGACGTCATTATCAATATTATGGTTAACACTACTTAATTTATGAGGAGAAGCTAAATCGTACATAGAACGGGCATAATACTCTAAAAAATCAATTGCTTCTGCTACATCGGCATCAGCTTCACGCCAGTTTTTCCCCGACTCAATAATGAGCCAACCAGCAAACTCGAATTTGCGCGCACGAATAATATCAGCTGCTTTCGTTAAGTAAAAGGCACGTTCATCCGCGGGGACTACTTTCCATTTTTCAAAAGCAAGCTGCGCTGCGTGATGTGCACGTTCAGCATTTGCGATATCAGTTGTATGTACGTAGCCGACAACTTCATCTTTATTTCCAGGGTTGTAACTAGTGATTAGAGGGTCAGTATCTGTATAAAAATGGTGACCGTTGATGATAAGGGGATAGGTTTTGCCTAGTTCCTTTTGAATGGATGCTAAAGCATCCTTCATTTGTCTTTTATTTTCGGGGTTTCCAAAGTTTAAAAATGGTTCATTTTGAAATGTATCTATATTTTTTCTCATAGTAGCGGTCTGAAGACCTGCCACCTCCTCAAGTTAAGACTAGTTGTATCTTTTGTAAAAGGAATAAAAAAACCTAGTCAAACTTCAAAATGAAAAAAATGTAAAAATACTTACTTTTTTTAACAATTTCAATTTAAACAGCTTAAACTTGTAGCGTACTCAAATAAATCATGGATAGGAGAATGGTTAATGTTTAAAGTTAAAGATATTTTCGAAGGTGCGGAACAATATGAAGTTTTAGGTCAACGCGTGCTAAATGCTGTTCAAGAAGAATTGGAGCTTTTTGCTAATGTAGATTCTTACTTTTCACTAACAGCAAAAGATAATCATAGAGGCGGAATTACTTTGGAACTAAAAAGTGAATCACTGCCACTTACACTTTTTAATGTTGGAACTTATGCTTATAGAAGCGTAATATTAGGGGTTTCTGGAAACTTACCAGAAGATAAAGAAAAAGAAGCTACATTTGGCGTTGGTATTAGGTATACTCATCGCAATGGGGGGAGTAACGGCTGTAACATTGCTAATAAAGGGCAAACTTCCTTTCAAGTGGTCTACAATCAAATTACGAATGAAACAAAAATTAAATCTGAAAACAACCTCCTGAAAAATGCAATTAGAACACTAGAAATATATTTGAGAAGTTCTGAAATCAGTAATGAAATTCTACCAATCATTGAAGAAACAAAACCATTTTTTCGTAAAGACTCAATAAGAAAAGAAGATATGAAAAACCTTATTCCTCTTTTAGAAGAGTTAGATAAGGAAGTTCTTCAATACCTTGATAGTGACAATTTAGACCGTTTTATTGCGAGAGATGTAAGAGAAGCAAGCGATGATTTGAAATTTGTTATCAAAGAATTTAGAGATATAATTGTAAAGTAACGTAAATAATAAATTGACGCGCAGACATATATTTTATGTTTGCGTTTTTTGGGTAAAATAACTTTTTTCTTTATTTTAAAAAAACTTTTCTAGAACTGCACAAGAGGAACAAGAAAATTTAAGGTTTGTTATTAAAGAATACGAAGAAATTGTAGGAAGCTAATGCAATCACTGTAAATTCATGCACAAACAATTATTTCTGTTTGTGCTTTTTTATTTTTCAAATGTTCTACACTTCCTTTGGCAGCTGAGTGATATAAGCGTTATTAGACAGGATTTTCGTATAGTTTACAGTACTTTAATATATTCGTATATAATGAGGTGACAAGTATGAAAGGTCTTGTATTTGGTGTCATTTTATCTCTTGTAGCAGGTCTCATTGGCTGGTTAAATCATGATAGTCATATATTTCATGAATGGACACTTTATTTTGGAGTGGGCGCTCTTGGTCTTAGTGTTATTGTGTCAGGTGCATTAGCGAGTGGCGACCGTTTCGCTCGAAATACAGGAAATGAATCAGCAGAAGACCGCAAAGATAGATTAAAGCTCACATTTTTCTTTTTTCTAACTTCTTTACCATGTTGGGCGACTTATGCGGTGACGTACTTTCTACTAAACAAGTGATATATAGATACAAAAAAGCAGAAAATGATGACAAAAAAAGATACTCAAGAGCATGAGCATCTTTTTTTCATTTATGCCAATAACGATACGTTATCCATTCATCGGGATTTATTCCTTCTAATTCCCGCGCCATATGTTGATTCACAACAACTTCAAATCGTTTGGTTTGAGGAATATAGCGAAAGAGGGGCTCATCTAAGACATTCCATCCGTCTATTACGAGGAGAGTCATGCGTTCTTGGATACTATCTCGATACCAATCAATGAATTCAGGTGGGTTAACATGAAGCCACATCACAATCCCATCTTGGTCATACGTAACTTTTATATTTTCTTTCTTTGTCGTTATTTTCACGCAAACACTCCTTTTGGATTTCTTTATGTATACAAAAAAACGATGTAATTCCCTCCATCTGAATCCGTCTGAGAAGTAAAGAGGGCTACAGTTAGTTCTATTATTTGTTTTAAATAATTGTATGCAATTTACTTTTCAATCATGCTCCGATGTATAATTTTTTGCTGGAAATCGTAAAAAATGGGCGAATGGTTATAAATTTGTGGTGTAAATTAGATTCGTAAAAAGAAAATTCTGACTTAAATGAGACTATTTGACCGCATATAATATATTTGGTATACTTCTTTTGTTGATTTGAACCCATAAGTTCGAGTCACTCCAAAATGTATTTTGAATGCAATACCTGTTGCATTCCTTGTGGCTTAGCAAATTCTCTTACCGAATTTGTTTTCCTTGGTCGTGGTTCTGTTTTCCCTGTAATCACGGCCCATACGTGATATTTTTTGGCAAGAGAGTGTTATTCACTCTCTTGCATTTTTTATGTAAAAAAGCAGAATCGAAGGAGATTCTGCTTGTTCGTTTTAAAAACTTCTTATTATCATTTCTTTTATCATTTCTTCACATCCAATATAGAGCGGTGTTAATAATCCAAAACCAAGCGTATCTAAAAAGACGTACATGAAAGCAGTAAAAACGAATGCATGAATGATTTTTTTATGAGAAAGAAAGTCGAATAAAAATCTGAGGATTTTCTTTGAAAGTTCTTGGAGACGATGAGTTGGGAATTGAGGTGTAAAAGATGAGGTTTCTACCAAACGATACCCTTTTTCTTTAGAACCTATGCGTACGGTCATCCCTGTTTTCATATGAATTCCCCCTATGTTTGAAGTGTGCTTATATTTTATAAGGAAACAAGGGAGTATGAATAAAAAAATGCTATTTTTTATAATTATAAAAAGGACTAGCCACTAAGTGACTAGCCTTTTTTGCATACGTAAAACCCCAAAAATAATACGTTACTATACTCTAGTAGTAAGTTTACATGACTATGTCAAAACTGTCAATTAGCTAACGAATTAGGAGTCCTTAGAAGTTTTGACATTTATTATTTTTTCTCCACACTTTATCTATCGCTTCGGAAAAATTCCCGTCTACTGTTGCTATTTTTTCTGCTATTTCATACCCTGTGTACATGCGTTTATCGTTCATTCGAATTCCGCCCTTATACAAAGAAGGCACATGCTGGTTAATAATTTCTTCGGCCTGTGTTTTTTTATATACACCTTGTTCACGAATTCCAATTCTCTCTATAATATCTTGGATTTGACTAGCATTTGCATTCATGATTCATTCCCCTTTTACGAAAATAGTACGACTTTCCTCTTTTTGAAAAATATAGTGCGAACTAATGTTCTAATTATAGATAGTATTATCTTTTTATGCAAGTCTTGACATTTGTCGAATCTTGCTATCTATAAATCTTATTTGTATTATTAGATAAAGAGAAGAATAGTACACATTTGGAACCAATTGATTGTGACATAAGAAACGGAGAAGACTTCATGAGAACTATACAAACCATACCAACGAATGAAGGTCGTGTAACAATTCAAGAAAATGCAGCAGGTATTCCTGAAATTAAAGTGCGCCATAAGGATAAAATGATTAAATTAGCATGTTCTTATGAAGATGTTACTTCTTTAGAGGAATTAGTGGAAGCTTTGTTAGCCTCTACTCGAAAAGTTAAAGCTACAAATATATATGGAGCAGCGTTTACAATTAGGTTTGATGCTAGCCATCATAAAATAAAATCGTTTATGGATATTAATAACTCATCTTATATGCAACATCCTGAAGAGCTGCAACAACTTGTTGACATGTTAAATAATAAGTATGACACCCTCTGTACAATTGCTTTTCGTTATACTGTTTTTGATGAATTGTACGAGATAATGGGCGTATTATTAAATTATGACGATGCTATTTCAGTTTGTTTAGATGTACATGAATTCCTTCATAAACTTTCGTATTCCTATACACATAGCTTAGGGTTTGGTACTGTATTTCTTCCAGAGGAAGTAGGCACCCTTGAGCCTTTAGAAGTGCTGGATAAAATTTTAGGACATGGTACATCCAGTGCATTTCAGGTTTTTAAACGGGAAAAATTATATCCTAATGAACAGTCTTTCATTTTTTATAGTTATCATTATGACTTTGAAAAGTTTAATCAATCTATTAACTTTTTAAAAACACATCAAGCCGATTTAAAAAAAGAATTACATGTTCTTCAACAAATTGATGAAGGGACCCAACGTCATACGTATTATCCAGGTCATGTATTCCCTGAAAAAAGTGGGTAAATTCACAATCTTAAAGCGTTATTGTTATTCTTAACTTGCTATCATATGTATATAAAATTAAATAACATCATAAAAAAGCTAAGCGATTAATTAAAATAGAAAAATAAATTACATCACGTAAAAAAGGGGTGCATCTAAACAAAGATGGACCCTTATCTATGCAATTATCTTTAAATTTGGCATTTCTTGTACAGCGCTTCCGTCTAGTGGAATGTAAGCATCATTTGGTTTAAACTCTGTATCCGTTAAGAATTTGACAAGATGTTTGTTGACCAATTTAGGCTGGCACAAGTTAGTAGGGTCCATACTATCTGGAATCACTTCTAATGACCCGTAAGGGAGGTTTGCTAAAATTTCTTTTGATTTTTCAACAACTGTTGGAATGAAATCACCAACGATAACAAGCGTAGGAATTTCTAATGCGTTTAAATCTCTTAGAAAATTCTTTCCGAACACTTCCAAGAGCATCAATGTCATATCTTTTTTGCGCCAAGTATTCACGATTTTCATCATTTCTTCATGCGCATCTGACCATTTTTTATATGCGTTAAAGAAAGGTCGTACAAATTTCTTTGGTAACCACGGAGCAAGAGCAATAGCCGCTCCAAACAAAGTAAGAGCCGCATCCTGAAAATCATCTGGGACTAGATTTCCATACGTATCCATCAGCACTAGTTTTTTCACTGTTTGAGGATTTTTAATGGTATAGCATTGACTCACAATCCCGCCATACGACAATCCGACAATAGTTAAAGCTTTTTTGTCTTTAGGAATACTTAGTTCTTGAAGTAATGCGTCAATTGATTCAACGTGTGCTTCTAAATAGTGACGAGTACCAGGACTCTTTGAAGCACCGCTTCCTTTTAAGTCAATGGTAATACATCGATAACCTTTTTCGGATAGTTCTTTCACTTGGGGGTGAAACATCTCATGCGAGCCGCCAATTCCGTGTATAAAAAGAATAGGCTCTCCTTCGCCTGTTACCTCGTAAAATAGTCCGTCGATTGTTCCAGTTCTTGAATTTAACATCCAACATCAATCCTTTGCAATAGTTTTTGGTTTTTTATACCATAAAAAAAACGTCGACTATGTCAACTCTTTCATTCTTAAAAAAACACTTATCGAATGAACGTAAAAGAGAGTCCCCATATTACAGGAACTTTTTTTGTCAAAAAAGATTTTTTTTGTGAAAAAAACCAGAAATCTATAAACGGAGAGGTTATACTAATAGCGAGGAATAGAAACCTATTCTTATAGCAAACTATCCGATAGAAAGGAAGGGTATTATGAAATATAACGGGTGGTGCGATGGTTCTTTTCGTGATGAAAAAGGGTACATAGGATACGTTATACGAGATGAGCACGAACAATTAATTCATTATGGACGACATGAAATGGCAGAATGCACAAATGGGAATGAAGCAGAACTTTATGCAGCATTGAAACTCGTACAAGAAGCCAATCGATTGGAGCTATCACCTATCACGATTAATACAGACTCCAGTGTCGTGGTGAACGGAATGGAAGCTGATTATATAAAACATACGGTTCACGACAACTACATACAAGAAATTCGAAGTTATCTAACGTGTAATAAGGAAGAGCCATGGGTGACATTTCGTTGGATACCGCGGATTTTAAATTTTGAAGCTGACCACTTATGTACCGAAAATTATACTCCACTACCAAATAGTAACATCTCCATGGAAGAAAAAAAACAAATTCTTTACTCCTTCTCCTTTACATGCCCTTATAGAATTTCCGACCGTATTCGCGAACAATACAAAGAAGTATCTCCAAGTAGTTATCGAAAAAGCAAGAGTACAAAAGAGTTAGATATGAAAATTATGAAGGCCATTCGTCTTGGGAAAGTCATTCTCGAAGAAGGAGATGAAAAGTGGGTTCATTATTGGAACTTGCGCATCAAATTAAAGAGAAATGTTGTAAGGTCTATTACCTATTCACGACGTCCTCACATTGTTTCAAAACACGAAAAAGCACAATGGTACGAAGATTTCGCCCGAGAAGTGTATTGCTCACAGCAGCAAAGTTCACTCGCAAACGCCTAATTTAACATAACGAAAAAAAGCGAAGGGAGTTTATTTCCCTTCGTTTTTTGCATGGAGAATACGATAATGATTGGCAAGTACATGGGCTTTAAGTGACTCTAATTTTTTTCCTTCAATATGCCGAACATTTTTTTTCTTTAACTCACTAACAAACCATCCCTTACTATATACATGCATACTGACCCCTCCTTTAACACGAGGTCTCATTATATAAAAAGTTTTGGTTTTGCAAGTAGAAAGATGATATTTATTCATACGCTTCTTCATTGGATTAGTACCCCTTTCGGCGAACGACCCATACCGCTGCTCCTATAGAAACAGCCATAAATACAGTGGCGGGTA
>Ga0268255_10000938_pt1 | contig 18257 bp, 29 predicted proteins | sample AgamicOrMarz_FD_200256 | JGI IMG/M metagenome (GOLD analysis project Ga0268255, IMG submission 200256) | Agave microbial communities from Guanajuato, Mexico - Or.Ma.rz (v2) (version 3) | ecosystem: Host-associated > Plants > Phyllosphere > Phylloplane/Leaf | place: Guanajuato, Mexico...
CCCGAATCTCATTTCGATTCATCCAGCCATTTGTAGAAGCAGATGCGTAGTATTCAGAACGAGTTTTACTATCAGCTCTCAATAAACCTTCAATATTGAAGCTCACAAAATAAATATCGCTTTCAGTACGGCCTATTAAACAACGTGAGATTTCTTGCTCAATGTTTACAAGCAAGGGGCGCAATGAGTATTTTAAAAATTGCAAATCTTGAGCCTCTGCGGATGCCGCCCAAGAGCTTTGCTTATCTAAATGACCAATCATAAAAGGAGGTACGCGGAACCAGCGGCAAATTTCCTCAATCTCAAAACTTCTTGTTTCAAGCATTTGTGCCGCCTCTGGGTTCATGGTGATACCGTTATAGGTATAACCATTTTCCAGCACCATCACCTTTCCAGCATTTTTTGAACCCATAAAGGTTTCAATATTCTTTTTGAGTTGCTGCCTTTGTTCTGGAGTATTTGTTTTGTCAGTGCTCAATATCCCAGAAGTTTGTAAACCATTTTCAAAAAACTTTGCCGCTGTTTGCTCAGCAGACATTGCAGTCCCAAAAGTTTCACGGCCTTTTGAAATGGTGAAAATACCCATCACCCCATCAATACCAAAACTTCTAATGTGCATTATGTCTTTTTCATTAATCTGGCGGCGCACACCATCAACTGTGTAAAAATACTCTAAAGCTCCGCTTACTTTATTTCTGATCACTTGCATGTTTTGAGGTAATAAAGGATCCAAGGAAATAATCCTTTTCCCATTTGCACTGCGAATAATTTCTGTAAAGGAATTACCCCACAAAACAATGCTTACAACTATAAATAGCAAAAAACGACTCTGGGTCATTTCGTAGTTAGGGGAGCTACACAACACGTTATAAAGCGGGTGATTTCTTGCTAACGAACTGCTTCCATCAGCATTTGCTTTATAAAGTTTTAGTGGCAATGTTGAGACGGTTTCTGATACAAGCCGCACACATGCAAAAACGGCGCTCAATTGAAGCGCCGAATCTACTGTTACAAACTTACCACTAGCTGTGCTCTGTAAGTTTTGGAGCACATCAGGGGTTAGGCTAAATTGTCCATTTAGCCCCAGAAACCGCAAAGCCGCTTTAGCCGCTTTGGCTAAGCGGTTTGGTTTCTTTGTCATACACCCACCATAATTGGATCATCATAAAAAGCACTCGGATCAGCCTCACCCGCCAAAATCATGGCGCGATTAATTCCCATCAATAGAGCAATACCTCCATCGATTTTTTTTGAATTATTTGGCTTACGTGGAAAAACATTGTCATTAGCATCAGGCTTGGCAACGATATTACTTATCATCCAAGTCAAAATCGGGTTGCCATCATGGTGAAAACGTTTTGCTGCAATTGCTGCTTCCAATTCGCGCATAGCTGGTGAAAAAGACTTAGTTGTTTTTGGGATCTTTACTGCTGTATATCCTTTTTCTTCAACCTTACTCACAATCTGGAAGCCGCCCCATTCATCAAGCGGAACTTCTGATAAAGCCACGTGTTGGGCCATATCGGTAATGTCCTCAGCAATTTTATTAAGATCATTTTCAGCCGTGTCATGTGCATCAATTAGCCCCATGTTGTGCCACTTTTGATAAAGCTTAATAACTTGCTTTTCTTCACCATTAAAGATTGTGTCTTCTGGAATATAGAATTTCGGAGCTATACAGTAGTAATGAATTTTTCCATCATTTTCACGGCGGTAAAACAAATTTACTGCCGCTGCTAAGTCAATTCTTGATGCCAAGTCTGCACAAATTAAGCAAGGAACCGCTTTGAAATCTTCAATAACTAAATCTTTGTTTTCACATGCCTTCCATTTTTCAATATTGAAAAATGCTGTTCTTGCCGATACCCAAACATTTAAATGTTTAGTTTTAAATGTATTTTGACGCGAAGGATGTTGAACCGCTTTTTTTTGCTGCGATTCGAGATAATCTGCATAAACAGAAACATCATAGTTAGGGTTCGCTTTCTGTAATACATTTGGATCGGTCCAGTCATCATCCTCGTCAATCGTCCAGATCCACCCGAACAATTCATCGTCTTCAATAACACCTGAGAGCATTTGCATAACTCGATCACGCAAGTCGTAACAAGGCCCCTCAATATTAAATCCAGCAGTCGTAATGGTGAAAATAAGAGGTTGTCGGCGAGCCCCCATACCAGTTTGCATCGTGTCATAAAGACGTGAGTCGATATGTTCATGGTATTCATCAACGATTGCGCAGTGTGGTGACTGGCCGTCTGGTGGATCTCCAATTAACGGCTCAAAAATAGAGCCATCTGTTGGGATTTCCAAACTTGCCGCATTAACAACAATACCTGTAGCTTCAAGCAAATCAGGAGACCTATTTGCCATAAGCCTTGCTGGTTTGAATACTTCCCACGCTTGTTTCTCGGTGGTAGCCCCCGAATAAACTTCGGAACCAAACTCACCGTCATTACAAAACATATTTAACGCGACACCAGCGGCAATTGCTGACTTACCATTTTTTCGTGGGACTTCCCAGTAACTCTCTCTGAATCTCCGATAACCGTCTTTTTTTCTAACCCAGCCAAAAGTTACTGCTATACCAAATTTCTGCCAATCTTCTAAAGAAATTGTGAGTCTTTTTAAAGCCCACTCCCCCTTTGTGTGAGGTAATAACTCAACAAAAAGGATCTTTTTTTCAGCAAGTCTCGGTTCAAATTTATAAGGATAATCGCGTTTTTTCGATTTTTTTAAGTCATCTATGTGGCGCTGACAGGCTAATTTCACCCACTTACAGGCGGGAATTTTGCCAGCAATAACTGCTTTCGCCCATTTGTTGGCAGCGTCAACATTGGGATATATAGCAGCCATTCAAATCCTCACATTTCTAAGACCCCTGCAAATGCATTACCTTTTTTCTTTTGACCAGATCCGGTAATTCTATTTCTTGATGCAGGATCCAGCCCAAGCAAAGCACCAAACATAGTCATTTGTCTGGCCGCTTCATTAGCGGCTGTAAGAGCTGGGTTTTTAACTGGACCACCTTGTGCGCCCGCTACAACAATTCCGTTATATTGAACTTCACTCTGTGACTTTCTCCAGTTTTCATAAGCCATACAGAACCCTTCAACGTTGTGCATATCCGTTATACGAAGGACTTTATTTTTAAGAAGTTCTGGAACAATTGATTTCCAGATTAGTGGCGCAAACTCCAACTCCTCCATGTAGACAGGAACATCGATATTTGTGACCTCTGAAAATTCAGGCGCATTATTGTTTAACGGACGTTTTCCAACGTTGCCGGATGCTCGTTTAGTTTCGACTGGTTTGGGTTTTCTGCCCCTCCCCGGCACGGACGCAATTCCACCCATTTTGTCAACCCTTTAAATTTTTAATTTCGCGTGCGTAAAAATGTGACTAGGGGGACGGTCATTTAGGCAAGGGGCCTGAACTTTTACCCCACCCCTCCCCATCACGGCGATTTCCGCACCATTTTTGTGCATTTTTACACCTTAGTTTTTCTTGCTGCCTTCGCCTGCTCTTTCATTATCAAAACCAAATTATCAACATGATCTTCATAGTTAGGGCCAAGCAAATGAAATAATTCAGCAGATGCTCTCAGCATTAAGGTAGAGGCAAAAACCTCTTTGGCATCTTTCTGCTTAATCTCATCAAAAAATGGTTTTAACTTTTGTTCGTAAAGTCGATTTGCAGAGCGGCTTGCTATTTGGCCGACTATAGATACTCGTCTCATTTTTAACTGCCTTTTTTATGGTTTCTTTGGTGGTTGTATTGGCTGTCCATTGATTGCCTTGTTCTGCTGGTTGATAGAACAATTCTTTTGACAAGGCATATAACCACCGTGCTTACGTGTATAAAAACAACCAACGCAATTACATTCATCTTTGAATGAGATGTGAATAGTTCCTGTAATAATCATTAGCCGCTCTCCTTTGCTGTCTTCTCTTTATGGCAAGCTCCACAAAGGCTTTGTAGGTTATCTGGCTCATCACTGCCGCCAAACGCTTTAGCCTTGATATGATCAACGTCTGTTGCTGGTGATATACGACCAACGGCGCGGCATTGCACACATAGATAACCGTCACGCTCTAAAATACTTTCACGCAACTTACGCCATGCATGACCATAACCACGCTCAGTGGTGGACCCTGTTCGGTCTTGGCGCTTTCCCCAGCCACTTCGCTTATGTGCATGATCATCACAATAGCCTTTCTGACTTGCAGACTTAACTACGTTTCTACATCCGTACTCTCGACATGGTCTGGACATTTAACTTCACCTATTAGATCCGGGGAGGCCATTGCGTACATTACTTGCTGTGAGTTTCTTTTTAGATACTCTGTTAATTTTTCATTTTGAGTTGCTGAAATAATAGTTTCATGAGTATTCAATAGCCACGCGCCTTCCATAGGAACGTCATTGACACCATCTGTCCAAATGCCCGTCTTTAGTGAACCGTGCTCATGCTCAAGAAATGCTTTCTCGTCTTGGAGATTTTGTATTGCTTGTTGTATCTCACACAAACGATTGAAAGCATCATTTCGCTTAACCACCTTAAGATCAGATAACAATGCATCAATCTGCTCTTGATTGGTTGGGTGCACTTCAATAATCGCCTTCCACGGCTGGTCCGGCTCAGCCACCAAAGTGATTTTGTTTACATGTTGAAGATATTCGCCATTATCAAGTAGAACTTTAGTTCCTCTGCTCAATGTGAGGCTTCCTTTGCTCTCTGGTGGGATAATGCTTGCTACTCTAGGCATCGTTATTAATCCTCTTTAATCCAAGCTTTGCTAAGTCATCATCAGTTAAATTTTCAATTTTGAAATCTTCACTAATTACAACCACCTTCTGTTCTAAACCTTTTTCTTTCCAAGCTTTAGCAACCGCATTAACAATTTCGCTTGATAATTTTGTTGGGGTTTTAATAACACTTAGTTTTGAGTCTGGATGGACTTGCTCAACTGTAAAATTAATAACGATTGGTCTTTTGAAAAAATTAAACATCGCTATACCCTCAACCATCTAATGATTTAGCTTTTTGCTCTGGCTCACCATCTTCGAACATTGCTAACACTTCACTAAGTTGCGCCGACTGCTCTGCATTTATTTGAACGATTATTGAGTTTTGCTCAATCAATTTATTTGTCTGCTTAATCAGCTCTATATTTTGTTTTGCAAGCTCAAGAGCAATTTCAGCTAATGTTTGCTGATCATCCACGTTTCGGCTCTCCCTCGTTAAGGGTTCTTAAATTATAAATACGCCCTTTCAAACGAACGATTATTGAATCAATAGTGATTAACTCATCACGAGATAGACCAGTGCGTGAAAGGTTTTGATATTTTTCAAGCTCACACGAACAAAAATCCAGATCCTTTTTAACTTCTGATTTGTCAGCCATAGACATACTCCAGAAAAAGAAAAGCCCCGCTAATAACTAGTATTCAGCGGGGCCATATATGCCGTAATCCGTCCGGCTAACCAACAAACCTTTTTTAATTTATCAACAAAAAAAGCCCACTAAAAAGTGAGCTTTGATTATTTAACAATGCTGATCGACCATAACTTCGTCCAGCTTATCAGAAAAGTATCAGAATGCAGTCTGGCTTGTCAACATCATCCCATCAATTTAGATGGAATTTTAAAACGAGATGCAATACGAACTAACCCAAGCATTTTGTCGCGCTGTACAGAATATTCAGACACGCCAAGCTTTCTTGCAATCTCCTCCTCATTCTTGAAATCAACATAAAAAATAACAACGCATCGAATCCACTGCTTAACCTTTTCATTTTCTGTTTGGAACATATGCGATAAAAGATCTTCAACTGCCATTGCGTGAAACACATCAATCTTACAACGTGGTGGCGCTCTAAAACGGCGATCAACCTGCACACCATTCTCAGCATCAATCACATGACCAAGAATCCCTCTTGAGCCTAAATAGGTTTCATAATTACCGTCTAACAATAACCATGAGCCGTATTGCTCTAAATGCCACTCAATCGGATGTGCTTCCCAATCAATAGCAACTGTAAAATGTTTACGACCTTGACTTGCTGTAGCTGCATTCATACTTATTAAGCCCCTGTGTTATGTTTTCTTACTTGAATATCTATTTGACCTCCCGCCACAACTGGACGGGCATTTACTGAAAGGCTTTTTACTTGAGAGTCGTCACCGATAAGCCCGCACTTGGTTAAAGCATCAAGGCAAGGTTTTAAAATGTTATCGATATCTCTAACTTTTTTATCCGGCATGTGGTAATCAATAATTACCTGTACATCACCCATATATTGAAGTGGTTGCACAAAACGCTTCATCACCTCGACAAAATGATTGGCACGCTTACTTAAACGCTTACTGGTTTTCCCTGAATCTAGCCAGTAATTGTTCATAGACGGCGGGATGATATTCACACTACAGCTAAGCAGCGTATTAACATCACACTCAAAATTCTGGCCCTTGATTAAAAATGCTGGCATCTGAGGCGAAGGATCTCTATTAGTCCGTTTTTTACCAGTTTTGTTTTTATCAACTGGCAAACGATAACTACCCCACTTAGGTTTGATCATTCATCACCTCGGCGATTTTCAGTAGCTTCAAGAATTGCTTCTGGTACAGAGTTATCACTATTCTTTTTGCCATATAAGAAATCTGACTCCCATTTGCGTTGCTGCTTAAAGTGAGATCCAAAACCATGACGTTTTAAAAATTCTTGCTCTGCCTTTGTACGCCCTTTGATGTGCTGCACAAGAAACCAGACTGCGAAAGCTAGGCCCAATACAATTGAAATTAAAACCGTTAATGCTAATGCTTCAAAAATTGTCATGCTGTTTTCCCCTTGTTATGATAAATACGCTCCCCATCGACCGTTCCAAAACCACAGATAAGACATGCAACGTCATACCCATGTGAGCATTTAGGTTGATAAATTGACTCGTAATACTTAATAGCTTTCATCCAGCGAATATGGTGCTCTTCCTTTAGTGTGCGATTATTTTTTCTGGCAACATTTAATCTAGCTTTTGCACGCTCATAACCACCGAGATACTTAATTAGATCGCATGCATAAACAGCATCTTTAAGCTCAACAAGATCTACAAAATACTTATCCCGATCTGCTTGGCTAAGCTCTACACTTTGGCCGCATTGAAACTCATAACCTTCATTCCATTCGGTTGCATATACTGGAGCCGAATCAACGATTTCTCTTGCGTATTGAAGACCTTTATCTCTAATTAATTTTGCAGCTTTCATGTTGAATCCCCAGTTCTGTACGTTAATACGTACATTGCTAACTTGCGTTTAATCTCTTTATTTTCCTCTTCAAGCTCTTTGATTTTTTGGTCTTTCCAAAGCTCTTGTGGAATAGCTCGCTTTTGAATTGGACTAATATCAGTCGTACTAAACCAAGGTGTGGAACCTTGACGAAATAGCTCATCAGTCTCCTTTAGTCGAGCAAGCTCAATTGATCTATGAATTTCTGGATCAAAACGCTTTTCTAGCTCTTGACGTTGTTTCTCTAACCATTCAAGATCCATTTTTCACCTCAGTACCTTTTGCCTCACTCTCTTTCTTAAATTTCTCAAGCATCTTGGCCCGTCCAAGGTTTACATATAAACTAGCTGCGGCCCGTGTTTCTGGCGTTCTTAGACCGTGGTTATAGGCACAACGCAAGGCCATCATTTCCTTGTAATCCATTTCCTTTTTCATGCTTTACTCTCCCATTGCCATTTCTTGGTAATACTGTGGGTCCAAATCAAGAAACGTTGATCTAGCCAAATCAGTAGCTAAACGAATCGCCCCAACTGTTCCGTTACGTGCTTTACCAACGATAATTTCTGCAATACCAGCGTCTTTACTCTCTTTGTTGTAAACCTCATCGCGATAGATAAACAAAATCACATCAGCATCTTGTTCAATCTGGCCTGAGTCACGAAGATCAGACATAACTGGTCGTTTGTTTGGTCGGTTTTCTAAAGATCGGTTCAACTGCGACAATGCAATAACCGGACAATTAAAATCTTTTGCGATTTTCTTAAGACCACGTGAAATGTCACCCATCTCCTGTACGGCGTTCCCCGTTCGCTGAGGCGGTGTCATTATCTGGAGGTAGTCAACCATAATCGCGCCTACTTTCCCGTGCTTACGCAGCATTCTGCGCGCTTCTCTTCGTATGTCGCTTAGGCTTGGTGCGGCTTTGTCGTTAATCTCGATTTTTGTCTCGGCAATAATCATCATTGCGCGATGAATTAAACCTGCATCCTCAGAAGTAAAACGACCAGAACGGATTTTCTTTAAATCGACTTGCCCAATACCTGAAATAAGACGCTGCATGATCTGCTCGCGGTTCATTTCTCCAGACATAAACAAGACTGGCTCACCTTGGTTTACTGCAACATCGCTCATGATGTTTTGCGCTAGTGTGGTTTTACCCATACTTGGACGAGCACCGATAATCACAAGGTCTGTTGTATCGATACAATCAAGTTTGTTATCTAGCTCAAGAAACCCTGTTTTGATCCCGCGCTTGATTTCGATACCAGCATGCAATTTTTCATGCATATCGAGAAGGTTTGCTAATACCTCTTTTGAAAGATCAGCAGCAGACATGGTTCTGTCTTCGTGCGAATTGCTCTCCATGTTCGCCACAAGCGTTTGAACTCGGTCTAATGCTGTCTCTGCGCTATAACTAACCGTATCAACCGCAACCACACCGATATTTTTTGATAAATCCTGAATCTTACGGCGTGTCGAGAAATCCTTAAGTTTTTTGATATGGCTATTGAGCAAAGTTGGAATTGCAGAACAACCCATAATCTCAACAAGATATTTTTCAGGAACCGTTTTGACCTCAAGCGAATGAGCGCGGATTAATTCCCAAATCAAAATCTCGTTGTGTCCTTCGCCTTTTTCGTGCTGCTGCTTAATGTGCTTAAAAATGATCTGGTGACGGTCCGAGTAAAAATCTGTCACATCGAGCAAATCGATAAACTCACCAGCGCCCTGTTCAATTGTCATGAGCGTCACAAGCACTGATTGCTCAACCGGGATAGAAAACAAATCGATCATGCGTTCATCCCCTTAAAGCGTTTCGGTACAGTTGGGACACGGCGTTGTTGATTTGCGTATTCTGGAATTTCAGATGGTGCTAGTTGTTCAACTAAACCTGCCGCCTTCAACCAGAAATCATTTTCCCAATGTTTTTTGTTCAACCAAGCCGAAGGAGCTGGAATAAATTCACCATCGTTTTTGATCCAAGATGAATCCAACTTGTGTGCATTCAAAATTGCGATGAGTTTTTCAAGTGAGATAACTCGAATGTGTTTTTCAAAAGTTTTGAAGGTTCCTGATTTATCCGATTTACGTTTGCAGGTTGGATATGTATTCCAGAAAGTCTCAAATTCTTCTGAGTAATTTCCCTTTGTTTTAGTATTTGTTTTTATATTGTTATTGTGTGTCGGTTTTTCCGACAGCAACTTGTCGGTTTTTCCGACAGCAGAACCGCTTTTGGTGTCGGTATTTCCGACAGCAGATTCCGTTTCGCTATCTGTTTTTCCGACAGCAGATTGGTCGGTGTCGGTTTTTCCGACAGCAATAATATTGTCAGTTAAAGTGTAATTTGATGGACGATTTACATAGGTAATTTTCTCAATAATTCCTAAGCCGAGCAAAATATCAATACCAGCTAAAACCGCATCTTTCTTGTATCCAGTGCCCTCGATTAACTGTGAAATACTGATATCGTCATCAGTCTTATTCCAACCACGCGTTTTGCGGACAATAAACAAATAACAAGGTAAAGCAACTCCTTTCATTTGAGCCATAAAACCCTTATCAATTAGGTCATTTGGCAACATAAAAGCGTTAGAAATAAAATTAGCCATGCTTCTTCTCCAGTTTCGCTATTGCGCCAAAAAGAACGCTGCTAATGTGTGACTTCTGAACATAAGCACGGCATATTTCGCATTTGTGAGGATTTACACAGGTGTGAGAGTGGTTTTTAGTTTCTGACTGGCTCACGCTACAACCTCCACTTTCGGAAGTCTTATAAAACGGCGTATTTCGAGTTGTTTGACAATTTTCTTGCCCACAATCTCTTCGCCAATAAAATACGTCTGCGTTACTCTTGAACGTTTTTTTTCAAGCACTAGCGTTAATTTTTCACCAGCATCAAGACGCTCTTTAATATCCTTTGCTCTGCCAGATAGTTTCTTGTTATTGATGTAAGACTCTTCTTGAGCATCACGACAACGGATCATTTGAGAAAGCGGCATAGCGGCCAATTCAACCGCTGTATAAATGCGTACTGGTGCGATTAACTCAACATCGAAAGCAAGCGGATATTTAGGATCCTCTGCTTTGATTTGAACCTCGATAGCTCTGTATCTCATTTATCACCAGCCTTAGGCGCAACATAGCCCCCGAACTCACGTATATGATTAGATTTAGCCAAGCTGGTGACTATTTGAGATGCCATGTAATGATTTACGCGCAAACGGTACATTAGAGACTGGCGCAGCTCTTCTTTAGTGATAGCGGCGTTATTTTCGTCATAACCCTTGCTTTTTAGATTGCGTTTTTTAACTGCCATTAATTCGCCAACAATCGCCATTGCTGGTTCATAAAATGATTGGATCTGGCTTGTTTGCTTGTAATCAGCTTGGGATTGAAATTGACTATTCATGAAACTTCCCCTATTGCTTGATGCGCGCGATTGAGGTGCTTTAATTCGTCATAAGGAATTACGTTGCATTTTGCTGAAATGTGATTTTCGATATAGCGATCATCGCCAAGGTCTTCACCAATCAAGCAAGTTCGGCATTGTTCCCCGTTGAATTGAGAGCATTTGTTTTCACAAGGGTGTTGTGATAAATTAGATTTCATATTCATTGACCTCGAAATTAATGAATTACCAAAAGCTTGATTTCGCCGATCAAGCTTTTTCTTTTTGTGTTTTTGAAATATATTTAGCCGCTGCTGACTTAAGAGCTTCACGAAGTTGGTGAATGTGATTTTCCATTTCTTCTAAAATTGCTTCCGTATCTGCCAATTCAGACGGCGTTACAACCCCATCCTCTAAAACCGTATGAACCTGCTGATTGGCTTGACCGTTGTTGATATTGATATGCAGCAAGGTTTCAACGATGCTCACTTCATGCGCTTTTTCATCCGCTTGATTAGCTGGCACCAAAACATAACCAAGCATGTGCGCCCATGCTTTAACCAATGCCGGGTTACGAGTGAACTGAATCATTGCTTCGAGCTTTTTGATGCTCGGTAAATGAGATTCCATGTTTGGATTTGCATAATTAAGGACGCTCTTGTACGAGTCACCCAAAACATTAGCGATTGCTTGCGGTGTGATTCCCTGTGACTGGTGAATCATCTTGTAAATTGCTGTTTTAGCCTCTGGACTTAAGTTGATTTCACTCATATGTGAATCCCTCTATAAATTTCACGTATACGCACATTTGTTAATTTGTGAGAATTAGCTCACAAGCTGATCTTCAAATTCTTTTAGTGATGGACAAAGCTCATAAGCCTTAAAACGACCCTCTGTTACACGCTCAGCGCGTAATGCTGTAGTTTCAGACATTTGGCTTTTGCCTTTGATCCAAGCATTTACAGATGGTTGCTCGCGAAGAAGTGCTTGAGCTGTTTTTGTTTGGCTACCAAAGAATTCGACCAGCTCTACATATTTTGCAATGAGATTCTGGTTCATAACTATCAGACTCCTATTTTGATAGTTAATTTATAGTTATACCTATCTAAAGTCAATAGGTATACCTTTTTGATTATTGATAGTTGCAACTATAAAATTCAATTCCAAACAAATTAAGGTTTTTGTTATGTCTGATTTGGCAACTCGATTAAAAGAGGCTCGTACTAAAGCTGGTAAAAGTCAGTATGAAGTAGCTGAAGCAGTGGGTATTAAACAACCAACATATCAGGCGTTGGAAAGCGGTAAGAGCTTGAAGTCTGCTTTTCTTCCACTCATTGCAAACTACTTAAATGTAGATGCTTATTGGTTAACTACTGGAAAATCAGAAGACGGTTTTTCCGAAAAAGATTTTGTTAAACCAGTGGTGGCAAGAAAAGGAAGTGACGAATACATATGGATAGAGGTAGTGGAAGCTAATTTTTCTTGCGGGCCGGGTGAGTCAATTGAATTTCATTTTGATGCTATTAATGGAATGATTCCATTTCCCCCATCATTCTTTAAAGAAAAGCGTGTGGCAGAAGATTGCATGCGAATCATTAAAGCTAAAGGTGATAGCATGATGGACTATATTAAGGATGGTGATTTAGTTGGTATTGATATATCTCAAACCGATGTAATTGATGGGGAAATTTACGCAGTTTATTTTGCTGGCGAAGGAATGTTGAAGCAGATATTTAAAGAAGCTGACGGATCTTTAATTTTGCATAGCCTTAATGAGAAATTCAGAGACCGAAAAGTTACCGAGGAAAATGGTAAAAACTTTAAGGTGATGGGTCGCCAGTTCTGGAGAGCTGGATAATAAATCTAACTATTGAAACATTTTTATACACTTGCCCGCCTATATGGCGGGCTTATTATTTATAGGCAAATCTATCAATAACTAAAATATCCACCTATATTTTTATAGTTATACCTATTGACAGCAATAATAGATAAAACTATATTTACCTCGTAGACAACAAAAGCCCCGCACGACGAACACTGCGCGGCATTTAATACGAGGTCAATATGAAAGTAAAAACAATAGAGAGTCAAACGACTCGCCCATGCTGCACTCAGCCGCAGCCAGCAGATTTTCAGCATAGCTGGCGCGATCACTTCTGGCCGAACTTCAAAGACACTTTGCTTATGCTTGGTTTTTTATTCATCGGGTATTTGGTGTTTATCGGTTTAATTGCTTTGTATTCAATTGTGCGAGGTGGCTAGACATGTTTTATAAAACCAATAAACCAGAAGCTATTCAAGCACATGTGCAGTTCTTTAAGGATAAATCGGCATTACATGAGTCGGCTAAAAATTTTGCAGCAGAATACGATGCAACTGATGTTGTCTTAAACAATAGAAGCCAGATCTTTTTTGCGGGTCTTCAATTTAAAAATGCAAACAAAATGAATTTGCATGTTTGGAGAAAGCCATCTTCTCACTATTACAGCATTAGCCACCTTCGTGTAAGAGCAACCAAGAAAGAGCACAAAGCTGAGTGGGAAAGAGAGAAAGAACGTTATGCGGATTTGTTAAAAAAACACTTCCCAAATGGCGAAAAGATATCTCTTGAACCATTTTTTAATTCATTGGGAATTTCTGCTGGAAGCTTAATTATGAGCGGCTTTGGCTGGTTTGTTCACGATGGGTGGATGTACATAGATACAAGCTTAAAACTAGACCATTTAACCGAAATCTTAGGCTCTGAATATCTGGCAGCGCAACAAGCAAAAAACAAATCAGAAAAGGAGGCAGTTTAATGGGATTAGCTAAATTTTCAGCAAAGCTCAACTACACCTCTGAGGCTGGTTGTGAATATTCGGCAAATTACAGACAAAACCCTAACAATCCAGAAGCAAAACAAGTCTTTTTAGATCTAGTTGAACACTTGGCGTGGATGGGTGCAGTTGGTGGTCAAGCTAGTGAAGTAGTTGAAGCTTTTAACCGTGGTCACAAGCAAGGCTTAGAGCGTCGTAAAGAATTAGATAAACAAGAGGGCGTTGAACATGGATGAGGTGATTTTAAGAAAAATCAAACGCTGCTTTGAATTGTCTAAAAGCTCAAATGAGCATGAGGCGGCTTTGGCAATCAAGCAAATGCAAGCTTTGATGCAAAAGCATGGTTTTAACCAAAAGCACGTCCTTGCAGCCGATTGTGTCGAAAACGCATATGAAATTGGTTCAAAAAAGAAACCTGCTCAATGGGTTTTAGGGCTTCATAGCACGATTGCACAAGCTCTAGATTGTGAATCTATGGTTAGACACTGGCACGGTCAGAAGAACATCAAGCTTATTTTTATAGGTGTTGGCTCGGCTCCAGAAATTGCAAGTTATGCGTTTGATGTTCTCTATCGGAAATTAAAGAAAAACCGTGCTGAATATATTGATGAATTTCTATGGAGATATAAGCGAGCTAATAAAACAAAATTGGCTGACGCTTACTGCACGGGCTGGGTTTCAAACGTCTATTCAAAAGTTAAAAACCTTAATCCAAACCTTGAAATTAAGGAGCAGGTTGAAGCCTATAAGGAAACCAAAATCAAGGGCTTTGACCCAGAAAAGGTATTTAACGGAAATCAACGTTTTGATAAACGCGAACGCATGGTTCAAGGCGCAATGAGTGACGGTTACTCAGAAGCAAAAGAAGTAAATCTTTTTGTTGCTGCTGAACATAAATCATCACTGCAAATAGGTGAAAGAGCATGAAATTATTAGATAAAAACGAAGCAAAACTTGCATGGGAAAACGGCGAACCACTGCTTATTGATAATAATGGTTGGACTGAATTTTTCCCAAATGAATGGAGCTTTACGGTATTTGAAAACTATGCTTTTGCATTGAAACCACGAGAAATTCAAATAGGTGAAATGCTGGTGCCAGAACCTATCCGGGAAGCACCAAAGAAAGGGACCGCTTGTTACTCCCCTTCTATCTTGACTGAAAAGGCTTACCAGCAATTTAAATGGCGTGACACCAAGCAAGATAAATTGCTTTTAGAACGTGGAATGGTCCATTTAGATGAGTTCAATGTAGTAAAACATGCCGTTGCTTTGGTCCGTATAAGCGGTGGAAGTTGTGTAATCAATCTTGATGCTCAATCAGAGGATTCAGTTATTGAGGTGAGCACATCTGAGCCAACACATCAAGAAGCCGAACAAGCCATTGATAACTTGTTTAAAGAAACAAACGAGCCATCAGATGCGATTTTGGAACTTACAGCAGAATCAAATTATGAATCTGAATTAAAAATCCTGCTGGATGACTTGGAGCAAACTACGACCCCAGAAAGTGCAAATGATTTAGTTAGTTCTACAAGACATTGGACCGAAGAACAGCGCAAACCATTGTTAGATGCTATTAACTATCGACTTATGCAATTTAAACAACCCGAACCAAAAGAACCACCTTCCCTAATGGTTCAAATTCAAACTGCTCCAGACTTAACCGCCCTTGATATTCTCGAAGTGGATGTCGGTGCAAAACCAGCAGAAATTCAAGCGAAATTAATGGGTTTCGTTAAAAAACGCCGATTTGAATTGACTAGCGCTGTTGATGCGGCAAGCGAGGTTTCAGATGCCGTTTGAATGGATTAATCAAAACTATGGTGTAAAAGCTGAAATTGGTTTGCGGGTAATTGTTGATGGTAAGCCGGGAATAATTGCTAAGGATTGTGGCAATTATTTAGGGGTCAACTTTGATGAGGATAAACCCGGAGTTATCCGCAACTGCCACCCTACTTGGAAGGTTGAATATCTTGAGATGGGAAAAATTCGCCCAATGACTGCGGGTCAAAAGCGATACCAAGAGTTTTTAAATGCTGATTGGTTTGATGGCAACTTTGCTCAATGGCTTGGTGTGGATAGCGAATCAAGAGATCGCCGAGAATTTGCAAAAAGATATGGTTATTAGGAGCCTGATCAAATGAAAGACTTAATTAACAAAATTCATGAACAAAACGTAAAAGCTGGCTGGTGGACTGATTTAGCTAGTGGTGAAAGCCTTACTTCAAAAAATGGTGAACCAGCTAAACGCAATGTGCCCGAAATGCTTTGTCTCATCCACTCTGAAATTTCAGAAGCAATGGAGGGGCATCGCAAAAACCTTATGGACGATAAATTACCCCATCGCTCAATGCTTGAGGTTGAGCTTGCTGATGCTGTGATTCGTATCTGTGATATGGCGGGTGGATTAGGTTTGGATCTGGACGGCGCTATTCAAGAAAAACTTGAATACAACAAGCAGCGCGCAGATCACAAAATTGAAAATCGATTACTTGCTAACGGTAAGAAATTTTAATTCAACCTTTAAACAATCTGGAGGGGAAAATGCCAAACGAAATTTTAGAAGCTTTACTTGAACTTGGCTTGACCCCGATAGATTGGGTTGATGCAAGTCAGTTTGCAAAGCTAACAGGCATTGAAGAGCAAAAACTATTTCATCGCCGGAAAAAGTGGCCCGAGGATAAAGTTTGGGCCAAGCAAGACGGCAATATTTATTATTCAATTAGAGGCTATAACGAATGGCTGACGGAGCAAGCGCAAAATCGCTACCAAAAGGCGTGCGGATTAGAGCAGGCGCAATCCAAATCTATTTTGAACGAAACAAGCAAGCCTACAACATCACGTTACCACACCCCCCGACTGCGGAAGGTATTAGCGCAGCCGCTAAAATTAGAAGTCAATTAATTACTAAGGCTGAGTGGGGTATTTTAACCGAAAAAGATATTGCAGAGGCCAAGGGGGAAAAGGTAGACAAAATGCACCTCATTCTTAATAGCAATGAGGTGCTATTTCAGGAAATCGCGCAAAAGTATTTGCGCCAGTGCGAGGCAAACCTAGATTCTAGAAAGGGTTATACAAGAATCCTGAATTGCCACTGGATGCCGCACTTTGCCCTTCGGCCAATAAATCAAATCACTAATGATGAAATAAGAGATTTGATTATTGATAAAAACTTCAAGACAGCAAAAACCCTAAATAACAGCTTAATACCTTTGCGTGGTGTATTTGAAGTCGCAATGAATAGTAAGTTGATTTTAGATAACCCAATGCATGGGATAGAAAACAAAAGGATCCAGCAAGCTATACCAGATCCATTCAGTAGAGATGAAATGAATGCTCTACTGAAATGGCTTGATAAAAATCTTGAAGGAAAAAACCGACTTTACTACTGGTTTTATGAGCTGGCCTTCTGGTGTGGTTGCCGCCCTTCTGAATTATTCGCATTACGTTGGAATGATATAGATTGGTTCAATGGAACAATGCGAATTAGTAAGAGCCGGGTAAGAGGTTTTGAGAAGTCAGTAACCAAGACGCATACCGTTAGGGATGTTTATCTAAACGATAGATCAACTCGCGCCTTGGTAGAGATTCAGAAACTTGGGTTAAGTAGAGATTACGTTATGATTTGCCCTGAAACTGGCTTGCCTTTCTATGACGAAAGACCGCCAAGATTCAGATTAAACGAAGCTATGAAGGCTTGTAAAATTCGACATAGACCTGCTTATAACGCTCGACATACATATGCAACAATGTTGCTCATGGATGGCGTAAACCCCGTGTTTGTAGCCGACCAAATGGGCCACAGTTTACAAATGCTTATGAAGCGTTATGCAAAATGGATGCATGGCGATAAGAATAAAATTGAGATGGCTAAGCTCAACACATCCTGACAGGTTTTATGACAGGGCAAGGTGTAAAACAATCATATTCTATTAGATTGAAAATTGTTAAGTTATTGATTTATAACAATGACAACTTTATAGAGTATGATTGTTTATTATCTGAGTGGGTTCGAGTCCCGCAGGGCGTACATACTTAACACGTTAATCCTTCACTTCAGCCAACAACGTTTCAGCTGCAAGTTTTCCTAAATTATTAGAAGCAAGCGGACTATCACCAGTTAACAATTTACGGTCTCTATGACATTGACCTGTAATGCCTTTATTTAAAATTTCGACACCGAGTTTTTCAAGGTTTTCACCTACTAGCCAAGGTAAAGCCCCCGGCATATAACCAATATCAATATTTGCTCCTTTATCTAATGAATCAGGGAATACACAAATTTGATAGCCTTTGAAAATATAGTTTTCTGGCTGTTCATCTACTGCCGCAGCCAGCAATGAAGCTGGACCATGACATAACGTAATAATAAATTTATCTTGTTCAACTGCCCATTTAAGGACTTTTTTCACTTCAAGGCTATGTGGAATTTTAGCTAAAACACCATGCCCACCCGGAATAAATACAGCCGCATAAGGTGAGTTTTCCCCCACTACTGTTTCTAAAATATCAGCCAGCTTTACAGGATTTTTTAATTTATCTGCGTATTTTTGAAAAGTATCTAATACCACTTGTTCTTGCTTTGGCATTGCCCACATTTCAAGTTTGGCTGGATTTCCTGAAAGTGTTGCAATATCAATTTCAAAACCCGCATTATCTAAATGAAACATCGGTAAAAGCATTTCTACAGGATGGTTACCTGTTGAAAAGAACTTACCGTTTTGCATCTGGATGTAACGTTCATCAGTCGCAATCATTAA
>Ga0268255_10000940_pt1 | contig 18252 bp, 15 predicted proteins | sample AgamicOrMarz_FD_200256 | JGI IMG/M metagenome (GOLD analysis project Ga0268255, IMG submission 200256) | Agave microbial communities from Guanajuato, Mexico - Or.Ma.rz (v2) (version 3) | ecosystem: Host-associated > Plants > Phyllosphere > Phylloplane/Leaf | place: Guanajuato, Mexico...
ATGAATATCAGAGAGACTGAACTCCCTGGCATTGGAAAAAAATTCGAACTAGTAACCAAAAATAACGATAAGGTAGTGATCGTCATTCACGATGACGGCAGACGCGAGATTTATCATTTTGATGACGATGACCACGAGGAAAGCATCTCCAGTGTTACTTTCAACGATTCAGAGTCAAGACAAATTGCCGGTATACTAGGCGGTTTAGCATACAAACCTAAAGCGTTAGAAACAATTGAAATGGCGTTTAACGACCTGATTATTGAATGGTACAAAGTAGAACGTGAATCTAAAGCAGCTAACCACACAATCGGGGATATGGATATTCGCAACAATTACAATGTAAATGTCATTGCCATCATGAAAAAAGGAGCAGATAAGATGTTGAGCCCTGGTCCCGAGACATTAGTTGAAGCAGGCGACACACTTGTTATTTCTGGTGAAAGACAACATTTAAAAAGACTAATACTTGAGCAACTGACTAAAAGCACTGGAGGTGACACTTAATGGATCACTTAGTATTTGAAGTTGGTACCGCACTGCTTCTAGTTGCCCTTGCAGCCATTTTGGCAGGCAAACTGAAGTTCTCCATCATTCCATTTTTAATCATTGTCGGCATGCTGGTTGGCCCCCATGCACCCCACTTCGGAATCATTGACCTCCGATTTATTGAAAGTGCCGAAATCATCAACTTCATGGGCAGAATCGGAGTTTTATTCCTCCTGTTTTATTTAGGGCTGGAATTCTCCGTTGGCAAACTGATTAAATCAGGCCGTTCCATCGTCACTGCCGGCACAATTTATATAGTAATAAACTTCTCACTAGGTCTCTTATACGGATTCTTGAATGGCTATGACCTGATCGAGGTCCTTATCATTTCAGGTATTATCACTATTTCCTCTAGCGCAATAGTTGCCAAGGTTCTCGTCGATTTGCGTAGAACAGGTAATGCAGAGACAGAACTTATCTTAGGAATTATTATGTTCGAAGATATCTTCCTTGCTGTTTATTTATCTGTCATTTCCGGACTCGTTTTAGGCGATTCTACATCAATTGGCGGAACGCTGCTTAGCATTGGAACAGCTTTAGGATATATGCTGCTGTTTTTCATTATCGCTCGCAAAGGCGCACCTTTATTAAATAAGCTGCTTGATATTTCCTCAAACGAGATCTTTATTATCGTCATCTTTGCAGCACTCTTTTTCGTTGCTGGCTTCTCGGAAACAATTCATGTTGCAGAAGCTATCGGTGCACTGCTATTAGGACTGGTTTTCTCTGAAACAGAGCACAGCCATCGTATTGAACAGCTTGTGGTTCCATTCCGCGACTTCTTCGGAGCTATATTCTTCTTCAGCTTCGGTTTAACGATTGATCCATTCGAATTAGGCGGAGCAATTTGGTTTACACTCGGAGCTGTTATCCTGACGATTATTGGTAACTTTGTTGCAGGGATGATTGCAGGAAGAAGAACAGGCTTGTCCCACAAGGCCTCTGCCAATATTGGGTTAACAATAGTATCCCGCGGTGAATTCTCCATCATCGTAGCTAACTTAGGAATTGCTGGTGGACTCATGCCAATGCTGAAACCATTTTCCGCCCTTTACGTATTAATGCTTGCGATTTTAGGCCCAATACTGACAAAAGAGTCATCAAAAATATTTAATGTACTGAATAAAGTTTTTAAATGGAAAAAAGTTGACACAAAAAAGAAAAAAACTAGCCAAATTTCGTAAGTTTTTGTTATGATATCCGCCCATATAAGGTAGAATTAAGGTAAAGATGTATAACAATAAGGGTCAGGAGAAGGAGAATGGAGTTAGTAAACAAGTTAATAGCTAATAAAAGCGCAAAACGTTTTGTCATTTTTGGGTTGCTTATTTTGGGGATTTACCTGTTAAGAAGTATGGTTAATCTGATGCTTTTCACCTTTATCCTTTCATTTCTAATGGATAGACTGGAAAAAATCATCTCTAAAAAAATACCGATTAAACGTAACATCATTGTCAGCCTGCTTTACCTCATAACAATCAGTTTATTATCTTACGGCTTTATTAAGTATTTGCCGATGCTCATCGAAGAAATAACAGCATTAGTCAGACAGCTGATGGATTTCTATTCACAGCCGCATGATAATGCAGTCTTAGATTATATTGTAAAGGCGATTCAAGCAAGGGACATCGACAGCTATTTAGAACAAGGGCTCGGCGTTATCGTAGTTTACTTTACAACTATCAGTCATTTCAGCATCCAGTTCTTGCTAGCGATTATTTTAAGCTTTTTCTTCCTACTGGAAAAGCCAAGGCTCATTAAATATAAAGAAAACTTCAAGACAAGCAAAATTGCTGCTTTTTATAACGAAATAGCGTTCTTTGGGAAAAAATTCGTACTGACTTTCGGAAAAGTTTTGGAAGCACAATTTATTATTGCTTTAGTCAATTGCGTGCTAACAACAATCGGTTTATGGATTTTAGGTTTCCCCCAATTGCTCGGCCTTTCGATTATGGTCTTCCTATTCGGTCTGATACCAGTTGCAGGGGTAGTCATTTCCTTAATCCCGCTTTTGACAATCGGCTACACGATCGGCGGTTATATGTATATAATTATCCTTATTATATTCATTTGCATTATCCATGCATTGGAAGCCTATGTCCTTAACCCTAAACTAATGTCTTCTAAAACAGACCTGCCTGTATTTTTTACATTTATTGTCCTTATTTTCTCGGAGCATTTTTTTGGAGTCTGGGGACTTATTCTTGGAATACCAGTATTCGTCTTTCTGCTCGATATCCTTCAGGTGCAAAGCATTCATACGGAAGATGAATAAAAAAAGTCGATGGCATAATAATGTGTACCCTTTGTAAAGGACATTTTAAAAAAGGTCAGGCAGCCTGAAGTAGATGATCTCTGTATTGAACAGGGGTCATCTTTTTTAAGTTCCATTGATACCTATGGTGATTATAGTAAGTAATGTATTGAGCTATTCCTCTCTTTAATTCATCTAACGTTTTATATGATTTTATATCGACTTCATCTTTAAGATGACCAAAGAAAGATTCTACTGGGGCATTGTCCCAACAGTTCCCACGTCTGGACATGGACTGACAGAATCCTAGTTTCTTAACGAATTTTTGGAAATTGGGGTGAGTGTAGTGAGTTCCTTGGTCTGAATGGATTAAGGCACCTTTAGCTATCTTAAAGTTCCGTTTCCTCTTTAGCTTTTGTACAGTACGGGTAGCTAATTCCATGGTCATACGATTGGAAAGATAATGAGCGACGATTTGTCCAGTTGAGCCATCTTTAATGACCGATAAATAAGCTCTTTGTCCGTTCTGATAATTTAAATAAGTAATATCTGTTAGTAGTACTTTACCAGGAATCTCTTGCTTAAATTGACGGTTTAACAGATTAGGAACTACACGATGTTCTTTCGTTGCTTTCAACATTCTTCTATATGGATTTGCTTTTCTAAACGGGCAGACAATACCGTATTTTTTCATTATCCTTCGAATACGTTTCAAATTGTAGGAACACTTAAATTGACCCGCCAATATCATTTTGATTTGACGTGCCCCTTTCTTACGGCCTTTGAAATGAAAGGCCTTAAATATCAACTCTTTCGCCACTTCATCCTTCTGATCCTTTCGTTTCCTTTGTTTCTCAGATGTTGAAGAAAAATAGTTATAATAACCACTACGTGAAACGCCGGATATCTCACAAAGGTAATTCACCTTCTGTTTTAAATGGTACTTTTCAATAACGGATCGAATGAGAATAAATTTTTGGCTAGCTGTGACCTTGACTACTTTTGCCCCCTTTCTGCCAAACGAATCTTTTTTAAAAGTTCATTCTCTGCCTTCAAAAGATTAATTTGTGCCTCAAGTCGAGCGTTTTGTTCTTCTAATGATAATTCATTCTTTCTAGGTCTACCTAAGCTTTCACTTCGGCTATCTTTGAGACCTAGAATTCCAGTATTGTTATATGCTTTTCTCCAACGAGAAGAACAGGATTTAACTCTTTTTATACCGAGAACGTTAACGTCAAATCCTGCCTCCTCAAAAATTTCTCTTGATAACTTTCCTTTATGATATTCCGTAATAAAGTATTGTTTAAATTCCTCCGAATAAGTGATTCCCTTTGGACTAACCGATTTTACATATGGATTACTTGATAGTACTGCGATCTCTTTATCTGTAAATATATTTTTAGACATAATAAATTCTCCAAAATTAAATGATTTTTAATCCATTATACAAAAAATACCCTATAGGTAGATCTTTTTTCAAAGTGTCTACTCTATAGGGTACATTTTATAAGCCATCGACTTTTTTTATTAGATTTTCATGATTCCGCCAGTGCTTGCGGAAGTAACCAATTTAGAGTATCGAGCAAGGTAGCCTGTTTTAACTTTCGGCTCAAACCCTTTCCACTCCGACTTCCTTCTTTCCCATTCTTCATCATCTACGATTACATCCATTGTACGGTTTTCAATATCGATTACAACGTGATCGCCGTCTACTACGAATGCAAGCGGACCGCCTTCAGCAGCTTCTGGGGAAGCATGACCGATTGACAAACCACGGGAAGCTCCAGAGAAACGTCCATCTGTTACTAGTGCCACTTTTGGTCCAAGACCCATACCGACAATTTGCGATGTCGGAGCAAGCATTTCCGGCATTCCCGGTCCGCCTTTCGGTCCTTCATAACGGATTATTACAACATGACCAGCCTGTACCTTGCCTTTTGAGATTCCTTCAAGAGCATCTTCTTGTGATTCAAAACAAATAGCAGGTCCTTCATGTTTTGTGATGCCATTTTGCACCCCGCCGGTTTTAATGATTGCACCATCTGGAGCCAAATTTCCGAACAATACAGCCAATCCACCTTTTTCTGTATGCGGGTTATCAATTGGACGGATAACATCGTAGTTCTGCACTTCACATCCAGCAATATTTTCTCCAAGTGTTCTGCCCGTTACAGTCAATGTATCTAAATGAAGAGCATCCTCTTTTTTCGACAGCTCATTAAGCGCTGCTGAAACTCCACCTGCTTCATGTAAATCCTCAATATGCACATCAGAGGAAGGAGCCAATTTCGACAGATGCGGAACTCTGCTTGCCACTTCATTGATTCTTTCAAGCGGATAATCAATTCCAGCTTCGTTAGCCAATGCTAATGTATGCAAGACAGTGTTTGTTGAACCGCCCAAAGCCATGTCCAATGCAAAGGCATTATCGATTGCCTTTTCTGTCACAATATCTTTCGGCTTAATATCTCTTTCAATTAAGGTCATAAGCTGCTTGGCAGATTTTTTCACGAATTCCCGGCGCTCTGGAGCAACAGCTAAAATTGTCCCATTTCCTGGCAATGCGAGTCCTAAAGCTTCTGCTAAACAGTTCATAGAATTTGCTGTGAACATACCCGAGCATGAACCACAAGTCGGACAGCCAAATTGTTCTAATTCAAGCAGACCTTTTTCATCAATTTTACCTGATTGAAAAGCTCCCACCCCTTCAAATACAGATGATAAGGAGATTTTTTTGCCATCGCTTGTCACCCCAGCCTTCATAGGTCCGCCGCTGACAAACACTGTTGGAATGTTAAGGCGCATCGCAGCCATCATCATTCCCGGTGTGATTTTGTCACAGTTTGGGATACATACCATACCGTCAAACCAGTGAGCTGAAACTACTGTCTCAATAGAGTCTGCAATTATTTCCCGGCTTGGAAGAGAATATCTCATCCCAATATGCCCCATAGCAATACCATCATCCACCCCGATAGTATTCATTTCAAACGGCACCCCGCCTGCTTCTCTAATCGCTTCTTTTACAATTTTCCCAAACTCTTGCAAATGCACATGCCCTGGAACAATATCAATATATGAATTCACGACTGCGATAAATGGTTTATTAAAATCCTCTTCTTTTACTCCAGCTGCTCGCAATAGGCTTCTGTGTGGTGCACGGTCGAAACCCTTTTTGATCATGTTGCTTCTCAACTCTGCCAATTTTACCCCTCCATTTTTCCGATTAAAACGAATTATCAGTATATTTAAACTTTAAATCATTGTAACACTATCATAGAGAAATTGGTATAATTTCTTCTCAACGTTTTTCAGAAAAATATACGACTGGAATTATGACCTTCTTTACATATAACGTTAAATATACTAACATGAGATAGTTTACGAGAATAATATCCTTCTTTTTTGTATCGTTATTTTTATTATTGTAGAATAACATCGAACGAACCAAAAAGAGCACCCTTTTCACAAAGGGCGCTCAACATCCAATCAGGAAAAGATCCTGCTGATACTTGTAATTTCCTCATCTGTCAAAGCGACATCTAATGTCCGTAAATTGTTCTGCAACTGGGCAACGGTTTTCGCTCCTGGAATTATGACATCTACAGCCTGCTGCTCCAACAGCCAAGCGAGTGCCAAGTGTGTTGCTTCAAACCCTTTTTCTTCAGCCAAATTCTTTAATTGATCGACTTTTTCGAGATTTTTAAGGAAAGCTTCTCCTTGGAACAGCGGATCCTTTGCACGAATATCATCAAACTTAGCATTTTTAGAAAACTTTCCTGTCAAAAGTCCTGATGCCAAAGGGAAATATGGTACAAAGCTTACCCCATTTTCCTCACAGTACGGTAGAAAGAAGTTTTCTGCTTCTCTCTTCAATAATGAATACTCACCTTGGAACACCTCCAAGTAGCCATCTTTGTTAAATTCCTGCAATTGTTCCTCGTTTAAGTTAGACGCACCGACTGCCCCGATTTTCCCTTCATCCTTGAGTTCCTTTAAAGTCCCCGCCACTTCAGCCAGTGGAGTGACACCATCTGGATAATGGACATAAAACAAATCGATAAAATCTGTCTGCAGTTTTTTCAGGCTTTTTTCTACTGAATCTCTCAAGAATTGACGGCTATTATCTAGAATTATTTTGCCGTCCACTTCTTTATGTGCAGCTTTGCTGGCAATAGCAATTTTATTCCTAATTCCACGTTCTTTAAGCACTTCTCCAATTAGCTCTTCTGATTTCCCCAGCCCATAAATAAATGCAGTGTCTATAAAGTCTACTCCCGCATCTAAGGCTGCATTGACTACTTCTTTCCCAGTTTGATCTTTTAAGTTTGGAAATAAATTATGCCCTCCAACTGAGTTTGCTCCGTACCCTAGTTTTGTGACGTTTATCGATGTTTTGCCAATTTGAACCTTGCTACTCAAAATGATCCAACTCCTTATTTCCAAATTCGGGCTTTGTAAGGAAACCAAATAGATTCCTATGAAGAATATGACCCTTCTTTTCTATTATGGGAATCATTGGATAAATAGTAAAGCAATCTGCTTCCTTCATTTTTCGGCTTCTACTTTAATTTGCCTGGCCATATATATATAATGTAGTTATAACACGAAAGGATTTTGAGTTTGAAAGTGTACATATCAAAAAAAATCATTTTACTCACTTTTCTGGCTCTTTTATTTATCATTTGGATTCAGACGGATATCGAATTAACTCTCAATTTTCCAATAATCCTCCTAATGCTAGTGCCAGTTTGGATTTACTTCAGAATATATCGTGCAAAGAAAAAGCAATTTGTCGCCGCAAAAAGAGAATGGCTCGTCAATGTCTTTTTTCTCTACCTATTGATGGTCATGTATGTGACGTTGAATCCGTTCCACTTCACTCCTCCCGGCAATAGAGAGAATATTAACTTGATTCCATATGTGCAAATACTTTATCAATATCAAAATAAGCCTCCTATCTTCTGGATGCTTTATACACTTGGCAACATCATTATGTTTATCCCTTTCGGAATGTTGTTCCCTGCTATTTACCGCAGACGTTTTAAATGGCTTGCCACGATTTTTCTAGGGGCGCTCACTTCACTGGTAATTGAAGTTACACAATACTTCTTTACTGTAAACCGAGCTGCAGATATAGATGACTTCATCTTAAATGTTATAGGAACTCTATTAGGATATATTTTGTTCAGATTCACCAAAAAATTCACAAAAAGGTATCCGCTCAAGGTCCCTGTCTTTCATGTGATAAATAAAAAATAACCAAACAAAATAACCACACTGTCTTCTGCAGTGTGGTTATTCTGGTTTGGTTACCTGTCTTCTCCAATGATTCTAACTTCTGTTTCTAGGTTAACATCATAATTCTCTTTGACTGTTTTTTGCACATGTTTGATAAGAGAAATATAATCATCAGCAGTAGCATTATCAACATTGACAATAAATCCTGCGTGTTTTGTGGATACTTGTGCTCCGCCTATTTTTGTTCCTTGAAGATTGCTGTCCTGTATCAGCTTCCCTGCAAAGTGACCTGGAGGTCTTTTGAAGACACTTCCGCACGATGGATATTCTAATGGCTGTTTAGACTCTCGAAGATATGTCAATTCATCCATCTTCGCCTTAATTTCTTCTTGTTTCCCAGTTTGCAGTTTAAAGACTGCCTCTAAAACGACATAATTGTTCTTGGCAATATTGCTTGTGCGATACCCTAAATCCAGATCATCTTTACTTACTGAGATAATCTCCCCTGCTCTCGTAAGCACAGTCGCACTCTCCAAGACATCGGCAATTTCACCGCCATATGCACCGGCATTCATATAGAGAGCACCGCCAATTGAACCTGGAATACCACATGCAAATTCAAGGCCTGTCAAGGTATGCTCCAACGCAAATCGGGAAGTATCAATTAGGGCAGCTCCACTCTGCGCAAGCACCTTTTCTCCTTCAAGTCGGATAGCCTTCAATTTCGTCAAGTTAAACACAGCACCGCGAATTCCCCCATCCTTTATAAGGACATTCGATCCATTACCTAAGATAGTAATTGGGATTCCAGCTTCTAATGCCGCTTTATAGGCTTTCTGAAGCTGTTCAAATGTGGTCGGAAAAAGCAGATAATCTGCCTGCCCTCCGATTTTCGTATACGTATATTGACTTAAGGGCTCATCTATCTTAACTTCATCTTCTGTCATTATCTGTAGGAACTTTTCTTTTACATCATTATTTTTCATAATCTCAACCTTCTGCTAATATTTCGATCCTTTTAACATTTACCATTGTATAACAATCTCACTGTTGGAAACGAAAACACTTATTGTTTTTATGTGAATTTTATATTTTTGTAACATTATATGAGTTAGATGACTGTTTTATGCCTATCAGCCTCGGGACAGAACTCCTGCATTTCTCAATTCTGCACCAACCAAATCATACGATAAGCACGCTGGCTTATTAGTCCTTGGATCTGTCACAATTTCAGCATCTACTTGAAAGACATCTTTTAAGACTTCAGCTGTCATTACCTCATTTGGGGTACCTTCTTTTCTCAACTTCCCCTTTTTCATTGCAATCATTTTATCAGAAAAACGGGAAGCATGGTTAAGATCATGTATAACCATCACAATTGTTCTATTTTCCTCTTCATTGAGCTTTTGGAGCAATTGCAGTACTTCTAGCTGATGAGCCATATCAAGATATGTTGTCGGCTCATCCAAGAGAAGAAGTTCTGTCTCTTGGGCAATTGCCATTGCAATCCATGCTCTTTGTCTTTGTCCGCCTGATAAAGTATCGACTTCTTGATACTTCCATTCTGTAAGTCCTGTCACCTTAAGTGCCCAATCAATCATTTCTTTATCTTTTTCACCTAATCGGCCAAAGCCCTTTTGGTGCGGAGAACGCCCGTAGGAAACAAGGTCATAAGTCGTTAAACCGCTCGGTGCATCTGGAGCTTGGGGCAGCACTGCCATTTTTTTAGCAATTTTTTTGGTTGGAATCTTTTGAATTGCTTCACCATCCAAGTAAACTGCTCCGGCTTTCACCTTATTAAGTCTGGCCAATGCTTTTAATATCGTCGACTTTCCGCATCCATTCGGTCCGATAATTGTGGTGATTTTTCCAGTTTCAATTTCCAGGCTCAGCTGCTCGACAATGATCTTATCATCATAGCCTATTCTTACATCTTTTGCTGAAAGGATATTCATCGTTAGCTTTCACCCCTCGCCTATTTCTGTATTAACTTGCCAAGTATGTGCACTTTTTACTTTAGATCTTATACTCGTCCATAAATTTAGTGATAAATAAAGCTGTATTCCCAATAACCATTATTTAATTCGACATATACTCTGTTTCTGCCATTCCTTTTCGCTTCATACAGAGCAAAATCAGCCTGTTCGACCAGTTCTTCTAGAGCAGCATCCGGATTAGCTATATTCTCTTTTGCTGCAGCTCCAAAACTTGCTGTAATGATGATCTTTTCTTCTTTTGAGTAGAAGCTCGAGATTTCGAGAGAACTTCTGATTTGATTTGCGACTTCAGCCGCTGATTCAAGGGAGTACCCAGGGAGAAGCACTACAAACTCTTCTCCACCATATCTTCCGAAAAGCATCTCCTCTGTTAGAAGGCCTTGCGTAATATAGACAATATGCCTTAACGCATCATCTCCAGCAAAATGTCCAAAAGTATCATTAATACCTTTAAAGTGATCCACATCAAAAAGCAGCAAGGCTGTAGAATCCTGTGCGCTAAGATCCTGACCTATTGCTTTTTTAGATTTTTCTATAAAGTAAGTTCTGTTATATATTTTTGTAAGGCCATCTTTATAAGCCAATTCTCTTAACTGCTTTTGCACTTGCTTTAACTCCGTTATATCGATAATAACAACCGCAGTGCCTACAAGAATATGATTGCGTTTATGAATCGGAGATATTCTTACTTGATAGTATTTCCCGTTGTCTTTCCATTCCATTTCATATACAGAATCATCATTTATTCTGTCACCAAAGGGCAATAGTCCGCCTCTATCTTCCATTATAGCATCAATTTGCTTTCCATTCTTCAAAGCAGGAAACAGCTGGAAAGCTAGGGGATTGAATTCAACTACCTTTCCAGATAAATCAAGAACAATGACTGCATCTCTCATGCTTTCGAACAAGTAATCCTTGGCAACAGGAGCCACTGTCAGCATATGAGTGGACATTATCGCCCATAAGTAGAGCAAACCTGTGATACCCATCACAATGGGAACAGGGTCAATTCCATATGGAGTCCAACCTAATAAATATAAAAATGAAGTTATAATCGGCAATAAAATTCCGTTTAATAGTGTCAGAATCTGTTTCCAATGCTTCGTCTTCGTCTTAATCCAATACCAGACTAAAATATTAGCTCCAACAAACAACGTTCCAAATGTATAGCTTCCATGAACAACATACCATTGTCCAACTGTCATATCTAACAGTAAAGCGCCATGGCTTTGTACAAAATCAACTTGCTTATAAAATAAATGGTGAAAATCATTTGTTACTATAAAAAGAAGGGTGAGCACAGGGATCAGGTAATATAGGAGCAAGGTTTTTCTGTTTAAATGCTTATCTAAGCCTATATACTGCAAAACAAGAATTAACGTTGCAGGAGCAGAAAACGGCATGCCTAAGTATTGAAAAACAACCCAAAACATAATACCTTCTCCGGTAGTGCTTGTAAGCTCGAGCGCATGTCCAAATGCATAGATGGCAGAAAACAACGACAGCCACGCAAATGTTTTTGTGCCCGCAAAAACATGCCTATTGGTATAGCCTATAAAAGCCAATACAAGCTGCAAAACGCCGCTAGCAGTCATTATTACAATATATGTTAATATGATTTGGTCCATCATTTTTAATAGCCCCTATTTTAGGAATAATACTGTCTTTTAATCATTCAGCTATCATTATAATAATGTATAAAGATGCTTTCTACAAAAAAATAAAATATATCAATTAGGTTATATTTTGCTCCTCTATAGAAAATGGTTACCTATAAACACACTTATAATGATTTCGGATGATTATAAGTACTAACGTGGTGGAATAGAATAATAAAAAAGGAGGTACTGTCTTGGCCTATATTATTCTAAGCCTGCTGTTCTATGTGATTATGGTAGTCGTAAATGCTCTAGCCAATATCCTTCCTATCAATGGTCAAACAACTGGCGAAATATCAAATAAGTTAGAGGTGCTCATAACTCCTGCTTCTTATGCCTTTATGATTTGGGGAATTATATACATTCTATTGGCAATTTGGCTTGCGCGCGGCTTCATGCGTAAATACAGGGCAATTACATATTCGAAAACAAACAGCATACTATTCGTGCTTACATGCATTCTTAACGCTGCCTGGATTCTTGTCTGGCATTATGAATTTTTTGCCCTATCAGTTGCAGTTATTCTACTCTTACTTTTAACCTTGCTATCCCTGTACAAAGCAATAAAGTCTGCTTCTGACCGTTTATTCGATATCCTTCCTTTTTCTATTTATATTGGGTGGATATCAGTAGCTTCTCTTGTTAATGTAAGCTATTACCTGACATATATCGAAATGCATCTCGCTGACCCGCTTTGGACTGTTTCCTTGCTAGCTATTGGTGGCATTCTGGGAATTTTCTTTCGAATTTTCGAGAAGGATTGGGCATATGTTCTCGTTATTATATGGGCTTATATTGCGATAGCAAACAAAAATTGGTCATCCGAACAGGCTGTATCTTTTTCAGCTATATTCATATCACTGCTTTTACTAATCCTTGTGTTTATTCCATTTAAAAGAAAAAGAGCATAAAGAAAGGGTGCTGGTTTTATTCCAGCACCTTTTTTAAAGGAGAGAATCTGCCAATTTGCCTGCGGTTTCTTCTCCGTTTGCAATACATGCTGCGATTCCTACTCCATAATAGGAACTGCCCGCCAAAAGTATATTCGGGAAAAGCTCAGCCATCTTAGCATTTATCGTATCTAATGCAGATTTATGCTGCAAGGAATAAACAGGCATTAAGTCATTCCACTTTGTTACTTCATAGCTTATCGGCTTTTCCGTAATTCCGAGACTTTTCTCGATATCCTGTTCAGCAACCTTTAATAGTTCTTCTTCAGACAATGAGTCAAGATGCTCATATGCAGGATTAGACTTCTTATAAAAAAGCCTGAGCAACAGACTGCTGCTTTTAGAGGTGTGCGTCCACTTCCTGCTTGTCCAGGTACAGGCATTACAAGTCAAATCACTATCTTCTGCTACAATAAACCCTGTACCGTCCTTTGGAAGCTGCTCATCTGGAATATCGTATGCAAGATACATGGTGATATTAGAAGCATTTTGAAGTTTGCCGAACTCTTCTGACAGGTTTTTTTCATTAAGCAGCTTTTCAGCAACTTGATGAGGTGCAGTCAGCACAATATATTCTGCCTTCACCTCATCTCCGTCAGCCAGGCCTATGTTATATCCATCTTTTCTCTTCTTTATTGATTTAACTGCTGTTCCCTTCTTAATTTCAACATCTTCCAGCACTTCCTCCAGCCTGTTAATAATGGTCGAAAGTCCATTTTGGAAAGATATGAATTTTTTATTGGATGCAGATTGAAATTGATTTTTGTTCTTACCTAACCCTTGGATAATACTGCCGTATTTTTCTTTGTAGTCAAGCAAATACGGAAGGGTTGACCCCATCGTTAAGTTATATAAGCCACCAGAATATACTCCTGCTAATACAGGCGTAATTTGCTTCTCGACGATTTCTTTCCCTAAAAAATACTCTAAAAATTCGCCGATAGACGTTTCCTTTGTAAAATGCTTATTCTTTCTAAACAAGTCCTTTAATGCTTCCAGCTTTCCTTTTACAGAAATCACTTCACTTGAAAACAAGGATTCTAGTGTCATCGGGATGCCAAACACGGAGTCCTTCGGTATTTCCAGCAGCTTATCCTTTGTATGGATATAAGAGATTCCAGTCGCATTATAGACAAGCTCATCCTCTAAGCCAAGCTCTTGCACAAAAGGGAGGACATTCTTGTTACGCGCCACTATCGAATCTGCGCCTGTTTCCATGATGAAGTCACCTTTTTGAACGGAGTGTATCTTCCCGCCAAGCGTATTTTCCCCTTCTATCAAGATAAGCTTGGTATCCAGCTTATGTTCTCGTTTAACTTTCTGTAAATAGTACATGGCAGATAACCCTGTGATTCCTCCGCCAACAACGACTATAGTCTTCAATACTTACACCGCCTAAAATAATCTTTCTTATATGATGTATTATGCCATTATTCCAATAAAAAAAGAGAATATATATAATGAATTTTTGTTCACAATTATATAAAGCTGCTAGAATCATTTTAGCATTATAACCTGTTATCAGTCTTTTCTAAGCAACTATATACAAAAAGGGAATGCAAGCAGTTGCTTACATTCCCTTTTTATTTGATCATTAAAGCTCCAGCATTTGAGCAAAAATCATGTTCCAATCTTTTGTTTTTGCCAGTGAAACTCTTCTTTCCGCTGTTTCTAACTCCGCCTTGTTCAGGCTTATCTCCTCGCATGCATTTAAGAAGCTTCTTGCACTGCTTCCTTCAAGGTATGTATAGATACCATTTTCTGCATACCTCTTTGTCGACGGCAAGTTCGTCCCAATAACTGCCTTCCCAGCTGCAAGAAATTCGAACAGCTTCAGTGGAAATATTGCTTTGTTATACGTGGAAGGCTTATAAGGCATGATTCCTATATCAATTAAATTCATATAATGTGAAACTAATTGAGGCGGTACACTTCCTGTCCAAGTAACATTAGGTAGCTTTATAAGTCTCTGAAACTCTTCACTTTGATTAGTTCCGTCAGGACCGACTAATAAAAACTGCCAATCCTTTCTTTGCTCTGCAGCTTCCTGAATAAGAGCAAAATCAAGCTTTGGCTTTATTCCGCCTATATAGCCGAGCACTGGACCTTTTTCCTTGTCAGCTAACACGTGCTCAGCCTTCTCCTTATTCTGAAATAACGAGAAATCAACTCCATTTTCATACGTGTAAACCTTTTTTTGTTCTGGGACTGGCAGTCTGCTTTTTACTTGCTCAGCCAAATAGCTAGAGGTGCATGTGATTATATTAGCGTTATTAATAATACGGCTCTCACTTGTTTGAATAATCTTATACTTGAGCAGATTTACTACCGACTTGTTCCCGTCGATTGATGCTGCCCATAAATCGCTGCAATCATATACTACTTTATTCCAAGGAAACATTTCTGCAAGTACTGGATAAGCTGGATAGGTATACCATAGGTTTATATTATACATACTTTGCTTTTCCTTTAAATAAGCAATAAGTGTCTCTAGTTTTTTCTTATAAAACAAGGATATAAAGCGGCTGAAGCGATGCAGTTTGCTGTCACCCAAGTCTGATACTTTCCATTGATTGATGCCGTTGGCTAGAATTTCTTCTGCCTCACTGTCCAGTGATTTCCCAGGACATAACCATATCACTTCATCTGTTCCCTCTTGTCTATGCAGATATTCTGCTAAACGATGCCTTCTGTAGCGCAATTGGTCATTCTCCCATTCTGCAGTTGCTACAAGTACATGAATCGATTTCATCTTTGACCACCTTATATCCTTTTTCTTATCGCATGGTAGGCATAATGCGAAAAACACCATGCTGCTTTAGCAAGATTCAGCCTCTCAATTTCCCTGTAAACAAACCATGTCTTCTGGGCAGATTTCCACTTGTTGTTGGAAATTGAATCATTGCCAATACGGTATTCAGCAAGAATTTCTTTCATGCCATATGCGTTATGTCCCTTTTTCAGGATGCTTAACCAAGTTGCTAAATCTTGCCGAGTTCTTATATTCGGCATCTGAAAGGGACCAATAATGCTTCGGTCGACAATCACTGTAAGACAGCCGACAATTGTGTTTTTCAGCATATCTTGATAAGAGATGATCAGAGGAGCATGCACTTGCTTCTCTAACTGATCACCATCTTTTGTAATATACTCATACGATGTAAAAGTAAAGGCATAGCTGTTGGTTTTCATAAATCCAAGCTGGAGCTCCAGTTTATTCGGCTTCCACTTATCATCACTGTCCAAAAAGGCAATATACCGCCCTGACGCATAGTCCAATGCTGTATTCCGTGCCATAGCAGCTCCGCCATTTTCTTTCCTGTAGATAATATGAATTCGTTCATCTGTTTTTTCCCACTCTGCCAATAGCTCCGGAGTTCCATCTGTCGAACAATCATCGACAATTATCAACTCCCAATTAGTGTAGGTCTGTTTTAAAACCGACTTAATGCTGAACGAAATATAATCTTTGCTATTATATGAAGGCATAATTACTGAAACCAATTCTTTCATGGAAGACACCTCACTGTCGGGAATGTGCTCGTATAAACTCTGGTGTAATCAGCAATAACACGCTTGCCATAATACCTAATAACGCTCCGAGTACAACTCTGTCCTTAGCAGAAGCTTCTCTTTCCTCACCTTTTAAATAAACATCTTTTATTACTATCGCCGGCTCGAGGTTAAGCTTTTCATTTTTTAATTCATACAGGAACCGCTGTTGGTCGACAATCGTATCACTGCTTGCATCTTCTGTCTCTAATGCTTTAATGCTTGTATCAATTATTGTGCTTTTTTCTTCAAAGGAGGACTGATCAAGCTGCATAAACTCATCAACAATTTTTGTAAGACTGTTGAATGCCTCCTCTTCTTCTTTCCCTGCAAGGTTCAGCACAAGCAGTTTATTTGGAGTGGTGGAAACATTGAGCTCATCTGTCAACTCCTCCTCCCAAACATTCGGCAGAATCTGTTCAAATGAAGTTTCATTTGATAACAAGGAAACAAGCTGATCGGCATTTGTTAAGTAGCTATTTTCATAGTTTCCTAATCTGATTGTCGCCTCTGCCATATACTCGGACTGCCCGCTGCCTGCAGGCATAAACCAGCCGAGAGTTGGCATTGCTATGCAAATAATTAATATTGCCCATACGTATTTCTTTAAACGGCCAACGATTCGTTTCAAGCTATCTTTCATTAGAAACTATCCCCTTATCCATTGCTTTAAGTCTGTTTTTAAATACTGACAAGACAGAAATGATAAAGCCCATCAACACCCAATGAAAATATAAATTGCTGACAGTACTGGGACTGATACTAGATGCCATAAAAGCTGCCAGTCCAAGCATACTTGCTTCTAAGAGCATTTTATATGTCCTGCCATTTGCATTTTTGTAAATCCTGTATAATTGGATAAACAATGAAAGGATAAACCCTAAGTAACCAAGAAGGATGAAAACTCCAAAGTTACCCGCTATCTCAGCAAGCCAATTATGCACTTGCAGCACTCCTCCCGTAGGTAACACAGGATGATTTTCTAAATAATATGGAATATTTCCTGCCCCCACACCAAAGCCAAAGGAATCAAGAATATATTGAAAGTCGCTGCGCAGTAGATTTATTCTTCCCAAGTTGGAGGGCATTACCTCTTCTGATCCATAAAGACTTGCTTGCGTGAAAGCATGCTGAACTTTTTCTATTATTCTTCCTGAAAACAGAATTGCTGCAATTCCTGCTGAAGAAAAAGCAACGATAAGGAGCAACTTTTTCACTTTTCCGCTCGCCAGTAAGAAGACATAAAAACACAGACCGATAACGACAGAAAGGAGACCTGCCCGTGATTCAGTCAAATAGATGACATAGAGCGATAATATACTCAAGAAAAGAGCAGGAATTCGAACCTTTATACTGCTGCCGTTTTTTGCTGCTGCCACATAGAAAAAGAAAGAAATACTCAAAAACGCTGCAAAATCGTTTTGGTTAAAAAACACCGCTGTTGGATAGCCAATTCTATATTCACCAGCACCATAAAGGCTCGAGGTTGGCAGTTGGATATGCAGGAAGTGGTTCATCAATCCAATAGCCATTAAAACAATAGTCATTCCCATCCAAATTATATAAAAAATTAAAAGACGAGATATTCTTGTAAATGTGACATTTGCTAAGTAGACGAACAACAATCCCATCCACATAAGAGACATGTATTTGAATGTTTCTATAATAGATTTTGCCCAAAGCATGGATACTGTTCCATAAGCAAGCCAGACCGCTAAAAACAGCCATATTCCTTTTACAGATATAAGGTCAAAGTCCCTTTTCAAACCCTTTTCTGAAGTGGCATATATAAAATAGATGAACAAGGCTCCAATAAGTAAAATTCTGTACAGAAACAAACTGAAAAAGCCAATATTTATGTTAATAATAGACTGATTCAAAAAAGTTGTGACGAGAAGTGCATAAACCGCTCCTCTCGCCATATCTTCTAAGCCGATAGCTGATCTTAAATATAAAAAAAGGAGCAGTCCCCCAATGCTCCCGAGGAGAAGAAGCAGCAGCTTCATATCATATTCCCGCATCAAATATAGAAGGGGGAGTAACGCCATGAC
>Ga0268255_10000943_pt1 | contig 18223 bp, 17 predicted proteins | sample AgamicOrMarz_FD_200256 | JGI IMG/M metagenome (GOLD analysis project Ga0268255, IMG submission 200256) | Agave microbial communities from Guanajuato, Mexico - Or.Ma.rz (v2) (version 3) | ecosystem: Host-associated > Plants > Phyllosphere > Phylloplane/Leaf | place: Guanajuato, Mexico...
ACTAGCCTCACGAGTAAATATGGCACGTAACTACAATGCGGATGCCTTTATTAGCCTTCATTACGACAGCAATATAGACCCAAGTGTTCGTGGTATGACGGGCTACTATTATCATTCATATCAACAATCTCTCGCTGAATCCATTTTCGCTTCAACAATTGGGCAAACGAAAATGCAAAGTCGAGGGGTGCGTTTTGGCGATTTCCATGTGATTCGTGAAAATAGTCAAAAAGCCGTTTTAATGGAGCTTGGCTATTTAAGCAATCCGGCAGAAGAAATGATCATAAAATCTAGTGGATTCCAAGAAAATGCCGCTTCAGGTCTGTATGATGGGTTAGCCCGATATTTTAAGGAAAATCCATAAAAAATAAGGCTTAGCACTTAATTTAAGTGCCAAGCCTTTTTTATGCTTTACTGTCAACAATCAGCGTCACGGGACCATCATTGATTAGTTCTACATCCATCATTGCACCGAAAATGCCGGTTTCAACACGGATACCTTTTTCCCGGAGCAAGCTATTAAAAACCTCATAAAGTTCAACGGCTTGATCTGGCCGTGCCGCATCCATGAAGTTAGGCCTTCTACCCTTACGGCAATCACCGTAAAGGGTAAATTGCGATACAGAAAGAATTTCACCACCAACATCCACTAATGACAGATTCATCTTTCCATCTTCATCTTCAAAAATACGGAGATTGGCAATTTTATCAGCTAGATATACGGCATCCTCATGTTTGTCCACATGGGTAACACCCACTAGTAAGACTAGCCCATTTGTTATTTGACCCGTTACTTCCCCTGCAACGGTTACGCTGGCACCTTTACTTCGTTGAACAACTACACGCATTTTTGAAACTCCTTAATTCATCATTCGACGTACTGAATATATATCTGGGATCTGTTTAATGCGATCGACCACCTTTTGCAAGTGGGCCACATTATGGATCGCAATCGACATGTTAATCGTTGCCATTTTATTTCGATCAGTTTTTCCAGAAACGGCAGAGATATTTGTTTTCGTTTCGTTAACCGCTTGTAGTACCTCATTTAGAAGCCCTCTTCGGTCATATCCGCTAATTTCTATGTCAACATTATATTCTTTCCGGTCATTTAAAGAAGATTCCCATTCGACCGGGATTAACCTTGACTGAGCATCATTCGAGTCGATATTCGTGCAGTCTGAACGATGAACAGATACTCCGCGTCCCTTGGTAATAAAACCAACAATTTCATCGCCTGGCACCGGGTTACAACATCTAGATAATCGAATCAATAAATTATCAATGCCAGAAACACGGACACCGGATTCACGTTTTTTCGTTGCTGGAAAGGTTTTTAAATCTGTTATTGCATTAGTAATATTGGAACTCTGTTCTTGATCTCTCTTTTTACGCCATTTCTCGGTGAGACGATTTGCCACCTGTAAGGCTGTTACACCATTATATCCAACGGCCGCATACATATCCTCTTCATTGGAAAAATTAAACTTTTCGGCAACCTTTTTCAGATTGTCTGTGGTTAATATTTCTTTAATATCAAATTCCATATTACGTATTTCTTTTTCAACCAACTCTTTGCCCTTATCAACATTTTCGTCACGGCGCTGCTTCTTAAAGAAGGCCCGAATTTTGTTTTTCGCTTGCGATGTTTGTGCAAGCTTCAACCAATCCTGGCTTGGACCGTATGAATGTTTCGATGTCAGGATTTCAATAATATCACCAGTTTTAAGTCGGTAGTCGAGGGTAACCATTTTGCCATTTACTTTTGCACCTATCGTTTTATTGCCAATTTCAGAGTGGATACGATAAGCAAAATCAATAGGAACAGAACCAGACGGCAACTCGATCACATCGCCTTTTGGCGTAAAAACAAACACCATATCGGAAAATAAGTCAATTTTCAAGGACTCCATAAACTCTTCTGCATTGGCGGTATCATTTTGAAACTCAAGGATTTCTCTAAACCAAGTTAATTTTTGTTCGAAAGAAGTGCTTTCGTTGATTGCTTCTTTGCCCTCTTTATACGCCCAGTGAGCAGCAACCCCAAATTCTGCAATACGATGCATTTCATTGGTTCGAATCTGAACCTCAAGAGGGTCTCCCTTTGGGCCAATTACTGTGGTATGCAAGGATTGATACATGTTCGGCTTCGGCATCGCAATATAATCCTTAAAACGACCAGGCATTGGCTTCCAGCAAGTGTGAATAATCCCTAAGACAGCATAGCAATCTTTAATACTATTCACGACAATACGGACAGCTAGTAAATCATAAATTTCACTGAATTGCTTATTTTGCAAAGCCATTTTTCGGTAAATACTGTAAATATGCTTAGGACGGCCAGAAAGCTCTGCTTTAATGGCCACTTCTCCCATACGGTTTTTTACTTCTTCAATAACATCCTCTAAATATTGCTCACGTTCGGCTCGCTTCTTTTTCATTAAGTTTACAATTCGATAATATTGCTGCGGATTTAAATATCTTAATGCTGTATCTTCTAGTTCCCATTTAATCTTTGAGATACCAAGACGATGTGCCAAAGGTGCAAAAATTTCAAGTGTTTCGTTTGAAATCCGACGCTGCTTTTCTAAAGGAAGATGTTTAAGCGTCCGCATATTATGCAAACGGTCGGCAAGCTTTATTAGAATTACTCGGATATCCTGAGCCATTGCCACAAACATTTTTCTGTGGTTTTCTGCTTGCTGTTCCTCGTGAGATTTATATTTAATTTTCCCTAATTTTGTTACACCATCGACAAGCATCGCCACTTCGTCATTAAAAGCTGTTTCTATATCTTTTAAGGATACATTCGTATCTTCAACGACGTCGTGAAGAAAACCAGCAGCGACCGTGGCAGGATCCATCTCCAAGTCCGCTAATATGCCTGCAACCTGGATGGGATGGATAATGTATGGCTCTCCCGATTTTCTATATTGTTCACGATGAGCATGTTTTGCGAATTCGTATGCATTTTTTACTAATTCAACATGTTCCTCATTTAAATAGTTCCGAGTCTTGTCGATGACTTGGTCGGCTGTCAACACTAAATCATTCGCCATGAAATCACCTTTATTTTCGTCTCATTTTATTTATATAAATGTCATTCGCTAAAAATTTGTTTCTTAATATGAATGATTGTTACTATTATCGAAAAAAATAGCCAAGATGTAAAGGGATTGAGAGGTTTTTTTTATTATATAAAGAGAGCACTCGCCTCTCGAGTGCCCTCATCAATGGTTTAGTAATGCATTAATGTTAAAACATCATAACCATCAAGTTTCTTTTTACCTTCTAAATAGCTTAACTCAACTAAGAAAGCGATACCTGCAACTACTCCGCCAAGTTGCTCCACTAATTGAATCGTTGCATCAATGGTTCCACCAGTAGCTAACAAATCATCAGTGATAAGGACTCTTTGCCCTGGTTGTATCGCATCTTTATGGATTGTTAGAATATCTTTTCCATATTCAAGTCCATACCCCACTTTAATGGTTTCCCTTGGAAGCTTTCCTTCTTTACGGACTGGGGCAAAACCAACTCCTAGGGCATAAGCCACAGGACAGCCAATAATGAAACCTCGAGCTTCTGGTCCAACGATAAGATCAATTTGACGCTCTTTGGCGTAAGCAACGATTTGGTCTGTTGCATATTTATATGCTGCACCATCATTCATTAAAGGAGTAATATCTTTAAATTTAATTCCTTCTTTTGGCCAGTCAGGTACGATTGTAATAAATTCTTTTAAGTCCATTCTGTAATTGCCTCCTCGATTTCAACCGACTCTTGAATTACTTGATCGAACCAGCCTTTTAATTCCTGAAAGGACGAAAACAATAACTCTCTTTCAAGTTCATATTGAGCTTGTTTTATTTGGTAGGTTCTAGAGTCAGTTAAATCACGCTTTTGCGCACTAGTTTTTAAAGTGATAAATCCATTGTTTATTGTAACAAAATCCAGGTCAGAAAACACCTTTGACATAAAGTTTATGGTTTCCTGTGACCAACCTCGGTGTTTAGCAAGTTCATCACCATCACGTTTCAGATCAATTGGCCCTTTTTTTAAGAGAAAAGCATAAAACCATTTAAAATGATCACGGGTCGGAACCGTGCTAAAGAAATCACTAGATTCTTTATAAAAATAAGCATAAATCCTCGCCGGTTGTTTCCCCTGAAATAAAACCTGGAGAATCTCTTTTGATGATGGAAAATCAACAAGAACAATATTTGACTTGATCCCATTAAAGGCTTTTGCCTCTTCGATATCTTGAATCAAAATCGTCTCAGCCATCAAACTCGGATTAATTTTTTCTAGGTGTTCTTTGTTGAAAATAATAAATTTCCTGTTTTCTACAGGGACTGTATGAGAGAGACTATTGATTCGCTTCTGTCCGCGATAGTCAAATAATTGCCATGACTCTACGGCAATATCATGGATAAAAATTTGTGGTTTACGTATATTGTTCCATTCGTTTATTGATAATTCCCCAATGAACGAAATTTTTGACGCAGGTGAGATATGATCCACCAAGTGGCCTAACCCAAAGCCGACCCCATCCAGATTCGCACCCTTCTCATTGACGAGCAGCTTTAAATGGTTTTGTTCACTGCCTATTTTTCTGATGCTTGAAATATCAACACTATTTATTAGAACCTTTGGCTTCGGGTTGTCCATGCCAAAAGGTGCAAGAAGACTCATTTCATCTAATGCTGATAAATTGACATGTTCAAGTTGAATTTCCTCATCAAGGACTGTCATTGGAATAAAATCTTCATCGGTAAGTTGCTCTTCTGCAAGAGTATTTAACCTTGCGCGAAGTTCAGCAACATCCTCTAGTTTTAAGGTCATTCCTGCAGCCATCGGGTGTCCGCCGAAGTGGGGCAGAATTTCACGACAAGTTGATAAATTCTTAAAGAGGTCAAAACCAGCAATACTACGGGCAGAACCCTTTGCTACTCCCTTTTCAGGGTCAAAATTTAAAACGATCACGGGCCGATAATATTTTTCAACCAATCTTGAGGCGACAATCCCAATGACACCGGCATTCCAGCCTTCTTTGCCAATGACAAGGACTTTGTTTGACTCGATTGGGAAGTGTTTTTCAACCTCTTCTATCGCCTCCGTCGTAATCGTATTAACAATCGACTGTCTTGACTTATTTAGAGCATCCATTTCCGCCGCCATGTTCTCTGCTTCGATTGGATCATCTGTTAAGATTAGCTGAACAGCAAGGTCAGCATCTTCTAAACGACCCACGGCATTAATCCTTGGTGCGAGTGTAAAACCAATCGTTTCTTCATTTATTGACAGGGGATCAACCCCAGCCAGCTTTAATATGGCTTTAAGGCCAATATTTTTGGTTATTTTTAAATTTTCTAGTCCTTTTTTGGCGATCAGACGATTCTCATCTTTTAAGGAGACTAAATCAGCAATCGTTCCAATCACAGCAATTTCTAACAGATGCTCTGGTACGTCTCCGTATAGAGCATGGGCTAATTTAAAAGCTACACCTACTCCAGCTAACTCCCGAAATGGATAGGTACTATCAGGGAGCTTTGGATGAATAATGGCAAGTGCCGTTGGTAATACTGGCCCTGGCTCATGGTGATCTGTAATTATTAGATCGATTCCAAGCTCTTTGGCAATGTTTGCCTCATGGACAGCTGATATTCCAGTATCCACAGTTATAATTAAATTTATTCCGTTTTCCGCTGCCTGACGAAAGGCATTCTCATTCGGACCATATCCTTCAGTAAAGCGGTTAGGGATATAAAATTGTACATTGGCACCAAGTTCACGTAGCGTGATCATTAATACGGACGTACTGCTTACTCCGTCTGCGTCATAATCACCGAAAATGAGAATCCGCTCTTGCTGTTTAATGGCTTGATGAATTCTATTAACTGCAATATCCATTCCTTTTAAAAGAAAAGGATCGTGAAACTCTTCCTTTCCAAATAAAAAATACCGTGCAGACTCAACGGTATCAAAGCCACGGTTGACAAGCAGTGAAGCTACAAGAGGCGTAATATTTAATTCAGTTTCTAGGTTTTTGATAAGTTGCTCATCGGATTTACGAACAATCCATCTTGTTTTGGAACTTAACATGTGTATGTTCACCCCTCAGACCTTCTTATTATACAGGAGTGTAGAACAGGATTCAATAACAGAAAAAACCGCAGAAGATCTGCGGTTTTACTTTCGAAAAATTATACTTGTGGTTGGTCAGAGTACTTTCTTTTCTCTTTTACCGTTTTAATAACGCCTTTCTTCTTCAGCTCTTTACATTTCATAACATACCATAAAGAACCTGCGACAAAGACGGAAGAGTATACACCAACAATTAACCCAACAAATAAAGCGATGGAGAAGTTAAAAATCGATGGGCTTCCAAAAATCATTAAGCATACTACCGTAATCAGGACTGTTAATACTGTGTTAAATGAGCGAGTTAACGTTTGACGAATACTTACATTTACCACATCAGCAATATCCTGAACTGTTTTAAGCCGTTTTTTCTTTTGCATATTCTCGCGGACTCTATCGAATGTAACAATCGTATCATGGTTAGAGTAACCAATAATGGTCAAAATCGCGGCGATAAAGTTTAAATCTACTTCAAGTCTTGTAATACTAAAAATAGCAATCATAAAAAATGCATCATGAAGGATAGCAGCAATTGCGGCAATTGCCATATATGCTTCAAATCGAATGGAAACGTAGAGAATAATACCAATTGATGCAATCAAGACAGCAAAAAAGGCATTTTTCGCTAGTTCTTTTCCAATAGTTGGAGAAACTGTGCTGACATTCGGCTCATAGCCAAATTGCTTTTTAAAATCAGCTTTTAAAGTAGCAATTTCATTTTTTGATAGTACTCCAATCATTCGGACTGCCCCAATTTGCTTTTTATCACCAGAAATGACAACATCATCTGGAGTTAAATGAAGTTTGGTAAAAGCATTTTCAAGTTGGGTAGTTGTTAAAGGTGTTTTTGATTGAACTTCTACTCGTGTTCCACTTGAGAAATCAATTCCTAAATTCATACGGAAAATAGCGAGAACAATAACACCAGCAACAAGGAGAACTCCTGAAAGGATGAATACTTTATTCCTAAGTTTAACAAAATCAATTTTATCAAATCGAGTAGGAAGATTGATTGTATCTACATTATCGTTAATCGATCTAATTTGGGACTTGTGGACAGAAAACCATCCTGGTTTGTTATTTAATAAACCACTGTGGACCCATAACCCAAGCAATAGCCTTGCACCATAAACATTCGTGAGAAAGCTCATAAGAACACTTACTATTAACATAGTCGCAAACCCTTTTACAGAGCTTGTCCCGTAAAAGAATAACACACATGCTGTTAAGATTGTTGTTAAGTTTGCGTCTAGGATGGCTGTAAAAGCATGCTGCTCACCAGCTTGGAACGCTGATTTAATGCTTCTACCCACCTTTAGTTCTTCTCTAATCCGTTCATAAGTAATAATATTGGCATCGACTGCCATACCGACTCCGAGAATAATCGCTGCAATTCCCGGCAAGGTCAGAACCCCATTCATCCAATCGAAAATTAATAAGACCAGAAATATATAAATTGATAACGTAACGGTAGCAATAAGGCCAGGAAAACGATAATAGAAAACCATAAACAGATAAATAATGATAACACCAATTATTCCTGCTAAAATCGTATCATGTAATGCCTGTTCCCCGAACTTAGCTCCGACGGAAGTGGAGTACACCTCTTTAAGCTTAACCGGTAATGACCCTGCATTTAAAAGCGAAGACAAGGTTTGTGCCTCTTTCGCTGTAAAACTACCGACAATCGAAACCGTATTTTGATTAAATATTTGCTTTACTGTTGGAGCTGATAAATATTTTGGATTTTCCTTTGTTACCTCTTTTTTAAAAGAGTCTTTTCCTTCTTCGAAATCAAGCCAAATAACAAGAACATTATTTGGAGCCATATTCATAATTTCTTCCGACACCTTACGGAATTTATCGGCACTCTTTAATGTTAATGAGACACTTGGTGCTCCGTTTTCATCAAAGGTTTGCTTGGCACCACCCTGTTTCAAATCTGAGCCGTCCATCATCAGACGATCATTAGCATCACGGAAGGTGAGATTGGCCTGAGTAGATAAGATTTCGCGAGCTTTATTCTGGTCAGTCACCCCAGCAAGCTGAACACGAATCCGGTTCTTTCCTTCAATTTGAATGTTTGGTTCACTTACCCCAAGGACATTTATACGCTTATCTAGTGCTTCAGCCGTGCTGGCCATGACTTCTTTGTCAATTTTTTGACCCTTTTTCGCTGGTTTAACATCGTACAAGACCTCAAATCCACCTTGCAGGTCTAGTCCGAGCTTAATATTGTTTAAAATGTTTTTGGTGGTTGCTCCCATTGTGCTTCCGATAATTAGAACCAAAAGTAAGAAAGCAACGATTCTACTGCGCTTTACCATTATGTATTGTTCCTCCTTAATGCATGTCCAATCGCACTATTCCGTCAATTTCTTAAAAAATATAAGAAAAAAGTCACTTCCTTTATTATGAAAGAAGTTGGATTGGCTGTCAATTTACAATAATATGATAATATATAGTATTTCTATTTAAGAAGTTCTTTTAATTCATCTTCATCTTCCATAGAGAATTCCGAAGCCTTATAAGCCTCAATCGTCGCAAAGTTGATGTAATCACTAGATTTAACAGACAGTATTTCTTGGATAATTTCGTACAGTTTCATTTCTTCCTTCTTTTTTTTCCACTTTTTCTTAATTAAAAAATCCCAAAATTCCTGTTCTGATACAGAATCAAGCCCTAGCAGCTGAAACTCCACAAGTTTACTTGATATGGCTGGTTGAACCTGGGTGCGAAAATGTTCGAATCTGTGACTATCATCCATTATGACTTCCTCCTTGGAAAATCTCCCCTTGAATTGAACCCTGCAAAAAGCTGTTACTACTTGTCATGCTTTGTCCACCCTTACGCATATAGTTAATTGTATATGAATTCTTCTTATTTGAGAAGGTGGGAATCAGCATGTCGAAGTTTTTAAGAGGGACCTTTATCCTATTAATTGCAGGCCTTGTCACAAGGGTCCTTGGTTTCATTAATCGGATTGTTATAGCACGAAGTATAGGAGAAGAAGGCGTTGGCTTATACATGATGGCGTTTCCTACATTTATCCTTGTAGTAACGCTAACTCAGATGGGGCTCCCTGTGGCTATTTCAAAAAATGTGGCAGAGGCAGAAGCCAATGGAAATTTTGCAGAGATTAAAAAAATTCTTGTCGTTTCCCTCGCGACAACAATTTCACTGTCCCTAATTTTTACCCCAGCACTAATTTTACTTGCACCACTGCTAGCGAAAACATTGTTTACGGATCCACGGACCTTTTATCCCTTAATTGCAATAGCTCCAGTTGTTCCCGTTATTGCGATTTCCTCGGTGTTAAGAGGCTACTTTCAAGGAAGACAACAAATGCGTCCTTCCGCCATTTCACAGATTTTAGAACAATTTGTACGAATTACTCTGATTGCTGTAATGACAAAAGCATTCCTGCCTTATGGAATCGAATATGCTGCTGCTGCTGCCATGGTGTCTTCTGTGATTGGAGAACTTGTATCACTCGTCTACTTAATGACTACCTTTAAATTAAAAAAACGCTTTAAACTACGGAAAAATTTCTTTCAATTTGTTAACAGTGGTAAACAAACATTCAAAGATCTCATGGATATTGCCCTGCCGACTATGGGAAGCCGGATGATTGGCTCCGTAGCATGGTTCTTTGAACCAATTGTTGTGGTTCATAGCTTAGCCCTTGCAGGTGTCATTACCGTCGAAGCCACGAAACAATACGGTGCCTTAACCGGTTTTGCGATGCCACTGTTGATGTTACCGTCATTCATTACCTTTTCTTTAGCCACTTCACTCGTCCCAGCGATTAGTGAGGCAAATACCCAAAACAACAAAAAATTGATTGAATACCGATTACAGCAAGCATTAAGGTTTGCCTTTTTATCAGGTGGATTGGCCGTCGTTGTTCTTTATGTGTTAGCAGACCCTTTAATGCAACTTATGTATGGATCAGCAAAGGGCTCTTATTTCATTCGGCTAATGGCTCCCTTCTTTATATTCTATTACTATCAAGGACCATTACAAGCCGTACTTCAGGCATTGAATCTTGCGCGAGCCGCTATGATTAATAGTCTTATTGGTGCCATCGTTAAAACAGCTGTGATCTTTTTACTAGCATCGCAAGCTACATTTGGTATTAATGGAGTAGCATTAGGGATTATCGTCGGCTTTGTTTTGGTTACAGTTCTTCACTTTGCCACAGTATTGAAAAAGATTTCCTTTTCGTTTTATGTTCGCGATTATGTAAAGGGATTTTTGGTTATGGGTTGTACTGGCTGGCTTGGCTATTGGATATTTGCCCATCTATTCCTTAATGAAGTGTTAACCATTAGGGTCTTATTTTCATTACTAGCAATGGCCATTTCCTATACTGTCTTAATACTTTTATTAGGTCTGATTAAAAGGGATGAGCTCCAACGGATCCCTTGGCTAGGAAATTTTTTCACCTAAAAAATAAGACACGCTTCCCGCGTGTCTTTTGTTCATTCATCTTTTATATCGATAAAGAATTTTCCATTTTCAAAACTACAAAATGAGATCTTCTTAACATCCCTATAGCCCTGTTTTTTCAATTCCTGCCGAAGCCAGAGATTTGTTTTATTAATTCGCTTCAAATTTTCTTCTTCAATATACCCATCTAAAATTAGTGGAATGGTAATGTCCCCCTGATGAGATTCTTCATCACTATTTTTTAATTTTTCAATGACTGACAAACTTCCAGAGGATTCAAGGATTGCAAACTCTACGTCAGCAATACTACGAATGTTTTTTTCACGGAGCTGAGTCATTAAATCATCAAAATTATAACGCTGCTTCCGCATCGCTGACTCATCTATTTTCCCCTTATTAATAATAATGCTTGGCTGTCCATCAATGAGATTTCGAAATTTTTTACTCTTTAAAGAAATGATTGCAAACAATATTTGAATTAACATCAATAACACCATTGGGATTATCGTATGAAAAATTTGTATTTCCGGTTTTTCAATGGCTACTACTGCCAACTCACCAATCATAACGAAAACCACAAGATCTAAAATACTTAATTCACCAATTTCCCTTTTCCCCATCACACGAAAAATGATCAGGATTAAGCAATAGAATACTAGCGTCCGTACCACAATAGTTACATAATTGTCCACAACAGTCTCCCCTTTATTTACATTCAATTATATTGTTTGCATTAATCGATAAAAAATCAGCGGAAGAAACTACCAAATATATCTCAATTCATGAAAAGTAACGAATTTTTAATTCTACTTTTCCCCTTCCACGAATACGCTTGTACTAGGAAGAAACTTATCTATGGTCTGGCAGTACAGAATTTGAAAATAAAAATGCCAACCTAAATGGTAATTGAAGGGGGAGAGTTAAAATCGAATCGAAAAGCTTTGGTACTTCTATTCTGTACGGATTAATTTTCATTCTAGTTTTTGCTGTAATTAGCAGCCTAATATTTGCGTTTATACTTAGGTTCACGTCTGCACGTGAAGTATCACTACAATACGTAATTACGGCTTTATCATTCATCGGGCTATTCGGAGGCGGTTTTCTATCTGGTGGAAAGAGAAAAGAAAAGGGATGGCTTATTGGGGGATTAACTGGATTAATCTACTCGCTCATTGTCTTTTTGTTCCAATACTTAGGGTATGATCGCTTGTTTAACGCCGAACAAGTAATATACCATACTTGCTACACATTAATTGCAATGATGGGTGGAATTTTAGGAGTAAACATTTCAACAAACAATTCACGAAGATCGGTATAAAATAGAAAAGCGGAAGCGCCTTGTCCAGGGGCGACAGGCATAAGACGAGCCGGCGAGAAGGTTGCTCTTTAACCTTCTTGACGGATTGGCTTATGACCCGAGCCCCTAGGCGCTGTAGCTAGACAATATAAAAGGAAGCCATAATCACGGCTTCCTTTTTTGTTTGTCATTATTTTGTTAGATTAACGCTTCCCTCACCAGCATCAGCAGTGACTTCACGAATGGCATTACGATCAAATGTTAGACGGCTTCCGTCACCACATTTGATTACGGCTTTATTCTCATCAATTGAATCTATAAACCCATGTAGTCCACCAATCGTGACGATTTTATCACCCTTTTTTAAATCGTTTTGCATTTGTCGAACCGCTTTTTGGCGCTTTTGCTGCGGGCGAATTAATAGGAAATAAAATAACACAAACATTAATATTAATGGAATGATTGTACCAATTCCTCCAGACATCCTGTTTCCCTCCTTTCAATAACATCTATTAGAAATTTTTCGCGTTCGGCTTGTTAAAACCATAACGCTCAAAAAATTCTTCTCTAAAATCACCAAGCCGGTCTTCCATAATAGCTTGTCTGACTTTCTCCATTAATCTTAACAGAAAATAGAGATTATGGTAAGACGTTAAGCGAATTCCAAACGTTTCATCACATTTTATTAAGTGACGAATATATGCCCGGCTATAATTTCGGCAAGTGTAACAATCACAATTTTCATCAAGCGGACCAAAATCCCTCGCAAACTTAGCATTCTTTACCACTAGGCGGCCGGTGCTAGTCATCAATGTCCCATTTCTGGCAATCCTTGTTGGCAATACACAGTCAAACATATCAATCCCACGAATAGAACCGTCTATTAACGAGTCTGGCGAACCCACTCCCATTAAATAGCGTGGTTTATTAGATGGCAAAAGTGGTGTCGTAAACTCAAGCACACGATTCATAACATCCTTCGGTTCACCTACTGACAAACCGCCCACAGCATAGCCCGGGAAGTCTAACGAAACAAGGTCTCGCGCGCTCTGCTTGCGAAGTTCCTCATATTCTCCTCCCTGGACAATTCCAAATAGACCTTGGTCATTTGGGCGGCTATGTGCAGTTAAACAGCGCTCCGCCCATCGTGATGTTCGCTCCACAGACTTTTGCATATACTCATATGTAGCAGGAAATGGCGGACACTCATCAAAGGCCATCATAATATCGGAACCTAGGGCATTTTGAATTTCCATCGCCTTTTCTGGTGATAAAAATAATTTTTCACCACTCATATGGTTGCGGAAATGAACGCCTTCTTCTTCAATTTTACGGAATTCACTTAAACTAAATACCTGAAACCCGCCAGAATCTGTTAGGATTGCTCGGTCCCAGTTCATAAATTTATGTAATCCGCCAGCTTCCCTGATGATCTCATGCCCAGGTCTGAGCCATAGATGATAGGTATTACTTAAGATAATCCCCGCGCCCATTTCCTTTAAATCTTCGGGGGACATTGTTTTTACCGTTGCAAGTGTTCCAACAGGCATAAATGCAGGCGTATCAAACGTTCCGTGCGGTGTATGTACCCTGCCGAGTCGGGCCCCTGTTTGTTTACATGTCTTAATTAATTCATAACGAATTGCAGTCAATATTTTTTCTCCTTCCTAATGCTTTAGATGATTAACATCGCATCACCAAAACTAAAGAAACGATACCGTTCAGTAACCGCAGTTTGATAGGCATGTAACACATGTTCTCTGCCTGCTAAGGCACTGACTAACATAATTAAAGTTGATTTTGGTAAATGAAAGTTGGTAATCATCCCATCAATTGCTTTAAATTCATACCCTGGATAAATAAAAATATTCGTCCAACCGCTGCCTTCAATAAACTGTCCATCATTTGCAGAGGCAATGGTTTCAAGGGTCCGTGTTGAGGTAGTCCCTACTGAGATAATTCTGCCCCCATTTCTGCGAACTTCGTTGAGCAGCCGGGCTGTCCCCTCTGTGACCATATAAAATTCGGAGTGCATATCGTGTTCCAAAACATCCTCTACACTCACAGGACGGAAGGTCCCAAGACCAACATGGAGGGTAATAAAGGCAATATGGACTCCTTTTTCTTTAATCTTTTCTAATAAGCTGTCTGTAAAATGAAGACCTGCCGTTGGCGCCGCGGCTGATCCAGGTTCACGCGCATACACGGTCTGATACCGATCTCTGTCCTCAAGCTGCTCTTTTATATATGGCGGCAGTGGCATTTCACCTAATTGGTCAAGTACTTCATAAAAGATACCCTCATATTTGAATTCTAAAACACGCCCGCCATGGTCCGAGGTACCTGTGCAAACAGCTGAAAGAAGGCCCTCGCCGAACTCAATTTCGGTTCCTTCCTTCACTCTTTTTGCTGGCTTGACAAGTGTTTCCCACCGGTCTCCTTCCAGCTGCTTCAAAAGTAAAACTTCGATTTTGGCACCTGTATCTTTTTTGACACCAAAAAGACGTGCAGGAAGTACCTTGGTATCGTTTAATACAAGGCAATCTCCTTCACGCAAATATTCAATCACATCTTTAAAGACTTCATGTTTTATTTCGCCTGATTGTTTATTTAGGACCATTAATCGGCTGTCGGTTCGATTATGTAATGGAACCTGCGCAATTAATTCCTCAGGCAAATGAAAATCAAATAAATCTACCTTCATATTATGACACCCTAATCTATTTTTTAATAATAAGGCTGTGTTAAACTTGTCTGTTGATTTCCGCTTCAGACGCTTCGGTTTAGCTCTGGGGTGGAACTTCCATACCAAAATGATGATAGACCAACGGAGTTACCACCCTGCCACGTGGAGTTCTTTGTAAAAAGCCAATTTGTAATAAATACGGTTCATATACATCCTCGATTGTTTCAGATTCCTCGCCAATGGAGGCGGCAATCGTATCAAGGCCGACAGGTCCACCGCGGAATCTTTCAATAATGCCTTTTAGCAGTTTATGGTCGATATGGTCTAACCCAAGTTTATCTACTTGGAGGAGTTCGAGCGATTCTCGTGCAACGGCAAGATCAATTGTCCCATTCCCTCTTACCTGGGCAAAATCTCTAACCCGGCGGAGGAGACGATTTGCTATCCTTGGGGTCCCTCGAGATCTCCTAGCTATCTCTGCTGCTGACAGATCGTCGATTTCGGTTCCGAACACTTCTCCTGTTCGAAGTACAATATTTTTCAAATGGTCTTCTTTATAATACTCGAGACGACTTAAAACTCCAAACCGGTCGCGTAATGGTGCCGATAAAGAACCTGCCCTAGTTGTCGCGCCTACAAGAGTAAACGGTGGGAGGTCAAGGCGGACAGACCTCGCACTTGGTCCTTTACCGATGACAATATCAAGACAAAAATCCTCCATCGCTGGATATAGCACCTCTTCAATCGTCCGTTGCAAGCGATGGATTTCATCGATAAATAAAACATCTCCAGGTTCGAGTGCAGTTAGAATCGCAGCTAAATCACCAGGCCTTTCAATTGCAGGTCCTGATGTGGTCCGAATGTTTACGCCCATTTCATTGGCAATAATCACTGCAAGCGTTGTTTTCCCCAATCCCGGTGGTCCATAAAGAAGGACATGGTCTAACGTTTCCTTCCGCATTTTTGCCGCTTTGATATAAATATCGAGGTTTTCCTTTACCTGATCTTGTCCTATATATTGACTTAGAACTTGCGGCCTAAGGCTCTGTTCAATGCTCAACTCGCTCTCGTTAACTTCACTAGAAATAATCCGGTCTTCCATCAATCATCACCTATTTTAAAAGCCGCTGAAGGGCTTTCTTAATGTATTGGTCCGTAGACATTTGTTCTTTTCTTAACTCAGGTGTAATCTTTTTGATTTCTTTCTCGGAGTAACCCAATGCTTTCAAGGCAAGAATTGCTTCTTCTAAGTTAGAGCTGCCAGATTGTGTTTGTAAGTGAAGTTGGTCGCTATTAAATAGATTTGGGAAATAGTCTGGAACGATGTCCTGCAGTTTTCCTTTTAGATCCAGAATCATTTGACGGGCTGTTTTTTTACCAACTCCAGGGAATTTGACGAGGAAGCTTTCATCTTCATTTTCAATGGCGGCCACCACTTGCTGTACCTCACCGGAAGCAAGGATTGCCAGGGCTCCTTTTGGTCCAATTCCGGAAACATTTAATAATTTTGTAAAAAGCCTTTTCTCTTCTCTTGTTTCAAAACCGTAAAGAGCAATGACATCCTCACGAACATAGTGGTAGGTATATACTGTTACCGTTGATTCCATTTTACCCGCATAGATAAACGGATTGGGTGTTGCAATTTGATAGCCAATCCCGTTGTTCTCAATCACTATATATTCTGGTCCGACAAATTCGACGGTCCCTTTAATAAATTCGTACACAATAATTCTCTCCCCCAGTTTTACACTGTATTACATTCTACCATACAATATTATGTTAGTTGTAGAAAATAGCTGTTTCGCGGAATATCAAACTATTCGAGAAATTTGAAATTCGCTGATTGAATTTGGGATTCGCTCATTGAATTGTGGAATTCGCCCATTAAACCGCAGAATTCGCTCATTATACTGTGAAATTCGCCCATTGAATCCCAAAATCGCTGTTCGAACTCTATTTTTAACTATGAGAATTCAAAAAAAAACCAAACTGAAATGGCGGCTCAGTCTGATTTATTTTATAATTCTATTCTTTTTTTAATGAATACGGCTTAAATGTCTCTAAAACTTCGACATACCGATTCTTATTTTTTATCGGAATGCCTTGAATCAATTCTTCTTGCTTTGTACTTTCTAACTTCTTAATATCTATTTGAAAAAATGATTGAATAATCCGTAACTGGTCAGGTCTGCCATTAAATATGCTTAAAACACCCTCTTCGGTAATTCCAAAAAAGCCATTTGCTTTAAGCAATGGTGATATGTCATTAACTTGCTTCCGAAATACCATTGTTGACTCGTCCATATCAATTAGCTGCCACTGGTCATATTTAGCCCAAAAATTTTCCATGGACCAGCATGTCTCATGAACCACTTCTTGACTTATTTCCCCGTCCAAATAGACCCGTTCCAAAATAACCTCCATATTTAGTGGTTCGGTCTTTCCCTCTTTCTGATGGTAATCGATTGGAGCGGCTGAGCCAATGATCGTCATTCCCTTAGCATTAAAAATAAACATGAAGAGAAGAACAGCGAATCCGGCAAAAATAAACCGATACCATGCCATCCAATGATACCTCATGCTACTCACCTCTTATTGTTAAAAAATTGAACATTCTATTCAGTACTAGTGTAGCCTTATTTTGCCTTTTTATCCTTCAGTCCATTTTAAAAAGGGTAAAGCAAAAAAAGCTTTACCCTCGCCCAGAAGGAATTACCTTCCACCCTTTTCTTGTTGACTGTCATTGTAGATATTGCGGTCGCGGCCAATCTTTCCCTCGTCAAATATGACCTTAACCGTTCTTCCATTTGCGTACGGCTTTACGGCTTTCTTAATGGCTCTTTTGGTTGCAGAGGCTTGATCATTATCATTTAAATTTACAGAAACTATAATTGAACTACCGTAAGCGACGGATCTGACGTCCTCTACATTTGGAACCGCAGCTACGGTGTTTCTGATTTTATTAGTTACGTTATTCTGAAAGTCAGGGTCGGTAGCTGTCCCAGTATTTCTCATATTTACATTTAGGTGACCGTGATAATTCATATCGCTTGTACTAAATCGATTATCACGTTGCAAGAAATTACGATCTTGGGATGCAATCGGTGTTGTTGGATTTTTCGGATTCCCATTTTCATCCCTTGTTTGAAGCTGTTTTCTTCTATTTTTGTTTATAACTTGATCTTCATCCCCAAGAGTATGGTCCATCATTTCCGTAAATGCACCGTCATTATCTCTAAAGAGATTGTTATTAGAGGTTGGGTGGTTTTCATTGGAGTAATATCCGACCGGTCTTGGTGAATAATTATTGTTTTCGTTAACCCCTGCACGATCATTATTACTTGCACATCCAGCCAGCCCAATCATTAATGTGGCTGAAAGAGGAATCATCCACTGTTTCTTATTCAAGCGAAAAAACCCCCTCCATTAACATCCTGAGCATGTTAGCTATGCTCTTTATTAGGGTGCTAATTTTGAGGGGATTTCATTCAGACGGATACTTCCAGCTAAGTTTAGTCTAATAACTCCTTTAGGTGATCAATAAATTTTTTCCTTGCATAAAATTGACTGATCGTTAAGTCCATAACTTGTTTGTATTTTGTATGATCAGTGTAGGATTTTTCACGAATCATTCGATTCCATTC